>Ga0209603_1004203_pt1 | contig 12121 bp, 7 predicted proteins | sample COGITO_mtgs_1206_FD_184812 | JGI IMG/M metagenome (GOLD analysis project Ga0209603, IMG submission 184812) | Pelagic marine microbial communities from North Sea - COGITO_mtgs_120607 (SPAdes) (version 2) | ecosystem: Environmental > Aquatic > Marine > Epipelagic ... | reverse complement strand
CTATACCAATTTCTACATTATTAAGAGAATAAATTTTTTCATCTTCAATTAGTACCTTATTTACATTCTTTCTGATTACCGCAAAAATTAGTTTATAATTAACTTTACAAATTTCTACATTATTAAGAGAATAAATTTTTTCGCGTAAAGTCGGTTTCTTTAGTTTTCATTGGTTATGAGTTCAATTCTCAACACGCAAAATTTTCTCGATGTTATTCTTTCTTATTTGTATGCCTCTATTTGGCTGTTTTGTTTTATTATTTGTAAATAAAACTGAGACAAATTTTATACGTAATTTTTCTCTTTTTTGATCTCTCATTATTCTTAACGTTTGCGTTGGCTTATTATTCTTTTTTGATCCAACAATAACGCAGTTTCAATTTTTAGAAACAAATCATTGATTTCAATCTGTTAATATTAATTTAATCTTAGGAATCGACGGTTTAGCTTTAATAATGATTTTATTAACAGCGTTATTAATTCCTGTTTGTATCCTGCTTTGTTGAAATCCTTCATTAACAAATCAAGCCAAAGAATATTCGTTGGCATTTTTTTTTCTTGAAGCTATTCTATTCGCTGTTTTTTCTAGTTTAGACGTCATGCTATTCTATGTCTTATTTGAAGCTGTTTTAATTCCAATGTTTTTAATTATTGGTTTTTATGGTTCTCGTGAAAGACGAATCCGTTCTTCCTATATGTTATTTTTATATACATTAATTAGTTCAATTATTATGTTTATCGCTATTTTGTTCTTGTTTTTTAAATATGGTACGACTGACTATTTAACGCTTCGGACGATTGAATTTGACCCATTTTCTGAAAAATTATGTTGACTCGCTTTTTTCCTATCTTTTGCCGTAAAAATGCCTTTGGTTCCTTTTCACATTTGATTACCTGAAGCACATTGTGAAGCGCCGACTTCTGGGTCCGTAATTTTAGCTGGTATTCTGCTAAAATTAGGTGGTTTTGGGTTTATTCGTTATTCTTTAGGTCTCTTCCCAGACGCTTCTGCTTACTTTACACCGTTTGTTTTTGTTATTAGTATTTTAGGAATAGTTTATGCTTCTATTACAACAATTCAACAGGTCGATTTAAAAAAAATAATTGCTTATTCTTCAGTAGGTCACATGGGTGTAGTTACAATTGGTATTTTCTCCTCTACCTCGCAAAGCCTTCTTGGAAGTATCTTTTTAATGGTAAGTCACGGAATTGTTTCGGGCGCTCTTTTTCTCTGTATTGGTTTGCTCTATGAGCGTCATCACACAAGAATTATTCGTTATTACTCAGGTCTTTTAACGACCATGCCATTATTTTCTACTTTCTTTGTTACATTTAGTATGGCTAACATAGGTTTACCTGGTACAAGCAGCTTCATAGGTGAATTTCTTATTATCGCCGGTTGTCTTTTAACCAACAGTTGAGGCGCATTTTTTTGTGCGTCCGGAATGGTTCTAGGTGCTGCCTATAGTTTATGATTATTAAATCGAATTTTGTTCGGTAACATAAAAAAGTTCTCTATCCAAGAATATCGAGATTTGACTAGAATCGAATTTTATTACCTATTTCCGTATGGGTTTTTAACTATTATTTTTGGATTATACCCTGAGTTACTTATTAACTTTATTTATGTTGTTTAATGTGCGCATAAATTAATGGTAGATTTTCAGTCTTCCAAACTGTTCGTGCGAGTTCAAATCTCGCTGCGCACTCGCCTTAAAATTTATCAAATTTAAATATTATTTAACACACGTTTAACGAATAGCTACACACGTTCTTTAAATGTCGGCGTAATTTAAATAACGAAATGCGTGCTTTTTTCACGATTCCGACAAAGGAAAACCTAGAGTTTATAATTTTTTGTAATTGCAAAAAAAATGTTTTTTTGTTAATTATTTTTAGACTCTGTTTTTAATTTTAGATTAAAAACTTTAAGTGAACTGAAACATCTAAGTAACTTTATAATAAAATCATATGAGAAAACATTAGTAATGGTGAGTGAAAATGTTTTTAAAAATAAAACTAAAAATGTTTTATTTTGTAAGACTCGTGGTAGCTAAACTGCGTAAATTCAAAAAGAAAACTCATTTTCTTATAAATAAAAAGAACGTGATGAATAGTGAACAAGTATCGTGAGAGAAAGCTGGAAATTAAACGTGTTAATCTCGATTGTTTTTGACTTTACAATGTTCCTTTTGCATTATGAGTCGGTTAGTTAATTAAAGTAGCAAGCTAAAAGATTAAAGCGCAATTATTTGAATTTAGTTACTTTTTTTAAACGCGAAGCCAAGTGATCTAGCCAGAATCAGACCGAAAATTTACTAAAAATATCTTTGAAGGTCCAACTGGTGTTTGTTGCAATAAACTCAGGTGAATTCTGGCTCGGAATGAAAGGTTAATCAAACTTGGGATAGCTCGTTTTCTGCGAAATTTCTTTTAGGAAAGCGCTCGAATTTTTAAATGGTAAATCACTAGTAAAACAAGGGTTGTTTATAAGCATTACTGAGTTTTACTAAAATAAGAATGTTTTATCGAGTAGTTAGAGCGTTTATGAAAAAATAAGCGCTCGAAAGAGAAACAACTCAGAGTGTTTTCTAAGGTTTCAGAATAAATCAATAGCTATAAGATTGTTTTTTAATTGCGATAACTCACATAGTAGGCTTAGAAACAGCCATCAAAATAAAATAACGTAACAGTTTATGAGTTCACGTTAAAACGCGTCTAAAATTTATAGAAATTTAGACTTTACCGAAGAAACACAATTTATTAATTTAAATTTGTAGCAGAACGTTTTGTATTTCAAAAATGCTTTGTGAAAAGCTTTAGTTTTATCAAAATTGATAATGCCGACATCAGTAACTATAAAAAGATTATAATATCTTTCGCCTAAAATTAACGTTTTATCTCTTCGCTCGACTAGGCGAATTGTTAAGCGAACTCTTAATCATCCGTGAATGCGAAATGATGATGAGAACAAGTAAATTAGATAACAAGAATCGTAGAAAGTCATTTTTAATAATGGGTTATATTGATTGTTTTTTTCGTTTCTTCTAGAAAAGTCTTCACCGCTTGTGTTCGTAATAAATCCGAAGCAGGTAAATTGGTTTTAATGAACTATGGCGTTAAATTTAATAAGAAAAATGGAACTCGGCAAATTTTCACTGTAACCTCGGAAAAAAGTGAGACAAATCGCATAATGTGATTTGTTCGTAGAAAATTAGGGCTAGCAACTGTTTACTAAAAACACATGATTATGCTAATTCAATAGAAGCTGAATATGATCTGATTATTGTCCAATGCCATTAGGATAAAATTAGCGTTTTTTTCGACGCTTTTATAAACTGTGGTAAATGACCGTATTATTCCTGAGTATGGTAATGTAGCGAAATTCCTTGGCTAATAAATATAGTCCCGCATGAATATAATAATGACTCGCCCGCTGTCATTTTTCTTAGTTTTGTGAAGTTGAGATCTTAGTGAAGACTCTAAGAAAATATTTCAGGACGAAAAGACCCTTTTGACCTTTACTATAATCAATTATTGTAAGAATCAAATAACTTGTTCAGTCTAAATAAGAGCCTTTTAATTTTTTTTGCGAAAAGTAAAAAATTTAGGTAATCGTGAGAGATTATTCCTGTATTTAATTCTTACTTACCTTTTCTAGGAACAGTAATTGACCGCTAGTTTAGTTGGGACGACTGCCTTTGAAACAGTAGCAAAGGCGCGCATTGGTAAATTCAAACAAAATATTTTGTTTTTGAGCGTAAGAGTAATATATTTGCTAAACTGTTAGATTGATAAATCAAGCAGAGACGAAAGTCTGTTTTAGCGAACCAAATTTTTTGAATGAAAAAATATTTGATCATCAGATAAAAGGTACCATAGGGATAACAGAATAATGAAAATCAAGCGATCATAGCGACATTTTCGTTTGTCACCTCGATGTCGACTTGCTGCATCCCGGAGCCGAAGTTGGTTCCAAGGGTTTGACTGTTCGTCAAATAAAGCAGCACACGAGTTGGGTTTAAAACGGCGTAAGCCAGTTTTGTTTCTATCCGAAATATTACGTAAAAATAAGGTTTTTATTTTAGTATGAGAAGACCGAAAAGAAAAAGCCAATGGTAAAAAATTATTTTCCAAAAGTATCGTTTTGTTGCTACGCTTTTGAGAATAAAAATTGACAGAATCTATCTTTGAAATCTCACTTATTTTTTACTTTTTAGGTTTCACCTTTTTTATTATGGTAATAAACTAATACCTAAATCGGTAATAGACTTTAAATTTGCAAAAATTTGTCAAATTATACGAAAACTATCTTTTAATTTATTTAAATTTTTTAAAAACAACACAATTTTCAAAAATGTTCAATTAGTTATACTTTTTACCTTTGATAGGATCTTTTTGAATACATAGCTTAACGGTAGAGCAGATGGCTTTTAACCATTTAGTTGTTGGTTCAAATCCAATTGTATTCATCTTTGATTTCGTAGCATAATTGGTAATGCGTTAAATTGCAAATTTATTTAATGATAGTTCAACTCTATCCGCAATCTAATTTATTATTTTATTTAACATTAAATAATATAGTTCTTTTCTGATGTATTTTTGTATTATTCTTCTACCCTTTTTAAGTTTTGTTTCTTGTATAGGTTTTGGTCGTTTTATTGGGATTTCAGGGTCGTGTTTCTTATCGACGACGGCAATTTTCCTATCTTTTTGTCTCTCTGTTTTTTCTTTATACGAGACCGCCGTTTTAGGCTCATCCTGCACAATTTATTTAGCTCCTTGAATGACGTCAGAATTACTTGTAGTAAATTGAGGTTTTTTATTTGATCCTTTATCTACTGTTATGCTAGTAGTCGTTTGTGGTGTGTCATCGCTGGTTCATCTTTATTCGACTGAATACATGAACGGCGATCCTCACCAAGGCCGTTTTATGTCTTACCTTTCACTATTTACAGGTTTTATGCTTGTTTTAGTGACCGCTGATAATTTCGTAGTAATGTTCTTTGGTTGAGAAGGAATTGGCTTAGCTTCTTTTCTACTTATTAGTTTTTGGCACACTCGTATTCAAGCTAGTAAATCAGCAATCAAAGCAATGCTAGTTAATCGAGTCGGCGACGTTGGCTTAGCTCTTGGAATTTGTCTTATTTTTCTTACTTTTAAAACAGTTGACTACTCTGTTGCTTTTGCACTCGTGCCTTGTGTTATTGATAAAACGTTATCTTTTTTTGGTTTTGAATTTCACGCGCTTACTATTATTTCCTTTTTATTATTTTGAGGTGTATTAGGTAAATCCGCTCAACTCTCGCTTCACATTTGATTACCGGATGCTATGGAAGGTCCCACACCGGTCTCTGCTTTGATTCACGCAGCAACATTAGTTGTTTCTGGAGTTTTTCTTATTATTCGTTGTTCTATTTTTTTTGAAAATAGTGAATCCGTTTTAGTAATTATTTCAGTTATTGGCGCCTTAACGTCTTTTTTCGCGGCTTCTGTTGGTTTATTTCAAAATGATCTAAAACGTGTTATCGCTTATTCAACTTGTAGTCAATTAGGTTACATGATTTTTATTACTGGTCTATCTCATTATTCTGTTTCTTTGTTTCATTTGGCCAATCACGCTGTTTTTAAAGCGCTTTTATTTTTAAGCGCTGGTTGTGTTATTCACGGGCTATCTGATGAGCAAGATTTACGAAAAATGGGTGGATTAATTAATCTATTTCCCGTTTCGTATGTAATGATCTTAATAGGTTCGTTAGCGTTAGTCGGTTTCCCTTTTTTAACAGGTTTTTATTCAAAGGATTGTATACTTGAATTAGCTATTGCAAAGCATAATACTGTTGGTAATTTCTGTTATTTTTTAGGTTGTTCCGCTGCTTTTTGTACGTCATTTTATTCTTTTCGCTTAGTTTTTTTAACATTTGTAAATTCGTCAAATAGTTATAAAGTTTATCTAGAGCACGCTCACGATGCCCCCTTAACAATGATTTTTCCTTTGATGGTGTTATCTTTAGGTGCTATTTTTTATGGTTATATGACTCGCGATTTAATGATTGGTTTAGGATCACTTTTTTTCAACAATGTTCATACTAGTTTTTACAATTTTAACCTTATCGATTCAGAATTTTTGGACACATGAATTAAAAACATTCCTTTTGTTTTCACTTGTGCCGGAGCGTTTTTATCTTTATTTCTTATCAATTGCTTTGGCGTAAATAAAGGTGCTATTTTTGATTTTAAATTGCAACCCATTCCAAAAGCTTTTTATATTTTTTTAAATAAAAAGTGACATTTCGATCAACTTGTAAATGAATTATTAACCGTAAAAATTATGAATTTTGGTTACTCCTTTACGTTTCAATCATTAGACAAAGGTTTAATTGAACGCGTTGGTCCAAGTGGTTTTACTGCTTCCATTTTTAACTCTTCGTCGAACTTTACAAGTTATTATTCGGGCGCTCTTTATCACACAATTTTTGTCTTGATTATCTCCTCTGGAGTCTTCTTAACTTTTTTTGCGTTAAGTTCACTTGGGTTATTATCTGCGTTCAGCGTTTCATTTGGATTTTTACTCTTATCCTATGCGCTTATTTCCGTTTTTGATCCTTTTGTTCATACAAAATAATCATTCTTGCTTGACAACAAACTAATTTTTTATTGTAATCTATCTAGCGCATTTAAGCGCTTTTCGGTGCTGGTGGAATGGTATACACGCTTGACTTAAAATCAAGTGCTTTTAGCATAAACGTTCGAGTCGTTTGCGTCGAATTTTTTTTATGATGGAATTCTTTAATTTCTTTGATAGTTTATTTTCATTCAATATTACCATTGAGATCTTTGCGTTATATCTCTTATGCTCTCTTGTTTATGGTGGTTTATACGCTTCTTCTTCAGAATTTGCTTATCCTGCTTTGTTAAATTCTTTTTTATCTTTTTCTTTCTTTTTTCTTTCTTTGACTACATACCTCTTTGGTTGTGACTTTCTACCCTTTCATCTTGATTATAGCCTTTACTCTTTTAATCAATCAATTCTGATGATTTTTTTTTTTGTTTCTATAATGGTTATTCTTACAACTCGAGATTTTGTAGGAGCTAAATTTATAAGCAAATTTGAATATGACATTTTATTTTCATTTGTTATTTTAAGCGCTATTTGCTTATGTTTTGCTGACGATTTTTTGTTAATTTATCTCGCTATCGAATTACAAAGCTTGTGTTTTTACGTTTTTGCGACTTTTAATAGAAATTCAGAATTTTCAACAGAAAGCGGATTAAAGTATTTCGTATTCGGTGCAATTATTTCTTGTTTATTACTCTTAGGTTTTTCTTTAATTTACACGTCCTTTGGTTCTACATCGTTCGAATCTTTATTAAGCCTAGCAAATTCTTCAAATAATTTCTTTTTGTTTAGTGGTTTGTTATTCATTCTAATCGCCTTTTTGTTCAAAGTCGGCGCTGCGCCGTTTCATTCTTGGTTGTGTGACGTTTATGACGGTGCCATTATTAGCGTTACGTTATTATTTGCCTCGGTCCCAAAAATTATAATTTTTAGCGTTATAATTAAGCTTTTTCTATTAGTTTTTTATGATTTCAGCTCTTTTTGATCGCCTTTCTTTCTATTTGCTAGTATTTTATCTATAACTATTGGTTCACTATCAGCTATTTATCAGAAACGTTTAAAACGTCTATTTGCTTATTCGACAGTGGCTCATACTGGTTTTATTTTATTAGGCGTCGTTGGCGCTTCATCTGAATCTATTAAAACACTGATTTTTTATTTAGTAATTTATTCTGGACTAACCGTTTTATCCTTTTCATTACTTATTTTCGCTATTATTTCTACTGCGCGCTTTCCAAGCTATATGTCAAGTTGAACATCGTCAGGATTAAAAAATTTTACATTCGTTATGAGCTTTACTTTCGTACTTTTTTCAATCGCTGGAATTCCTCCACTTGCTGGCTTTTTTAGTAAATTCTTAATTTTACTTTCCATTGTTTCACAAGAATATTACGTTGTTTCTATACTTATTGTGCTCATTAGTTCGGTAGCTTGTTTTTATTATATTCGATTAATCAAATCTTTTTTTTTTGTAAAATCTTCTAAAAATAGCCTTTGAATTTCTATTACAAAACGTCAGCATTCGGAGTACGTTATTGGTTTATTAATGTTTTTTAACTTATTTTTTGTTTTACGACCTGACTTATTATTTGCCTTTTCTACTGTAATAAGCGTGTCATTATTATAAAGTAAATCGTTTTTTTATTCCAGTGTTTAACTTTACAATTATTTTTACTTTTTAACTACTGTTTAATCTCTTGTAGTAGGAGACATCTCATTTTAGGTCGTTTAGAAAAAAGTTTACGTTTTGCTTAATTTGCAAAGAAGAGCAACTCGGTTAGTTCGTCTGTCTCATCAGCAGAAAGTTAATGGTTCAAGTCCATTCTTTGCACTTTTATAATTATGATGGCAACCTTTTCTCAAACGCTACGTTTTCCCAAATTAAAAAAATTAAAAAATAATAATAGCCCTAAATTAAAAGGTAATCCACAAAAAAAAGCCGTTTGCCTGCGTGTCTTAACTATTTCACCAAAAAAGCCTAATTCAGCGAATCGACGAGTTGTTAAAGCAAGTTTAACGCATTATAAAACAAAGATCACTGCGAAAATACCAGGCGAATCGCACACGCTACAGCAACATTCGACCGTTTTAGTTAAAGGTGCTCGCGTTCGCGATTTAATCGGTGTGAGTTATTCTATTGTTAGAGGTAAATATGACTTGAGTGGTGTTCCTAATCGGAAAACGTCGCGCAGCCGATTTGGTGTTAAAAAAATTTAATAAAAAATTTTCCACTTTGATGTTTACTAGCCTTAGTTTATTTTATTTTTTTTCTAGTTTATCCATTCTAACTTCTCTTTTTGTTATTACAACAAAAAACCCTGTTTTTTCTATTTTATTTTTAATTTTATCATTCGCTAACGTTTCGTGTTTACTTTTTCTATTTAATTTCGAATTTTTACCTATAGCGTTTCTAGTAATTTACGTAGGAGCTATCGCTGTCTTGTTTTTATTTGTTCTTATGATGTTAAACATTAAATTGGCTGAATTGCAAGAAAATTATTCCAGCTTCATTCCAGTCGCTGCCGTTTTTGGAGTCGTTTTTCTTGTTGAATTACTTTTTTTATTTCGTGCCGAGTTCGTTTTTTTAGACGTTCCTAGCCAAAATTCTCTTTTTTTTTTATCGGAATTTATAGAAGTTTCCAGTAACAACCTTTCTTTCAGTCATTTTTTTGGTTTAAACTCAAATTTAAAAACTATAGCGTTTTCTATATTTAATGACCATCTATTTGCTTTTTTAATAGCCGGTTATATTCTTCTTTTAGCGTTAGTTGTTGCAATTATTCTAACCATTCAAAAATCGTTTGTCTCTAAAACACAAAACGTTTATTCGCAAATTTTGGCGGATTATAATAATACAGTAGTAAACTATTCTTAAATTTTTTATACGGCGCGTAGTTTAACGGTTAAAACGTATTACTCATAATAATTTTATTACAGGTTCGACTCCTGTCGCGCTCATTAACTTAAGGTAGAAATAGTTTAATGGTTAAAATTTCAGTTTGTGGCACCGAAGATAAAGGTTCAATTCCTTTTTTTTACCCTTTGCTAGTTTAACTTAGCCTGGTTAAAGTGCTTGTTTTGTAATCAAGAAACGTTGGTTCGAATCCAACAATTGGCTATTTATTATGTTTATGCTTATTTTAGATGTGGCTGAGTGGTTTATAGCGATGCTTTGCTAAAGCGTTAAATAGTTCCTATTTCACGTGTTCGAATCACGTCATCTAAGTTTATCTTTTATCGTTATTTTTTTCGTTTTTATCCGAGTTGATGATTTTACAAGCTGCAAAATTAATCGGTGCTGGTTTATCAACAATCGCATTAGCTGGTGTAGGAGCAGGTATTGGTACTGTTTTTTCTGCTTTAATTACAAGCGTTGCACGTAATCCTCATTTAATGAAACAATTATTTGGTTATGCAATTTTAGGTTTCGCCTTAACAGAAGCAATCGCACTTTTTGCTTTAATGATGGCCTTCTTAATTTTATTCACTTTCTAATTACGATTTAATTTATTATAAGAGGAAACAGTTCAAAGTTTTTTAATCTCGTTAGAAGTATAGCTAAAGGGCTAAGGCGTTTGTTTTTGATACTTTTCATTGTTGGTTCGAATCCAACTACTTCTTTTATTTGCTTTGTTTATTTTCTTTTTTTTTTGCGATGTTAAAACATTTTTTTAATAATTTTTCTAGTCAAAGCGGTGTGTCTACTCGTGACAAAAACCTACCTTTGTACTTAACCTTTTTTGTAAAGAACAACCCTTTGGGGCGACGACGTTGATTTTATATTTCTCCTTCTTTGGCAAAAGCTTTTGTTACCAAAAAGTGGCTTCTAAACTATTGAAAAACAAAGGATGCAAAATACGCTGTTTTTAGTACTAGAACGTACGATAAAATTGGTGTTTACAAAACGAAACATTCTCGCTGTTTTCTTTATTTTAAAAACGATATGCTGCTTGGTCCGCTGGCGCCAAAGCATTGCTATCGTATTAGCGCGGACTTATATGAAGCAATTGTTCTTTGTCAAAATCATTTAACTGGTTTATAATAAACTCATACGGTTTATAGTTGTTTTTTTTTCTTGTCACACTTTTTTTTTCTTTTATGATGATTTTATCAATCAAAAAACAACCGTTAATGCAAGTCGTTAACGATCATTTAATAGAGTATCCAACTCCATCTAATCTTACTTTATTTTGAAATTATGGTTTTTTAGCTGGGATGTGTTTAGCTATTCAATTAATCACTGGAATCGCGCTAGCGATGCATTATACACCTCACATCGACTTGGCTTTTTTAAGTACTGAACGCATTATGCGCGACATAAATAACGGTTGATTATTACGCTATATTCACGCTAATGGTGCTTCCATGTTTTTTATTGTAGTTTATATTCATATCGGTCGTGGTTTGTACTACGGTTCTTATGCTGAACCACGTGGTTTCGTTTGATGTGTTGGTGTTATTATTTTACTTCTAATGATGGCTACCGCTTTTTTAGGTTATGTTTTAGTTTGAGGCCAAATGAGTTTTTGAGCTGCTACCGTAATTACAAATTTCTTCACTGCTTTTCCAATCGTTGGTGATAAAATTGTAACTTTTTTATGAGGTGGTTTTTCTGTTGATAACGCGACGTTAAATCGTTTTTTTAGCTTACATTATTTATGTCCTTTTATCATTGCTGGAGCTGCTATTGTTCATATGGCTGCTGTTCACTTTGATGGTTCAAACAATCCATTAGGAATCTCTTCCGTTTCAGATAAGATCAGTTTTTTCCCTTATTTTTTTATAAAAGACACTTTAGGCTTAGTTGCTTTTTTACTTTTCTTTTCTTATTTTGTCTATTTTTCACCCAATTATTTAGGTCATACTGATAATTATATTCCTGGAAATCCAATGGTAACACCTGAACATATTGTTCCAGAATGGTATTTTTTACCTGCTTATGCTATTTTACGTTCAATTCCTAATAAATTGTTAGGTGTTTTAGCGCTCTTTGCAGCCGTTCTTATTTTATTAGTTTTACCCTTCGTAACTACTTCAGAGGTGCGTTCATCGTTATATCGTCCTCTTCATCAAAAGTTTTTTTGACTGTTAGTTGCCGATTATATCTTATTAGGTTATTTAGGTCAACAAGTACCAGAGTCACCTTTTACAGAAATTGGTCAGGTCGCTTCCGTTTATTATTTTGCTTATTTTTTAGTAATTATTCCCGTTTTAGGTCGTTTAGAAAAAAGTTTACGTCTTGCTTAATTTGCAAAGAAGAGCAACTCGGTTAGTTCGTCTGTCTCATCAGCAGAAAGTTAATGGTTCAAGTCCATTCTTTGCACTTTCTAATTTCGTTTTAATTTATTATAAGAGGAAAAAGCTCAAAGTTTTTTAATTTCGTTAGAAGTATAACTAAAAAGGATTAAGTCGTTTGTTTCTAATATCTTTCATTGTTGGTTCGAATCCAACTACTTCTTTTATTTGCTTTGTTTATTTTCTTTTTTTTTTTGATGTTTTCCT
>Ga0209603_1004202_pt1 | contig 12121 bp, 10 predicted proteins | sample COGITO_mtgs_1206_FD_184812 | JGI IMG/M metagenome (GOLD analysis project Ga0209603, IMG submission 184812) | Pelagic marine microbial communities from North Sea - COGITO_mtgs_120607 (SPAdes) (version 2) | ecosystem: Environmental > Aquatic > Marine > Epipelagic ... | reverse complement strand
AATATGATTTTGAATGCTGATTAATCTGGAGACACACTATGATCGTCGATGATCTAAAACTTACAGGTCGCTTAACTGTTGATTTAGTAGCAGAAGATGGCACCATCAAAGATACACAAGAAATTCCCAATCTGGTAGTAACTACCGGAAAGACTTTTGTCGCTTCCCGCATGGCTGGTACTGCATCTGGTGTGATGAGTCACATGGCTATTGGCACGTCCAACACCGCAGCAGTAGTTGGCGACACGTCTTTGGCTTCAGAGGTTGCTCGCGTAGCTTTAGCAAGCACCACTGCTAACAACAACGATGTTGTCTATGTGGCTTCCTTCCCAGCAAACACGCCTTCGACGGCATCAGGCGTTGTTGAGGCTGCAATCTTTAACGACAGCTCAGCGGGCACCATGCTTTGCAGAACGGTTTTCGGCGTTATCAATAAGCAGCCAACAGATAGTCTTTCGATTACGTGGACCGTGTCAGCTAGCTAGGAGCCATAAATGGCGATTAAGTTTTCTAACCTAGCTAGCACCACGCTGGCTAGTGGCGTTTCCTCTACGGCAACGTCTGTCAGTGTAACAAGCGCGTCTTCATTCCCTACGCTCGGGAGTGGGGATTACTTCTATGCGACTATAGGCGCGGGTTCTGGCTCAGAAATCGTCAAGGTTACTGGAATATCTGGGACCACCTTTACGGTGTCTCGTGGGGAAGACGGAACCACAGCGGTTAGCCACTCAGCCGGTGTCGATGTGGCGCTTCGGGTTACAGCTGGCACTTTGGAAGACTTACGTGACGGGGGTCAGGTCTATACTGCGGGCAGCGGTCTCGGTCTTTCAGGCAACGAGTTTACAAATACGGCGCCAGACCAAACAGTCTCTATCTCAGGATCGGGTTCAACCACTGTTACGGGAACATACCCCAGCTTTACTGTCTCCAGCACCTCTTACAGTCACCCATCAGCCCACCCGATTAGCTTTATCACTGGGTTGCAGACTGCATTAGATGGCAAGGTAGATGATTCTCAGGTGCTTACGGATGTTCCTGCAAACGCCCTGTTTACTGACACCGTATACACGCTTCCATTCACTGACAACTCCACTAACTGGAACACAGCCTACGGTTGGGGAGATCACTCCACCGGCGGTTACTTAACCAGTCACCAATCGTTGTCTGGCTATGCTACTGAGACGTATGTTGGCACTCAGATAAGCAACCTTGTTGACTCGTCTCCTGCCGCACTCAACACGCTTAACGAGCTGGCTGCTGCATTGGGTGATGATCCTAACTTTGCTACTACAGTCTCAACCAGCATTGGTACAAAGCTGCCCTTGGCTGGAGGCACGCTGACAGGCGCTCTCTCTGGGACTACAGCCACTTTCTCAGGAACCATCTCTAGTGGGGCTATTACAAGTAGTGGACGACTAGACATAACCACAAACAATTCAATAAGCGAACCTTACGCTGCTTTAGGAATTACAAGTACAACAACTTCTGCTGGGTTATTTCTTCACGGTAACGGCGGAAGCAAATGGGAAATTCAATCCATCTCTACTGGTGAGTTAATTTTCTACGACAGAGACAGTAGTGCTTATCGTGCGCGAATAATGGCAAACGGTAATTTTAAAATAGAGTCAGGCAATCTTCAGATGGGCGGCACCACTGTAATAGACTCTAGTAGGAATATTACAGCGGGCACAATCTCTAGTGGGGCTATAACCAGTAGTAGCACAGGGTCATTTACGGGTAATGTATCTGCTAATGGCGTTACTATCGGAGCATCTGATGTAAGAAGTGGTAGTAACATTTTGACTATTGGAGGCACCTCAGAGGTAGTCAGGATTCATTCTGGTAATTTTGATCTAACGTCTGGCGAATTAAAGGTTGGCGGCACCACGGTAATAGACTCAAGCCGTAATCTGACCAACATAGGCACCATCTCTAGTGGGGCTATTACCAGCACAGGCAACTCAACACACGGTGGGTATTCAAGTTGGACTGCTGGGAGTGGTACTGGTGGCATCTTCATGCACTATAACGCCTCAAGCAGCTATAGAGGCTATTTTGACTGGCGAACTTTGCAGCTAGGCAATAACGGTGCTAACAATGTGCTCTTTGGTAACACCTCCACAGGTGGTTATGGTCGATTCTATGTAAACTCAACAGGAATAAGTCAAAGCGGTGGCACTTCAGGTATTCACGCTTTCTCTATGCTCGCTACTGGCGAGGTGGTCAAAGAAGCAAACGAAAGGTTTACCATAAAATCGCACACAAACTCTTGGGCGGGTGGAATGCGAATGATTTCCGCCACTGGCGCTTACACGTTCCAAATACATCCTGACGACAATGGCTGGATGTATGTCGATCAGATTTGGAACTTTAATGGCGATATCAAGATGGGCAACACCACCATCATCGACTCTAGCCGCAACCTCACCAACATTGGCACCCTTAACGGTGGCACAGCGTGGCGCTCTAATAATGATGGCAGTGGCTCCGGCTTAGATGCTGATACCGTTGATGGTTATCATGGTAGTAATTATATAGGTAAAAACGGAAACGGCTATTACCGACCAAACACTTGGATTGATTTTAATACTACTGGTACTGGACTGTATTGGTCTGGTGGAACAGGAGCCGGTCATCATATTTATCCAGAAAATACCGTTTATATGCGTTTTCGATCTGGAGCAGGTTCCAGTGGTGGCTTAAGACTACAAAATAGTTCCGGCACTACTTATGGATCTGTATACGCTAATTCGAGTAACTATATTGGGTTCTTAGACAACAGTTCTAATTGGGCATTACAAGTTAGAAATAACGGCACTATCTATAGAGGTAATGGTACTGGCTTAATATGGGATTCTGCTAATGACGGCTCAGGCTCTGGTTTAGATGCTGATTTGCTAGATGGTATTGACAGCACCTACTTTAACCGTGGCGATCAGGGTTACGGGGTAATGGTTGGCACTTCTGGCTGGAACATGAATGACCTGTTCACGACTAGAAACCGTGCTGGCTTCTTTGATGTTTGGTCGGGTAGTAATTTCCCACCCAGTACATCTCATGTTCATGGTATGCAAGTTAGACATAATTCAAGCGCCCATTATGGGTGGCAGTTAGCAGGTCAATACGCACAAAATAAACTGTGGCACAGACAAGTCTCAAATAACAGTTGGGGTGCATGGAATCAGCAATGGGGCAGTGGCAACGACGGTTCAGGTTCCGGTCTAGACGCTGACCTGCTTGATGGTAGGGATTCTTCTCATTATGTATTTGGAACATCCGGTAAAGGTACTACTAATTCAGGTTTTGCTAGTTTAACTAATGCTGATTCTGGTTTTTATGATGTCTATAACAGCGGAACCCCAACAGGAACTTGGTACTCTTTGATGAACATGAGTCATCATGGAAGTAACCATGGGCATCAAATTGCTGGCTCGTTCTATAGCGCAGGAGATATCTATAATCGTAATAATAACAACACTACTTTAAGTCCTTGGGCAAAAATATGGAATACAGCTAACGACGGCTCAGGCTCTGGCTTAGACGCTGATACTGTTGATGGAACACAAGGTGCTTCACTGCTAAGAAGCGATGCTGACGATTCATTTAGCGGCTGTTTAACTAGCACCGCTAGGAATAACGGCATCTTCGGGACTTACGACTCATATAAAACAGATCATATATGGTCGATGGGTACAGCCTATAGAAACCACAGTGATGGCGCCAACTTTGGCGGTCTCTACGGACTGGCTTATAAGCACACCAATAACGGAACTGGTGGCACTATGGCTGGCGGACACATGATGGTCTGGTGTCAGAATGGTGGTCCAACCTCGGCGATGGGTACCAACATTTGGACTTCAGGGACTGTATATGCTGCCTCTTTCTTATACAACTCAGACAGAGCTTTTAAGACAAATATTAAACCAATTAAGAATGCTCTTAGTACCGTACTGTCCCTCAGGGGTGTGTCTTACACTTTAAAGAAAAGCGGTAAAAACACCACAGGCTTTATTGCTCAAGAAGTGGAAAAAGTATTGCCCGATATGGTAGACGGCGATGAAGGTGAGAAGGGAGTTAATTATGGGCAAATGGTTGCGCTATTAACTGAAGCAATGAGAGAGCAACAGGACCTAATAGTTTCTCTACAAAAAGAAATTCAGGAGCTAAAAGATGCGACTAAATAATGGCGCAACTTCAGCAGCTCTATCTCATGGTCCGGGCGGTCAGTTTGGCGAGGAGAATAAGTGGTTAAAGTATATTAACACCACAGGGTCTGACCATTTCATACCTGATAATAGCACAGCGGAGAAGAACAGTTCTTTTGCAAGCGCTCCGGTGACTAAGCGTAAGGGTGATTATTCTAACGGTGGCTATGTATATAACAATACTGCTGGGTTTGGAACGGGTCCGTGTTGGTACGGAAACTCAAACTCTGCGGGATATACAACGCCCGGCGGGTGTCCTGCTGGTTTTAGTGATGCTGGCATTTTGAATGGCAATAATGGCAATAACAATAGCTATAACACCAATGGCGCTAGCCCTCATGGTAACGCCTTTCATATGGGCTTTTATGTTTTGAAATATGGATGCCCCGCAGGAACTACACATAAAATCACAATAAGATATTGCAGAGTATGATTACTAAAACGATAGAAAATTTAGAAACTTATTTAACTGAAAGAGGTTCAAGCAAGACTTTAATTCTTCTTTCTGCGGAAGACTGTCATGCGTGTGCACAATTTAAGGCACATCTCGAATCAGTCGAGAGTACTTTCAGCAATATAGTATTTGCTGAAGTACTTGTAACGCTAGAGACAAAACCTTTATTTGGACCCCCTGTTCTGCCTTCTATAGTAGGTTTCGAAGACTCTCAAAGAGTTCTAGAAGGGGCTGGGATGCCAGAAGATTTGACGGTTGCGAATAATTTAATTCAGAGCTGGGTAAATGGTGAAGGGTTTCAATATTCCGCTGGTTGACAGTGAAGAAGCAAGCAGAAGATTGCATATATGCAAGGGTTGCACTGAGCTTATAAAGATTACAGGAACTTGCAAGATATGTAATTGCATAATGAAATTTAAAGTAAGGCTAGTTAATAACAGCTGCCCATTGGGGAAGCATGATGAATAACCGAAAGCGTTTATAACGCAAATATCTAAAGGAAAGCTCCATGACTATTACCTATGAACTATTAGAAGAATTTACCGGCACTCGCACCAACGAAATGCCTGACCCCGAAAACGAAGGCGAGACTATTTCTGAAGAGACTGCCTGCACAGATATACAGGTGCGCTTTACTTGTAGCGATACAGATAAGACGCACGAGCGTTCTGTCAATGTCTGCTTTGATGCTGATGGCGCATACGATGCTGATGCTACTGCTGTACGTATCGGTGAAGTTGCGAATGGCGTGGGTCACAAGATGGCTTGCGGTGTAATCAGCTAAATAGCTGGAGAACACAATGGGAATCTTATCCACAATATTAGGCAGCGGCGACGTACTCAGCAAGGGGCTTGACCTTATTGACGGTATGCACACGTCTGAGACCGAAGCAATCGAAGCCAAGACCAAAGCCAAGACTGATCTTTTGAGTTCTTATGCTCCATTCAAAGTTGCTCAGAGATACTTGGCGCTGATCTTTGGCTTCACCTTTGTGTCGTCCTATCTAATGGTTCTGGTTCTATTCTTCATGGATAGGGACATAGCTCCAGTTCAGGAGCTTATAGCTGCATTCAAGATCGACTGGATCATGCTAACTATAGTTGGCTTTTACTTCGGCGGCGGTGCATTTGAAGGCGTCATGAATAAGAGGGGCAAAAAGTAATGGCTGGTTTTAAGTTACAAACCTTCGGAGGCAAAGCCCCTAAGGTATTCGCTCGACTTCTGCCTGAAGATATGGCGCAGACCGCTACCAATTGTCGATTGGACTCCGGTCGGTTAGAGCCGTGGAAGGATAACCTGTCCTCATCTCAATCCTTTGTTGCAAGCTACGCAATATCTGGAGCGACCAAGACTATATTTAAGTACAACGATTCCGTCTGGATGGGTAGCGATGAAGAGATCGACATTGTCCGGTCTCCAATTGCTGAAGACCCGCACGAGCGAATTTATGTTACGGGGATAGGAGGCAGCGGTGGTTACCCTAGAATGACTACGGGGACCATAGTTGGGAATAGCACTTACTATCGCTTAGGGATGCCTAAGCCAGAAGACTTAACGTCTGTAACTCTGAGCCCTGTTAACTCTGCCAACGCAGACGAAGAGGTTCCCCAGTCAGTGTCTTACGTCTTCACCTACGTTTCTTATTACGGCGAAGAGGGAGTCAACTGTGATGCGGAAGGTGCCCAGATTGTTGATAAGCACACCGACCAGACTGTAACCCTAGACTTCCCGCCCAACCCATCAGGGAACTATAACTTCCTCTATAAGCGAGTCTATAGGACTGATGCGGGCGGCAGCTACAGATTTGTACAGAACGTACCGATAGCTCAGGACACTTTTACAGACACTGTCTCTGACCTGAATTTAAGAGAAGAGATTCCAACAGCCAACAACGATGCGCCTGCTGATGATGTAACCGCAGACCATAAGGACGGTCCACTACTGGGCTTGGTGGCAATGCCTAACGGGATACTCGCAGGGTTCTCAGGTCAGACCGTTTCATTCTCTGAAGCGTTTCAACCTCATGCATTCCCTGACGAGTACAAGCTGACAGTTAAGTCTGACATTATTGCGCTGTCTCCATTAAATACAGGGCTTCTGGTTCTTACCAAGGGCAAGCCTGCCATTGTTCAGGGTCTTGATCCTTCGAGCATGAGTATGATGGAGATTGATAGCAGTCTTAGCTGCATGTCAAAACGATCTGTCGTAGATATGGGCGAGTTTACTATCTACTCCTCTCCAGACGGATTGGTTATGGCGACCGATTCAGGTCTCAAATTAATCACCGAGCAAACCTTTACTCGAGATCAGTGGCAGGCATTCGGTCCCTCATCTATTAAAGGCTATTTGTGGGAGGGGCAGTACATTGGCTTCTACTCGCACGGTGGAGTTAGCAAAGGATTTATCTTCGACCCGCGAGGCGGAAAGAATGGCTACACTGACTTAGATTTTTATGCCACGGCAGGATACAACGACCTAGAAGATGACAGTCTTTACCTAGTGGTTGGCGGCGCCTTGGTTAAGTTTGCTGAGGGCAGTACGCCGCAGAATTTTGTTTGGCGGGGAAAGAAATTCTACACCCCCAGACCAATCAACCCCGCAGTGGCTAAGGTTGACTGTGATGGATACAGTCCAAACCCCACGTTCAAGTTGTATGCAGATGGTCAGTTAAAGCATACGCAAACCGTTACCAACAGTAACACTTTCCGCCTTCCCTCTGGATACAAGGCTCATGAGTTTGAGATAGAGCTTGCTGGCTCAGTGTCTGTAAATGAGGTGTGCGTCTACGAGAGTGCGGAGGAGCTGGGTGCCTAAACCAAACAACAAAGGGAACATGCCTGTCCCTCAAGGTTGGGCAGGGCAGGACCGTAGATTTGGCGAGACGATCAAGAACAATCTTGATGTGCTGTCTGGCTTCAGCGGAAACCCCTTAGACAAAGCCGTTACCATGAGAGACCTGCTGGACAGCGGTATAGCTAGACTAGCATCCGGTTACACCGTTTTCTCAGGGGACAGTGCCTCCATAGCGCCATCGACGTTCCTTCCGAATCTAGACATACCTCCAGCCCCAACCAGCCTTGCAGCCAATGGCGCGTTTCAGAACATCCTGCTGACATGGAACTTACAGCTATTCTCCGGACTGGCGTATCAGGAAGTGTTTAGACATACATCCGACAGCATTGCTGATGCGACGTTGATTGGCAGGGTGTCAGGTTTTAATGGCGTTTACTCTGATTCAGTTGGCAACGGCGCGAGCTTCTATTATTGGGTTAGAGCGGTAAACCAAAACGGTGTTGCGGGACCATTTAACTCTAGCCAAGGAACGCTAGGGGTTACTCAGCCTGACATTGCCTATTTGCTGTCACTGCTAACTGATCAAATAACCAGCTCCCAGCTGGCTCAGTCTCTGGCGACCCCGATAGCTCTGATTACGCCTCTAGATGGGAAGGTTTCTGGGATCGAAACTTTCTTGGGCTACACCAGCACTTATTCTGGCGACAACATATTGACCCGTTTAGGCGGTACTGAGGGGGTGGCTAATGCAGCCTCCTCGGGTGTTACATCTCTGAACAGCTCTGTGGCAAGCCTAAGCACGTCTGTCGGCAACCTAGCCGGAACTGTACAAGACCTGACCGCCAATACAGGCACGGTATATTTCCAGACAAGTGCGCCAACAGGAACGATAGCAACCAACTCCCGATGGTATGACTCCGACGATAACAATAAGCCTTATTATTACGATGGATCAAATTGGATTTCGATTGCAGACCCCACCATTGCAGCCAACGAAGCGTCTATCTCTGCGCTTAATGCAGAAGTGTTTGTGGCAGGCTCAACGACTCTCAAACTGGCTACTTCAAATGCTCTGGGTGTCCTTGATGCAACCGTTGTAAACCTCAACGGAACGGTAACCTCTATAGCTGCGGACGTTACAAGTTTGGAGGGAGAGGTATTTAACTCTGACGGTTCAGCAAGGTTGGCGACTGGAGCGGCTTTGACGAGCCTAACAAATACAGTAACCACCCAAGGCAATAATATCTCTAGCGTTCAGACAGATATTACTGCCCTCGAGGGCGAGGTTTTCAACTCCGACGGCACTGCACGTCTGGCTACTGGAACTGCTTTAACAGGTCTGACCAATACGGTCAGCACTCAAGCTGGAACAATCACTTCGATACAGGCAGACGTTACATCGCTAGAGGGAGAAGTATTCAATTCAGATGGGTCTGCGAGGTTAGCGACAGGGTCTGCACTTACTGGAGTTACTAATTCCGTAACGGCGATCTATGACGGAACGAACGCCAGTGTTGTTAAGAGCGTTCAGGACGATGTCACCTCTTTAGAGGGTGAAGTATTTAACGCCGACGGTTCCGCCAGACTTGCTACCGGTTCTGCTCTAACAGGATTGACCAACAGCGTCACGGCTATATATGACGGTACAAACGCCAGTGTTGTAAAAAGCGTGCAGACTGACGTTACCGCTCTCGAGGGAGAGGTGTTCAATTCTGACGGTTCAGCAAGGCTTGCCACCGGAGCCGCGTTGAACGGGGTGAGTAACTCGGTAAGCGCAATTTACGACGGCACCAACCCCAGCGTGGTTAAGTCGGTTCAGGACGACGTTACTACGCTAAATGGCAGTGTGTTCAATGCAGACGGCACCGTTGCTTTGGCGACATCATCCGCAATAAATTCCCTTACCAGTGATGTTGAGGCGATCTATGACGGCTCAAATCCTAGCGTCTTAAAGACGGTCCAAAGCGACGTTAGCGATCTAGACGCTGAAGTGTTCTCGTCCGATGGCTCCTCTCGACTCGCAACTGGTTCTGCATTAACGCTTCTTACCAACGATGTAAGAGTCATCTATGACAACTCAACCAACCCTCCAACGGGATTGGTCAAGTCGCTTCAGGCGGACGTAACCACGCTAGACAGTGCTATGTTTAACGGTGACGGCAGCTCGAAGCTAGCCTCTGCTGGGGCGGTTTCTTTGCTAGAGACAAACGTGTGGGGTGAAGGCGTAACACCAAGCGGCTCAACCTCATCGAGGATTGATACTCTTAACGCTACGCTTACTCATCCTACCTCAGGTCTTTCAGCCACCAGCGACGCAGTCTCTGTGTTGAATACTAGCGTGTACGGCGACGGGGTAACTCCCGCTGCGGGAGCCAGTAAGATTGATGCCCTGACAGCGGCTGTGTTTGATTCTGAGAATAATGTGAAGCTCGCGCAATCAGATGCATTTGAGGAACTTGAGCTAGAGGTTCTTGGCAGCAGCAACGCCTCAGCCTCGCGTATCGACGGGCTATATACAGCGCTTTATGACGATTCTGGAGCCCTGTTTGCTTCAGCTGGCGCCTTAGAAACTCTCGAGACTGCGGTGACTGGCACTGGCGGACTGGCGGAAAAAACCACAAACCTAGCAGCCAGCATGTTCACTAACGGGGTAGATGGTGCGCTAAATCTAGCTACAGCTGAGGCATTCGATAGTTTAAGGACTGAAGTTTTTCCTAGTGGAGGAAGTACGTCTCGAATAGATCAGCTATCAACAGCTATTTGGGACGGAGGCGATCCAACCAATGGAGTAGTACTAGCCTCGGCGGACTTTGCCAGCAACATAAACCTAGCAGTCTTTGGTGACGCGACGGATCAGTCTGCATCAGCAAACAAGATCGATACCCTTCAAGTCGTCGTTCAGGGAGCGGATGGTAATGGCGGGATAAAGGGTGCGATAGAGACAACGCAGGATATTGTTTCTGGTCCCAACGGTCTGACAAGCCAGTATTCTGTGAAGGTTGACAACGCGGGACACGTATCTGGATTCGGTCTTTCTAGCACCAATATAAACGGAACACCAACCTCCGCATTTATTGTGCGAGCGGATAAGTTTGCGATTGTTAATCCACAAGCCGCGTCACAAATTTCTAATCAACCGATCAACTCTAACAATGTAACTGTCCCCTTTGCCTTCACTAGCTATCAGGCGCCGTCAGCAGAAAATGCGTACACAGCGGTTCCAGCCGGTGTGTACATGGACACTGCGTTCATTAAGAACGGGTCTATCACCACCGCAATGATCGGCAACGCAACAATGGATACGGCGAACATTACGGGTCAGCTAAGCGCCAACAGGATTTCTGGCGGGACAATAGATACCTCCCTTCTGAATATAGATGGCTCATCACTCACCTCTCAGGTCGTTAATGGTGTTCCAACTTTGACGTTGGGAGATGTGCAGGCAAACAAAATAACTACAGGTGTTCTTAACTGTGACAACTTTACCGTAGAGAACCTAAGAGCCAACAACATCACTGGAGATGTCAGCGATCTCACGCCATTTGAGATGGCGAGCCCGACCGCAATTGATGCGCCCAGCGGGGCAGAACAAACGCTGTTTACGGGCTTCATGCCTGCTCAAGCTGACGGGGTAGAGAAGAGACCCTATATCTCGGCTGAGGGTTGGGGGGTGTTTGAGAACGATGACGTTTACCGTATTGAGTTATGGATGAGAGCCAACTCTACTGGCGCAACGACTAACCAGCTGGGCTCGGCGGTTTATGGGGCTTCGGTTTACTCTGGCGGCTTCTACTATCTGGCACAGTTCTCAGGGAACAAGACTGCCCTCGTGCAGGCGGGAGCTGATCTGTATGTAGGAAGCTCCTTAAAAGGTTCGGTGACTAGCACGTTTTACCAGACAAGCAACAACCTCACTTATGTTTATTACGTCATCGAATCTGGAGCTTCGTTCATCACTTCGGGTCAAAGCGTTCAGGCAACAGGCGCAGTCGCGACCTACCAGATGGTTAACTCATTCTTCTTCCGGTCTCCACAGGACTATCACCCCTACCAGTTCAGCATCTCTGGCGGTCTGGGTGCAAAGACTGGGGCTAGCGTTGATTTCGAGATACGCGTCGGGGTTTATAACGCTTACAAGTACTACGTCCCATACAGCCAACCGGCTAAGAACTGGGTTTACGACAAAATTTACGCCCTCAAGGGCATAGCTATGAGTCTTAGATAATGACGCAGTTATATGTTCAATATGATAATGATAGCAATTCTATCACCGCTGGACCTCAGGCGGGCATGCAGGACCAGTCTGGGTGGTATGCGTTTTTGCCTGCTCCCAACAGGCTTCCTCGAGAGGAGGTCGATTATATCGTTGATGATGAATCTGGAACGGTCGTTCAATACGTTACAGGCAATACCCCAGAGCCCTCATATACCGAATCTAGGGCGCTCAACTATCCTAAGATTGTGGAGCAGCTAGATAAGCTATATCACGATATAGACAACGGGACATTAGACGAAACGGGTGAGTTCTATGCCGGATTAAAGTCGGTTAAGGATGAATACCCTAAGCCATAATAATTATCTTTTTTAGTATTTTACTTGATTTTCAAGTATGATAGGAGTAACGAATGTCCCTAGATTTTGTCGATATTAGAGAAGTTTGGGACACGA
>Ga0209603_1004196_pt1 | contig 12128 bp, 21 predicted proteins | sample COGITO_mtgs_1206_FD_184812 | JGI IMG/M metagenome (GOLD analysis project Ga0209603, IMG submission 184812) | Pelagic marine microbial communities from North Sea - COGITO_mtgs_120607 (SPAdes) (version 2) | ecosystem: Environmental > Aquatic > Marine > Epipelagic ... | reverse complement strand
CAGTTTTAAGAATAGTGCTGGGATCGCACCCAGCAGAACACCAACAAACTTACCTATTGCAACCTTAATTGCTTCACCGATACTACCAGTTTCATCCAGTGTCTTTCTAAAGTCTTGGAACGCTTCATATAGAGCATATAGGATAAAAGAAACTGCTGCGGCAGCTGCAATAATTGGTAATAATGGAGTCATAAATGCAGTTATCGATGGTAACATTGTCCCCAACATAAATGTTTGAACTGCAATAAACGCAAGCTTAATCTTATTTGCAATTGAAGCAAATTTCCCTGCTACTCCGCCAGTCATTTTTCCTGTCTCTGGCACCATTGTGCCTAACATAAATGTTTTAACTGCAAGAAAAGCAAGTCTAACCTTTTTTGCTGCTGCAATAAATTTTGCAATAGCAACGGCACCAACGATACTAGCAATAGCAATTCCAATTTCTGTAAGGTATGGGAGTACTTCTTCTTCGATAAACTTTGTCATATCCTTGAAGGTATCACTTTGCAGAAACTTACCAAGAGCAATCATAAACGCACCAATGGCAAGAGTAGAAAGGATTGCAAGACCACCTAATGCAGCGGTCTTCAACCCCTTCTTACCTATCTCAAATAGACCACCGATACCCGCTGCAATCTTATCTAGACGGGAACCATTCTTCTTTGCATCTGCTCTTGCTTCTTCTCTTATTTCTTTTTTAGCAGCAGGAGATGTTGCATCTGCAAGGCGTTGTGCGTAATCTTCTTTTCGTGCCTGATAACTTAATTTTTGAAACTCTTTATTGTCCTCTGCAATCTTACCATTCTTTTCGAGTTCTTCTTTAAGTGCAACCGCCTGACCAGCAGTGGATTTTGCCATTGCTGCTTGTTGAACTTCCCTGTCCTTAATATCTTTTCTTAAATCTTTTAATTCTTGTATTGCATCTAAATCAGCACGGGTTTTCGCAGCACCTTTTTTATTTGCAATAGTTTGTTGTTTTTGTAAATCTGCAAGTTTTCTCTTCTCTGCCAACGCAGCATCCCTCGCAGCTCGTTCATTTGTTTCTTGCAGCTTTGTTAATACAGCGGGCAGTTTAGCAATAATTTCATCATTCGTGGCCATGACTTATTCCTTATTTCTTAGGTTTGCTAAGTGCTTGTGCGCCAAAGAAAGCTGCGACGATACCGGCAACTGCGATGAAATACACACCCGCCATATCACCAAGAATCTTTGCTGCTTGATCCATATTGAAGACTGTTGCAAGGACTACGATAACAGGATATAACAACATACCGCCAAGTGAGTACCATGCCATAGTACGCTGTGCATCACGCATTGCATCTGCATCCTCAAGTTCCTTACGTTTAAACTCTAGATACATATCATGTTCTTCTGGACCAACCTTACCGTCGCCATTAGTATCTGCTGGATGATGACCTGATGCTTTAATTTCTTCTTCGCTCATTTGACTAGCTCCTGTTTTTTCTCTCTTGTTTTTCGTACTCCGCTTTCTCATCCTCTAGATGTTTCACTAACATGCCAACATAGATTTCTCTTTCCCAAGGCAACATATTCTCTAATTCAGTCAAACTCCAATTATGATGTTGTATCATTCCAAAGTTTGTTTTGTAGTAATTTACTACGCTGTCATGAGACAGCGCTATTCCAAAAAACTCTCAAGTCCCTCCAATAATATCTCACCCCTCTTTTTGGTCTTAGGATTAACTACATCAATGATGTGTCTCACCTTCGGCATTGTCTCAAAGAATTTTAGAACGTCTTCCATCTGCGTACTATTCATAGAATCAACAAATTCAACAATTTCATCCTGAGTCATATCAATTCTATTAATCACTTCATCACCTGATGTAATTGTATCAACACACTCAACAACCAAAACCAATGTCTTTTCAAAATCACTTAGTTCATCTGACAATCCTTGCAAATCTTTAAGCCTTGGATATCGAAAATGAATACTGATATCATCTGTTATTTCAATGTCCTGATTATGTTCTAAACTCATCTGGACTTGAATATCATCAACATCTACTTCGATTTCAACTTGTGTTTCATTGTCATCTGGACAAGTAACATTCAAAGTTATCTTAGAACCAACAGACTTTGCTCTCAACTGTAAGAACACATACTCAATATCAAACATAGGACTTAGGTTTGCATCTACAGAACCAAATGTACATCCATCTACCAGTTTACCCACAGCAGAAGCAATCTGAGATTCATCACCAGATTCTTGAGCAATCATCAAAATCTTTTGTTCTTTGACCAAGAATGGTCTAAATTTAATTTCCTCCTGTGTTGATGGTAATGTTAGTTTGTGTTCAGTAGTTTGTAGCTTAGGTAACGCCATAATGTTTCATCCTTTATCATAATCTGCTTAACCGAGTCTGCTTAACACTTTCGGTATGTTCGCATTAATTGTTCGTTCTGCACCTGTAATTACTGTATCAAGAACCTTCTCCATAAGGTTGGGTGGTTGATTGTTGATATCAAGTGTCTCCCAATATCTATACTGCATAGTAACAGTTTGTTTTATAATATCACCCGCTGTTCCATAACTAAGTGATACTGGACCAACCTCTTTTGGAAAACACTCTCGTAATCTAATCCCGTATCGCCTTGTATCCTGTTGATCAAGAACATACAGATCGATATCTTTGATATAATCCCTGTAATACTTTACGTTCCATGTCCCCTTATCCCAAGCTTCTTCTTGCCAAGATTCAAAGAACACTCTTTCCTCCAAATCACTACTCGCTTGAAAGGTCATTGAAATGTCACCAGCAAAAGTTACACCATCAACAATCTCAGGTGCGATACCATATATGTTTTCATCCATAGATGTATTAAGTCCCCGCCCCGGCATATCAATTGCTTCACAACGCATAGATACTTTTCTTGCATTACCCTCGCCGGGAGATGTGATAATGACCTCATACCGACTTGGGAGTGCATATCCATTTTCACTGTGGAACTCAGACAGGAAATCGTTGAGTACCCCAAATGCGGTTGATTCTACAAAACTTGCAAGCGTTGCCATTAGATCATTGCCCTCGATTCTTTCCATACCTCTGATGCAGATGCCTTCTTGAACCTCTGTACAGGTAGTAGAGTTGCAATCGTAAATTCATCTGCATCAATCCTACGAAACTGAGACTTGGTTTGTCCAGCAAGATATTTGTGTATGGTTGGCCTGATAAGTCGAACACCCTTTAACTTCTGGTAGTCAACAATTAGCCGAGTAGACTCATCAAATGCGGTGTTGTTAGAGAAATCCACCAAACGGTCAAGTAACTTGATCCTCAGTGGAATAGGTAGGTAGTGAAAATTGATACCCAGAAATCCGTCTGAATATGTCTCTAATGGCAACACCAGTGGAAACGTGTCATAGTACGGTAGGGTCTTCTTGAACTTTGGGTCATACATGAACATATTCAATTTACCATAGAACGGCTTGTTGTTCCTCTTACCATCCCGTAAGAGGTCAAGTGAACTTGGTGTACCCAATTCTTTGATCTTTTCTCTATACCATGCAGTTGACTTAGGGCGACCCTTTGCCTCATCCTTAACTGCTTGCATGTATTTACTAATTGCCATATATCTATTTATACGAAATACCTAGATGATCTTCAGTTAAAATCTTGAACTCCATACCATTATCTGCACACCATTCTGTTGCATATCGCCATTTAGCATCATTCACACCATAGGTTATAACCTCGTTCATCCATCGTCTGGTGCGTCTTTTGGGTTCCTTGGGTGGTTTGCACTGCACCTTGGGTTTAACCTCAATAATCATCTTCTTGATTCCACCATCAGCCTGTTTGACTTTAATGTAGAAATCTGGGAAGTATCTGTGCATACGTCCATCCTTGGGTGATAAATAGGGTATAATGATCTCTTCACTACCCCATTCAATTATGGATGTGCTGTTGTCACAGTATACCATAAACTTACGTTCCCAGAGAGAACGATAAATTATGTTCTGTGGATCACCCTTATATTTTTTCGGATTGATCGGCGTATATCGACCTTTGTATGACATTCGTTATAAATAGTTCCATCAGTGTATAAGGATATTTAGACATGGCATTAAGAGACGCTTTTGTAAACATAGCAAAGAATGCAGCTGCCGGTGCCGCACAGAGAGCAGTAAGTTCTGTTGCCGATAGTCTAAGGTCAGGGTTGGGTGGTTCAACCGCTAGTTCTGCGTCTAGTCCTCTACAAACTAATTTTAATAAACCATCACAAATTCTTCTATACCCATCTGATGTTGGTACTAACATGCACCAAGCAAGTTACATACTATTTGCTCGTCACTCTGTATCTGGTGCGAAGGTGAAAGTATCAGATAAAAAATTACCAAAAGTTGCAAAAATTAAAACAGAGGATGGTAAACTTGACGAAAAGGCTACTGCCCGAGCGCAGGCCAAATCAGATGCTGCCATTGATGCCGAACAAGATAACAAAACCGGCCGAGGTGGTGCTGGTCCAAATGGTAAAAGTAGATCACTAATATTGCAACGCAGGAATATTCAAAAAACTGGAACCGCTATCGGATTGTATATGCCACCCTCTGTCAACGTCAGTTACAATATGGAGTACAGCGATGGTGAAATTGGTGTGATGGGTGAAGCACTCTATGGATTGTTTAAGGATTATCAAGACGGAGCATCATTTTCAGAGATGGCTAACAAAGCAGGTGGCACGGTAGGAACAGGTCTTGAACAAATGGGTATTGCTACAATTGACAAAGTTGTTCCCGGCGCAAAAGATTTGTTCGCTATTGAAAGGGGTGCAATTATTACACCAAGAACAGAGATGATGTTTAAGGGTACTGGTAGAAGGTCATTTTCTTTTTCTTTCACATTCATTCCTAAAGATTCCACGGAAACACAAATAGTACATGATATCGTAAAAGAGTTTAAGGTGGGTATGTCTCCCACATATAAAACTTCTGGTTCAGTAAGAGAACTGACCATTCCTGATGTGTTTTCAATTGATTACATGCATATAAATGGTCCTAATGAATATATCAACAAGATTGGTAAATGTTATCTAAAGACGATGGACGTTGCCTATGGTGGTGATAAGTTTGTGACATATAATCCATCTGATTCTGGTCTTAAAGGTGCGCCACCACAGAAAACAACCATTACACTGTCCTTTCAAGAACTGGAAATCATGGATAGAGCTAATGTAGAGGACGGGTTCTAGAATGTATTTCGATCAATTTCCAGTAATTTTCTATGATGCTGTCGGTAATACTGATCCCAAGGTGGTTACGCATCTGCTCAAACGTGTGGCAGTACACAGTAAGGCAAGAGCAGTCACCGCACTCTATGACACATATGATGTTAGGAATGGTGAGACACCAGAGATGATTGCACACAAGTATTATGGTGATTCAGAGTATCACTGGATTATTCTGTTGGTCAACAACATCACGGACAGATTTCATCAGTGGCCCATGAACACTCGACAGTTTCTTGCACACCTTGCTGAGAGATATGACAATGTGGATGGAGTGCATCACTACGAGATCAATCAGGTATCAGGCGATACAAGTGTCAAAATCAATATCGGCACTAGCAACATAGATGAAAACGGTGATACGATTTTCAATGCAACGCTAATCACAAACAGAGAATATGAAGAAGAAAAACAGGACATACTTAGGAAGATACGACTTTTAGACCCAGAATACTTGGAACAGTTCGTGGAAGAATTTCAGAGGTTGATTTCTGATACAGAGGATTAATTGAGTGGCACAATCAGAACTTAGAAGTGGTGGTGAGTTTGACATCTTGCAATGTGATTTGGTCTTGACTACTGGAAAGGTAGTTGGACTCAAGGCGTCTATTATGGGACTCACCATATTTGAGGGAATAAATCAACTTACTGTAACAGGCACCATTACAATTCAAGATACCTTCAACTTAGCATCCTTTGGACCTATCATTGGACAAGAATATCTGCGACTTAAAATTGCAACACCCAATTTGCGCGGTGGTGAGATGACTATAGACTATTCATCAAACCCTTTCGTTGTTACGAGTGTTGATGATAGAGTTGAAATTGGTAATGGTGTGCAAGCAACCACCATGTCATTCTGTTCAAGGGAACTTGTGGTTAATCAAAGAGCCAGAGTTAAGAGAACTTTGGTTGGGTCATACTCAGATATCGTTCAAGTAATGGTAGAAAAAGACCTAGACAGCGATAAAAAACTGTACATTGAACCTAGTGCTGACAATAAAAAGATTATTTCACCAAATGTCCAACCTCTTGATGTTATAGCAATAGCAACAAAGAATGCTATGTCAGAGAAATTGAGACAGTCAACCTATTTCTTTTGGGAAAGCACCGCTGGGTTTAATTTTAGAACTCTTGGGGATATGTACTCACAAACGCCAATTATGAAATATGAAAAAACTATCTCAGGCACAAGAACGAAAGATGGTGTTAGGGATATATTGTCAGAGTTATCTGCGATTGAAGGTTACAGAATAAGTGGCTCTCCTGATACGGTGTGGAATTATGCGACAGGTATATTTTCATCTGAATTGATTGTCCATGATATCATCTCTAAAAGTTACCAAAAACATATATATAATTATAATGAAAGTTTTTCAAAGGAGCAACACCTTGGAACAAAACCCCTTGCAGTCAATGACCCCGATGGCGTTAGTGTATCATCCTTTCCATCCAAACAGTATCTAAAACCTACTGTGGGTGTCGGTACAGATCAGAGTTTTAATGACGAATTTTATCAATATGCCTACGGGACAAACAAGTTGGAATTGATGCAGGCAAGAAATTCACAACTAGCAATGATGGAATCTGCACTACAGTTGAATATCGATGTTGTCGGTACTACTGTAGTTAAAGCTGGTGACATTGTGGAGATTAAAATCCCTAGTGTCTCAGGTGTAAAGACCACCAAAAATGAAACAGAAGACATGTTGTACAACGGTAATTTCCTCATTAGGAAAATACGACATGATTTTGATATCGTTAACAGTAAACACACAATGTCCATGAACGTCACTAAAGACGCCATGGGCAAATAACATAAGGAGAAGTCCATTTCTAACACCTCTATATCCAAACATCAACAGCGAAAGGAACTTAAAATGGCTAAGACCAAAAACCGTATCAAGAAGATGACATTCCAGACCCAAGAGCGCAAGTTAGATTATACACCACTTACAGAGGATGATAAATACATTATAGAGATGGCCGGATATAGAAAACAAGGACTGAACACAGATGAAAAACTTCAACGAACTACAGGAAGGGTTGCAAGACCCCAATATATTTAAAGCATTCTTTCTCGCCGGTGGACCGGGCAGCGGTAAGTCTTTCGTTGTCAGAAAGTCTACCGGCGGTACAGGACTCAAGATAGTCAACTCTGATGATGTCTTTGAGAAGTATCTCAAAGATGCTGGTCTAGAAATGGACATGACAACAAGGAAGGCTGAGCTTCAGCAGGAACCCAGAGACAAACTGCGTGATCGAGCAAAGGTAGTGACGCAAAAAAAGCAGGATAACTATGTTGATGGTCGCCTTGGACTCATCATAGATGGCACAGGGCGTGACTATGATAAGATTGCACGACAATCAAACGAGCTTAAAAGACTTGGTTACGATACTCACATGATATATGTCAATACCTCGCTGGACGTTGCACTTGCTCGTAATGCAGAGCGTGAACGTAGGGTACACGCCTCCATTGCAACAAAATCGTGGAAAGACGTTCAGTCCAACCTTGGTAAATTCAGTCAGCACTTTAGGGGCAACCTGATTGTTATTGATAATAACGATGTAAAAGAGGATGATGGCACACTGTTCAATAATGTGTTGAGACAAGTCAGGGGACTACTCAAGAAGAAGGTCAGAAACCCTGCTGCAAATCAGTGGATTGAGATGGAGATGAAGCGCAGAGGCATCACAAAAAAACCCAAGGGATTCTAAATTAGCTATTGACAAACCCTTTTTCGTGTGGTATAGTTAGTTATACACTGAGAAAAGGAAGACGTTATGATGAATTGCAACTGGATATTTCGTGACCTGATGATCAAGAAGCGGATCATGAGAGAAGCAGGGATTGACATTTCCGAGTTGGAAGTCTGGAAGGATGGTAAAGACCCTGAGAAGCGTATCTCTGAAGCTTTCAAGAAAGCTGGGTTAAAGATGCCGAATATGAACAATAGAGGGATTGCATAATGATCCTCACCCTCAAGGGCATCACCAACAAGGGTAAGAACCGAATCAGAGAACACGGAGACAAGTGGGAAGTCCTAAAGCTTCCCCCCGGCGTTCTGGATATGACCCCAAAACCCTCATTACCCCCCATAAAATCACTGAAAACTGGTGAGTGGCGATGGCTAGATGATGTGAATTTTTCTTGGATTCCGAGTCGATTTTAGTTGACAGAACTCTTTTCGCATGGTATACTTAGGTATAATCAGAAATCAAGAGGTTACAAATGGTTGACAGAATTACGATGAACAAGGGTGTTGCTCTTGGATACGGTAATCTAGACGATCTAGAGCTCGTTGGTCGCGCCTTCGGGTACGATATCTACGTTGATAAGGTTGAAAGTACATATAACGATATTTGGGTCTATGACCGCAATGTGACCAAACGAGTTCGTACTCTCTATGGTGACATGGAAACTCGCTACCGCATTGCTGCAAAGGTGGAGTTGTCGAGAGAACGTGGTGCATGGCACGTTGACCTACTCAGCGTCGATAGCCGGTACAAGGGTAATAACCTTGCCATCAAGATTTACAAGTTCCTCATGAAGAAACTGGACATCACACTCATGGCTGGTACGAGTCAGTCTGCTGGTGGACGGTATGTCTGGAACAAACTAGCAAAGACTCGTGGTGTTACGGTGTATGCCAAGAAATCGCCCTATTCTAAGGTAATTGACTTTCCCAAAGCAGGAAAGCGTGAGCTAGTCAGCAAGGTGTTTGACCTGTATGATAGCGATGCAGAAATATTCGCTGTTGCGGGCTAAATTAGCTATTGACAAATCCTATTCCACATGGTAATATAGGATATAAGATGAGAAACAAGGAAACAGACATGACCCTCGAAAAACGCATTGAAACAGCAATTGCTGAGAATACTGACCCATTCACCACGGATGCAGATATCCGTTTCTTCGAAACAGAAGAGTGGAACGCCGCAAAGGTGACACTAGGTACGAAAATCATTGGTGACTTTGGTGGTTACGCTGAACTCTGGAATGGTGAGGTTGTCACCATTGAGACTTTTGATGTTGGCCCCCGTGAGAAAGAAGTCAAGGTTAAGTGGGACAACGGTTCTACTACTTGGATATATGCGAGTGAGATTGACGCCAATAAAGGAATTGGTTACTTTACAGAAGATGGATATTATGGATAAGATTGACGCACTAACGAAGACTCTGCTCTATGAAAAGGTTGCGGTGATACACGCAGCCTTTGAGGACGCACCTACCACGGTTGCGTTTGTAGAGGTTAAGAAGGACGCAACCATCAACGAGAAGTTAGAGGCGGCGTTTGTGAAGACCAACAGCATCAATGATGGCTGGTGGAACAACGAAGGTGTGACCAAGATGTTTGATGGTGGTGCATGTCGCAGCACGAGCATGGGTGACATGGTTTTGATTGGAAACACTAAATACAAGTGTGAAATGACAGGATGGAGTGAAGTGTGATGATGAAAGCACTATTGGTTGTAGTGACCATGACAGGATCAGAGTATAACGTAAATATGCCTGATATGGAAACATGCATGGAACAAGCAAGAGTTGTTTCATCACAGGGCATAGCAGCAGCTGAAACTCTTTGTATACCCAGATCAGATGAGAGTGCAAGGGTCAGAGAGGTTTTCAGTCTATTCGGAAACATGATACAGGAGATGCAAACTAATGAATTGGGATCGTCTTATAGCAAATGCAAGAACGGCACTGGACAATTGTATAATCAGTAGGTCAGAGTGGGGCGTACAGTACTGGTCTAATGTTCTAGCGTATCTACTGCGACAGGGACAACGCCTGTCATGATTACCCTCACTGACTCAGCAAGAGACTATCTGAAATCTGTGAGTGACGGAGACTTTGTGTCCCTCGGCGTAAAGGGCGGGGGATGCTCTGGTATGCAGTATGTATGGGACTTCTCCAAGAACTGGCCAGACGTTGATTGGTCTGACCCCATTGACGATGTGCTGGTGGTTGACCCTATGGCAGAGATGTTCGTATTGGGGTCAACAGTTGACTATGTGACAGAGCTTGGTGGTAGTTTCCTCAAGATTATCAATCCAACTGCGAGTAGCAGCTGCGGGTGTGGAGAGTCTTTTAACGTATAAACGAGAGATTATGAAGATACTGACAAGTGATGAATACATCAAAGATGACCCTGTAAGACCCACATTATCCTACGCATGGCGTAAGAGTGTGGGTGAAATGTATTATATCGGTGAAGAGGATGACCCTGCCGCTATAGTGTGCGTTGCAATGACAACATATATTCCCAAGGATACAAAAGATATTGCCCTATCTAAAAGGGGGTTGTATGCCATACCTTACACAGTATGGAGTTATAAACCTAAAGCGGGTAGACAGATAATTATGGACCTGAGAGATTTGGCCATATACAATGGTTGGGAACGACTTGTAACCATGTCACCCAACACCGATATGGCGCACAATTTTCATACCAAGAATGGTGCATTTTTGATCAAACAGAATGAGACAACTAGAAATTATGAATACGCACTATGAAGAATAAACATATTGCAGCACATATGAAGTCTGCATTTAACTATGCAGAGTGCAGCACAGCAGAACGACTCAAGGTGGGTTGTGTGATCGTCAAGGATGATCGCATCATATCCATAGGGTATAACGGTATGCCCTCTGGGTGGACCAACGTATGTGAGGATGAGGACTTCGTTACCAAACCAGAAGTCCTACACGCAGAAGAGAATGCAATCACCAAGCTCGCAAGGAGCAATGAGTCAGGTGAGGGTGCAACAGCATTTATTACACATGTCCCTTGCCTTTCTTGTGCAAAACTGTTATACTCATCAGGTATAATAGAGGTATGGTATACGCATCCCTATAAGAACACTGAGGGATTAGATTTCCTCAACGAATGTATGATAAAGGTAAACGCATATGATTAACATAACCAAATACTATAAATTTGACCCAAGCACACGCGAATCTGTATTGACTATTCCACCAGAGGATATGTCAGTCATTCTGGAAGAAAACGGTTGGAATGAGAATACACTATTAGATGTGGTGCAAAGACAGAATAGTTTCTATCTCAAAGAGAAAGAGTGACATATGCAAACGATTGAACGAACAACCCTATCAGAGCTGGTAGGCAATGAACAGTATGCGAGAAAGGTGCTTCCCTTTATACGAGGGGAGTATTTTGCTGACCGTACTGAGCGTATCGTATTTGAAGAGATACAGAAGTTTGTAGAGAAATACAATGCACTACCTACCAAGTCATCTCTGGAGATTGAGATTGACTCACGCCGTGATCTGAACGAGGATGACATTCGGCGTGTATTGGTGGTGGTGAAGGAACTAGAGAACGACAAAGATGTGAACTTTGATTGGTTAGTAGAAACCACAGAGAAGTTCTGTAAAGATAAGGCGGTATATAATGCGATTGTTGAAGGTATTACAATCATTGATGGAAAAGATAAAGCAAGAGGTCCAGATGCAATTCCATCTATCCTTACAGACGCCCTTGCTGTGGGTTTCGATAATTCTGTTGGCCATGATTATCTGCTGGATGCAGATGCCCGATTTGACTACTACCATACGATAGAGGAGAAGATACCGTTTGATCTGGAATTCTTCAATCGTATCACCAAAGGGGGATTACCACCCAAGACACTGAACATCGCACTTGCGGGTACTGGTGTGGGTAAATCGTTGTTCATGTGTCATATGGCAGCGAACTGTATGAATCAGGGTAAGAACGTCCTTTATATCACCTTAGAGATGGCTGAGGAACGCATCGCTGAACGCATTGATGCAAACCTCATGAATGTGTCTATGGAAGACTTGCACGAACTACCCAAGACGATGTATGACAGCAAGATCGAAAAGATCATTC
>Ga0209603_1004187_pt1 | contig 12161 bp, 10 predicted proteins | sample COGITO_mtgs_1206_FD_184812 | JGI IMG/M metagenome (GOLD analysis project Ga0209603, IMG submission 184812) | Pelagic marine microbial communities from North Sea - COGITO_mtgs_120607 (SPAdes) (version 2) | ecosystem: Environmental > Aquatic > Marine > Epipelagic ... | reverse complement strand
TATCACTTTGTCCTTCTAAGCCGAAAACCCGGGTTCGAATCCTGGTACGTCCGCCACCAATCTGGAGTCCATACCCCGCGAAGCGTGGACTCCGACCTTGTGGTGATTTGGAGTCCGAACTTTTCTGAACCGATCCAACCATTCAGGCTGAGCCGTTCCATCCGTTGTCTGCATCTTGGAGCGGGCATGAGCTGTCTCCCACGCCTTTCTGAACGATGGTGTGATTCCTAGTTCTGAGTAGTGCGTTTCAATGGTGGCCACCGTGTCACCCAACACGCGTGCAACATCCTCGTAGGTTGTTCCACTGTTGAGGAATCGCATAGCAAGCGAATGGCGAAAGGTGTGGGATGCATATCGACGAATGGTTTCTCCGTGAAGGGGTGTACGGAGGGGTTTGAAAACAAAGTCAAAAGGTTGAGTATAAATACTCTCAGCATATGCTACTCATATGTCTGAAGGAATAGAATGCCCTCACTGTGGCGAATCATTTGATGTCTCAGAGCAAATGAAAGCGAATATTGAGAAATCTGTTCGTTCAGCAATCACCTCTCAAGTCAGAGATGAAATGGAGAGTACTTACAAACAGAGATTAAACGACCGACTCGAGTCCAAAGATGATGAATTGAAACATCTTCAAGAGTCTCTTGAACAGCTAAAATCAGAGAGTAAAGAGTTGAAGAATGCTAAGAGAGATTTCGAAAAATTGAAAGAAGAACAAGAAGATTTGATTGAAGATGAAGTTAGAAAGGCCCGCCGTGAGGAGAAAAAGAGGTTAAATGCTGAATTGGAAGAGCGGATCAGTGAACGGTTGAAAGAAGGTCTTGGAGATAAAGAAATAACTATCAAAGAACTTGAACTATCTTTGGAAAGGCAGGCTAATAAAATTCAAGAATTACAGGATGCTGCATCCCGTTCTCATAGCGAATTGCAAGGAGAATCTTTGGAAAAAGCCGCATTAGAAACCCTTTCAAATTTGTATCCTCTGGACACACTTAAAGAGATTTCAAAGGGAGCTTACGGTGCTGATATAGAACAATTCGTTCGAACCAACCTCGGCTCAACAGCAGGAAAAATCCTCTACGAATGTAAATTCGCGAAAAATTGGAAGGATGAATGGATCCAGAAAATTAGAACTGATGGTACAGGTTTTGACATTCTAGTTGTTGTATCAACTGTTTTGCCGGAGGGAATGGAGACGTTTGGTAAGATAGACGATGTTTTCGTTTGTAGATTCCATGAGCTTGAAGTTGTCTCAAACCTACTTAGGTTCGCCGTGCTTAGAACAGATTCACTAAAGACGAGAGAAGAGCACAAAGAGTCTATCCAAGAACGCGTTGTGAATTACATATCCGGCGAAGAATTTTCATTCGTTATGACGAATATTATGAACGCTTATTCAGAGTTTGGTGAATCAATTAGAAAGGAAGAGCAGTATATGAAAAAGCAATGGAAGGCAAGAAAAGAACGGCTACAAACGGTAGTTGACTCTATGGCAAATATGCTTGGGACGCTAGAAGGAATCGGTGGTGCTCAATTCAGTCTTCCTGGATTTGACCGCCCACAACTTGAAGGCCCCGAGGATGACTGATTTTCTATAAGATTCGAGTTCTCAATAGCATTTTAATTGATTGCAATTTGATACCGTCTCTTGTGGGCTGATACAGACAACCGACATATCATTTCCACGAAATCGTAAGGGTTCTCTCAAACCCCTCAAGACATTATGGAGAAGTACAATGGATGTTCAGTCCCCCAGTACACTCGCTAGCGTCTGACAAGACCCACTGCAAGCCCTTTGATTTTCCAATATCTGAGCAGTGGGTATTGCTTGACTTGGGTGAAATTAAACAATTCCCCGGCATAATCGCTTCCGGGTAGGTTCAGAGGGTTTATCCAAAGACCCATTGCAACGTGCTAACCTCTCTTCTGTCCTCCCCTTGAAACCAACGCGTGGCTACTATATTGTCTCCATTGCAATACTTGCAATTCCCATTGAGACCTATATGTTACGTTATTACGCCCTAATTATGTTTAGGCGCAATGGAAATACCTATACGCATCCCCACCTCTCGGTAAATGTGGCACGCAGAATTCTATTCTCAGGTATACAAGGCGCAGGGAAAACTACTTTATTGAATGAGGTAAAGAGATTGGGTGTTGATTGTACAGCCATCAGTGGAAGCGATGCACTTCGACATGTTATTGGAACTTCCGACCTTTCTGATTTCGACAAATTCTCTGAAGAAGAGAGAACTACATTCAGAGGTCAAGCAGTAGACTATCTGATAGAGTTGAGTCGAACTCGTGCGCATCCTTTGATTATTGATGGACATCTCATACTTAGAAACCGGGAAACAGGAGAAATCGAAGTCAATTGGAACGAACACGATCAGCGATTGTATACCGAACTTATCGTTCTGAATATAGATGCTGAAACAATATTGGAAAGAAGATTAGGAGACACTAGGGAACGAGCTCTGGATTTGGAATCTGTCATTGAAGAATTGGACGCAGAGATGAACGCAATTGAAAGATACATTGTCGACAAGCCGCTTGCATTCATCGAGCAAACTGATTTGTCACTTGCAACGGGTGAATTACGTTCAATTCTTGAACCAAAAAGGCGAATTGAAACCAACACTGAGATGCCGGATTGGCTCAACAATCCAGGTAATAATCGAGCAAACATACTCGAATTTGCTACTGATTTGGACATTAGCGACGGCCAACCAGTCATTCTGATTGATGCCGATCGAACATTGACACCCCTTGATTCAGGTGCCGAATTATATTCGCTGGTCGAACCTCTTTCATGGGATTCATTTTGTGCTGGATTTCGGCATTTTGGGTATTCCTTTGAAGCCTTTCGCGAGGCGGTTATTGCAACGAGTGCAATTTCCGCCGATTCCTACCGTAAATATTGTGCTGAGGCTGCGAATTTAATCCCTCTATATCCAGATGCAATTAATCTGTTGAAAGGATTACGTTCTGGCCCGGGATACCCAATGATAGTTACTTGTGGAAGTCCAACAATTTGGCGGCAATTATTGGATTACCATGATTGCCACGAAATCCCTATTTTCGGCGGAAGTCATTTTGCTGTGGATCGTTTCCTAATTGGAAAGGATGAGAAGGGTATCTTGGCTCATTTCTTCAAAGAAAAAGGCCATCCAGTGATTTCAATCGGAGATAGTGAAGTCGACGAACTTATGATGCAGCAATCGGACCTCGCAGTCATGGCACACAATCACAAACACAACCGAGATTTGTTGCCCGGATTAATTGGAATCAGGGACGTCCGCCAATGGTCTCAAACTGGTGAAAGCGATATCATTTCCGATTTTGACCCAATTACATTTGAGCAAATCATTCAAACTGTGGAGGCAATTTCCAATGACTGACTATACACATTTTACCGAAACCCCAGGAATCCAAGTGCTGGCAACACAGAGCCGTGATTCAACCCTGCCGGGACACGCGTTATCGCAAGTGCATCAGAAAATGGGCGAATATCTAGGACGACATATCGTGGGATTAATTGGGTTGGAGGAAATTGAATTCCAACACGTCCAAGGAATTCGAAAGGGGCCCGCTCTTTCAACGAAAAACAACATCGTGATTCTACCATTACTTCGAGCTGGACTATTCGCAGGACTGGGTATTTGGGATTCCCTTCCCTCTGCAGCTTTCGTTCCAATTACTCCAATTCGAGGCGAGGAACTATCCAGTTCTCAAATCAAAGGTATGCCATCGTTGAATGAGATGATTGTCATCGTTGCGGATGCGGTCATCAATACAGGAGACAGTCTCGAACCCGTTCTTCGCTGGATTCTTGATCAGAATCCACACCAAGTCATAGTCTCCAGTTTGGTCACCCCAGTTCCCACCGCGGAGCGACTTGCTTTGGAATATCCAAATATTGAGTGGGTACATGCAAGAGTTTCAACCAATCAATATGTGGGTAAGGGTGGAACCGATACAGGGAATCGCCTTTTCAATACGAAGTAATTACTTCTTCTTCTGCCTCTTTTGCTTGTCCGAATCATCCTTTGGCTGAGTTTCTACCTCATCATCGTAATCCCAATCGCCGCAATCATGGCTTTCTGTGTTGTCACTCTTACCGCTATCCCTTGACGACCAGTACGAATCGTTGTTGGGATTCATCTGATTTGAGCGATTATTCATTGAAGAACGCCAATCAGGATTATTTGGATTCTTTGAATTTGATCTCTGATCATTCCGACGTTGAGCCGTAGAGCGTCCCGATCTGCTGCTTTTGTTTCCTCGGCCACCTCTCCCTTGGCCACCTCGGCCGCCACCCCTTGACATGATCCGACCTCACTTCCATTCAAGATTATTTTTTCGGAATATAATATGATTCGATATTCGCAATATATCTCAAATTTTTCTTAAATTTATGAATCAATTACGAAAATTGAATACACAAGACAACTTCCCACCAATCGTTATGCTAGAAGACTTTGAAAAGGGGCATATTCCGGAGGCCGAGATTTCTCTCGTGCATCGATGCACCTTATTGTGTAATGAATGTGGTTTCAATATACCGAATCAATCAATCCCCTGGGTCAATCCCATCAAGGAAATATCAGATTGTCTTGATATTCTTCATCGAGAAAAAATCAGCATCGGCAGTTTAGCCTTACTTGGTGGTGAGGCGACACTCGTTCCCGAGATTTTATCAGAAGTTGCAAAAATTGTATTTTCTCATCCTGCCGTCATGGAATTAGAACTTGTGACCAATGGTCTCACCCCCCAAGGACTTGACACTGATGTATTGACATGCTTCAATCGAATAAGTATCAGTCAATATACAGAAGATGAACAACTTGTTTCAGCTTGGTGCAAATGGATTGAAAGATTTGCACCCTCTGTTGAAGTCATCGGAAGAAGGCATAGTATGTGGGATCGAATGTTTGGGGAGGTCAAGTTATCCGATGAAGAATCCCAACTTGCATTTGACACTTGCTGGTATCGAAAACATTGCGTTACAATTGAACGAAACCAGTTGTTCCTTTGTTCCCGAATTCCCAAATTTGAACCATCGTTCAAGGGTTTGTTATTGGAAAAGGAGACCCGCAAACAGGATGTGATTGATTATTTGACCATGGAGAGGGCGCCTAGCAATTGCAGTAGATGTGTACCAATGGCGGGTTTGAATCAGATCGCTCCGGGTGTTCAACCCGATGATCGTATTCATCGATTAGAACAAAGAGCACTAACCTATCTATCTACACAAATTAGCAACCAATGATTATGATTATTGAAGCCAAATATATTCGGTTGTAGGAATATTCAGTTGCAATTTATCTACATCTTCTGAATCGACCCCGTCTTTTCTTACAGCCTTCATTAATTTACGGAGGTTTTCTTTTTTCACCACAATCAATCGATTTTTTGTTGCTAAATTAACAAGACGGAGGGCCGCTGCATTCTGGTCTTTATTCCGTTTGAATAAGTGGCCTCTGAAATCCTTTATGATGGAAGGTTCCCAATACATCCTCGCTTGCTCAGCATTACTTACCCGATTCCACAAATTTCCCATTGCTTCCCCCAATGAGCACGTAGAACTTGGACTGCGAGCCACTTCTTGTGCCAGAGCAACGCGCCATCTAGTGTGATCCCACCCCGCTCGTAATTCAGGATGCATTAATTCCATTTCTCCTCGCAAAATGAGCGACATTCTAGGATGGTGAATCACTATGCCTAACTCTGCCGAATCACCATCAATTCGTTTGTCTCCATAAACAAGAAGATTATCACTCGTCAACATCAGTGTTCGATCATCGACTTGGATGAGTTTTGCATGTGTCAACATGGTTCTCCCCCTAGATGTCATGAAGTCAATAGAAAAACCTGAGGCCCCACCTTGTCGTTTCGTTGGTTTCTGAGCTTTTCTAACTTGAGAAACAATATCTTGAAATTTCGAAATTAAATTTTTTGCTTCCTCAATATCTTTATTTCCGCGACCGTTTAGTGGATCCTCTCGCCCCCATGCAATTCGTATCTCAAACTTGGATACTCGCGTCATTGCGGCACTCTGCGTGGCCAACAAATGTTGGAGGGAAGTATCAAAACCTGCAGACTTAATCCTGTCACTTGCAATTATAACATTGGTATCTGCTGTCGAAATCATATCAAGCAACGCCTTCCTATGATCGCCTGTTCGGATTAATGAATAACACGGCCTCTCGGCTAAATCAGATAGGAATCTTTCGATAGTTATCAGGTGTTCTTCCAATTGTTGCGTCCAAGGTTTACGCTTCGTTGCTTCAAATTGCTTCAAACCTTGTATTGCGCCATTCACTTTCTTAATTACATTTGATTTAACTCGATATTCTCCAGTATTTTGTTTCTTCAAATCCTCGAGAATCGAATCTAAAAATTCAGTTGCACCATCAATATTTGGAGCCCATTCCCTGATTATATTCAAGACTTCACTGGTTGGTTTAACCCCACTCAAAAATACACCACTTTCAGCAACATCTGAATCTGGAGCAGCAGAAAGGGCATTCCAACTTCCAATCCACAATTCTCCTTTATCATTGAGGGCAATTTTCGCATGTGTTCTCTGACTCGTTGGAGTTACATTCCACGGACGAGATACATGTTTCGTTAATGCCTTGGTGTATTTGTCGCATGTTTGTGCCGCTTCACTTTGTGATTCATTATTGGAATGCCCATACCAAAATCGCAGATCTACATTTTCATTCCATGAATTTGAAAAGGAGTTACTAGAGTAATCTGTAAAATCCTCATTAAGGAAAGAAGAGAGGATTAAGCATCTAGTTTCTGCTCTTCTGACAATGTGGTGCACGGCTTGCTCTTGTTCCCAACCCGTACCATAGAGAACTCTACATTCATCTGCCCTGTCTCCTCCATTCCCCTCTTCTAAGGCAGTCATCAAATCCTCGCACTTGTGTACAACATCTTGTAATAAAGCCCAGAGTCGTTCATCTGTTGCTAGTTCACGATTATTTCTAAGGTGCCATAGATGTCTTCGATAAATCTCTAGCGCCTTTGATGCCAAAGCTTCGGGGGCATGTTCCAATTCATGGCGCTCGTCAATCGGCGGTCTGCCCAATAACTCCGTTGTAAATTGTCTGATACAGATGTCGGAGAGGCTTGTGACTTCCTGTGGCCTGAATAACGTCCAACCATCTGAAGTTTTCACAGGTTCAAACAAATGTAAGGACCAATTTGATTCTCTTGAAAGCAACTCTACCTCCGAAACCTCTGGTTCATCGTCAAAGCAACTAACGCCATGCGTTCTATTTGAGCCGCCAATCAGATGAGCCAGCCGCCCAGTATCAATGGAAGCCATCAAGTCACCGTCTCCTAGTCTATCTCTTTCCTCAAAGAGACCAATAGGTTGATCTTCAAGACGTCCCACGGATCTGAATGAATGAACCGTATTTTGGTAACCATCGATAACAATTTTTCTCTTGGCCCACCATCCAGTAATTTGCTTCAAGGTTTCGAAAATTTCCTCTCTTGTCGAAAGTGATTGGAAATGTTGGTCTAACGAAATCTTACCATCTTCAATTAGAATGATTCCCTCGGCAATTAGTTCTTCAATCGCCCACCATGGTTTGGTTGTACCCGCTCCCCATTCCTCGATTAATTCAGACAATATCGTTGATTTTTTCGCCAATTCAATAATCGATGATTTTATTTCAAGAGAGGCTCGTCCTGGTTGAATGAATATCTTGAGCGATAGAACTTCTATCGGGACAGCAACTGTGATTGGTTTTTCCACACTTAATCCCCCTTGGATATAACCCCGCCACCTTCATCAATCCAGTCCAAGACTCGAAGAAGGTGGTTATTTTCTTCGTCGAATCCAGTTTGACGTACAAATTCTGAACAACCCACTACAATCATTTGCCTCTTGGCTCTACTGAACATGACATTCAATCTTGGTGGGTCAAGTAGGAAACCCCAGCGCCTGCTCGAAATTGTGTTGAGATTATTTCGAACTAATGAGATTAGTATTAACTCCGCCTCCTTACCTTGAAATTCGTCAACAGTATGTACTCTGTTTGAAAATACCACTAAATCAGCATCCATTTCCAACTTCTTGATGAGTGCATATTTCTGTCCATTGTATGGCGTCAATATGGCCACATTTTCAGGTTCTATATCGGGTCCAACCATTCTCAGTGCCTCAGTGATTCGAATAATTTCACCAGGATTCATCATAGACCTCTGATCTCCACTCCGTTCAAGGAAGTCCTTATCCCTCAACCCAAGTGGAGTATCCATCCAAACCATTTCTGGGAATTCATTAATTGGTAAATCCGTGCTATTATCCCACCCCGGGTGTTCAAATTTCGATCTGTAAAACACAGAACCAATCATATCTGAGATGGATTTTGGTAATCTCCATTGAGATTGTAATTGATGGGTACATCCACTAATCTCTAGTAAATCATGTAGGGATGCAAATGGAGTTAACCAATTTGCTAGGTTAAACTCATCGTTCAATGATTTAATGTGTGGTGATTTCTCCATCTTGTATTGTAGTGATTTTTTAGCATCTTTGATTCGAAATGGAGGTAATTGATGATGATCGCCAATCAGTAATGCTTGTCTTGATAACAAGAGCGGCCCAATAATTTCTGAAAGGTAGCATTTCCCAGCTTCTTCCACAATGACCCAATCAAATTGTACTGGTCCTAATGTTTGCAATCTATTTTCGATGAATTTATCTGAAGTCGTACATGCAACAATCGATGCATTTCTGGCTACAGCAGAATTCATCCATATCGGTGATTTCTTCGATTTACCGAAATGCCCAGTCCATTCCTTCCAAAGGGATTGAGCAACCGCTCTTTTGGTATGATTGTGCAACTCTGCCCTCTCTCCAATGAACAAATCATCTGCTTTGTACGGGGAAATCTCCCTAACAATTTCAGTGGATGGGTTGAACCCAAGTTCTTCCACAACTGAAATGAGATTCAGAACGAGGTGGTCTAAAGCATGATGCTCCTTGGCACATACCAGAATTCTAGCCCCAGGTTGGTTGGATAATATCCATTCAACGATTCTGCATGCCTGATAGGTCTTTCCAGTTCCTGGTGGGCCTACTAAGACATGAACTGGACCATTGCTTGGCAATGGCCAATCATCCGGCATTTTCTCTTCAGACTTTAATCGCCCAAAATCAAGATGTTGACCGAATCTTGTTACTGAATTGAAAATTCTCTTTCTTCGAATCAGGGCGCGAGTCCCATCATCAAGTACATGCATCCACCCTTGTTCAGGGACAGAGGTTCCAGCGGGGGGCCGCAGCAATAATTGGGTTGGTGAATCATCCCAAACTCCGAGTAGTTGGCTTTGTTCAGCATCTGTTAGTATATTATCCGTTTTTGCGAGACGAACATAAGGGACCTGATCCCATGTTTCATTTGTTAGGTGAATCAATTCATGTGCATCCAGCCTACGGATTGATCCGGCTTCAAGATCGAGTGCATGTAGATCCAATTCTACAACGACTTCACCTATTGCAACAGACTCAGATTTAACAATTTTGAATGGATAAATGAGTGCCCTATCGAGAGATTCTTCCGCCTTTAGTGTAACATCCATCAGCATTGAAAATTCAGTCCGTTCCCCACTCTTTCCCTTTTCCAGAGGCGATTGCTTCATTCCCATCCGAATTCCATATTCATTCTCAACTTCTTCCTTAATGAGTTCCAACCATTCTTCTTTTTCAACGAGCGTTTCGCCCCCTATACCAATGAATAATTGTGGAATATCGCCTCGCCACTTCCACCCAGTTATTGGGGTTGGAAGCAAATTTGGCGCCTTCTTAACCCACGACATTAACGAAATTGAAAAATCTCTAATTCCAGATTTGCATCTATCGCTATCTTTCGGGGCATCGTCTAGTTCAACCAAATCTGTTAATGGAGCTCCTTTTGTAGCCCAAAGAGCATATCTTCTTCGCCATGAAATCAGTGAGATGCCAGAAATGATGCTATCTATCTCCATTGAGAACCACAAACCCCTGGTGATGGTTCTCGTACACTGCACACGTATATTTCAGTTGACTAAGTAAGAATCATAATCATTAGTAATGTTACTCTAACACTTTGTATGAGTGACTCAGAGGAGCTACACAGAGTCTACCGACGCGTGAGTTTCTCCCTAAGGGTGTAGAAGGGTTGCAACGGGTTTTTCCGGACGACATGGCGTTAGATTGACTCAGTCTTCTAAAATATATTCATAATCTTCAAAATTATGGGAAATCAAATAATTATCATTGTACCCCTCTACAATCACGCTTCCTGGCTTAGGTTGTAGTTCATTGAAATACTCGAAGTTTCGGTGAGGATCGACAATGAATATCCCCTGTGGGGTCCCGGGGAGTGGAGTCTCAGAAAAGAGCATCAGTGGGTAGAGATCGTAATAATATGAACAACCTTCGTCATCCTCCAATTGAGTTTTTCGTAGTTCGATAGGTTTTAGTTTTTGATCCTCCAACCTAATCTGCACCGACGTATCAAAACACCCACTGCCCTTCTTCCATTTACCCCCATCCATCAAGCTATACAAGGTAAGGTTTTGATTTTTCCATCGTTGATTTCTAAGGGGTCCATCATCATCATCCTCCTCAAATATAGAACAGAAAATGAACGGTAGTCCAAGCATCATTCGATCATCCCAAGAATCATCGTAGACTTCTGTTTTCTCAAAATCATAATATGTCTTTTCTAGGACATGACGATTTTTATCGTCACTGTGGTTGACATCCCATTCTCCTTCAAGTTTCAAGAAATTTATCCCAGTCCTTCGAATTTCAGCCTCAATAGATTCGACAATCTTCCTCATTTTCCCATTCCTGAGGGGAATAGAAAAAACAACTGTATTTGAATTCTCAAATGCTAATTTTGCCATTGAGGTCGAGATCTGTTTTGCTCGCTCATCTACCTCAAATTCATGTTTCTTTTTTTCCTGGTACCAAGGATTTTCTTCATCAGGAATACGCTTTCGAGATCGTCTATTGGCCATAAACAAACCTCATCAGACTCAACATTCTAATCCCACTTAATTCTGCCAAAATCATCAACCCAGTGGTGGATATATCGGACCCTGTAGTTCCCTCTCTTAATTGAGTTTCTAAAACGCCTTTCAGCCTTGGTCAAACTTGGTTTTTGACCGTCTCGACTGAGATTTGATTCGATGAAGAAGAGGTGAAGTATGTCTCCTTTGAAAGCCATGGATAACCAATCGCAACCATATTTCATTTGTTGAACATGATTGAGAGGTATTGGCGGTTTTTCACCTATCGGGACTATTCCTGCAAGTTGTAGTTCAATCAGAGTTCCGGCCTCATTGTTGATTTGGCGTTTCATCTTCTGATTTTGCTTACGGAGTTCATTTACTTCTCGTTGCAAGCGTTTTGCTTCAGCATTCACTTTGGCAGCTTTGCCCTTTCTCGCTGCGAGCCTCGGATGCGATCTTATTTCCAGCATCATCATCTGATGCAGTGATTCTAGGTCCGAATCTAAGACCCGAACCAAGCTTGTGCCATCTCCAAGTTGCTGGCGATTTAGCAACTCGTTGTATTCGACATAGATCATTCCATTTGGTGAGTCGGTGAACGAGATTCCTCCGCATTCTGGAGTCATTGTTCCAATGCGCGTGTGTGTTTTACTTCCATAAGGCGTCAATCGGACCGCAAAAGGTTTGTTTTTCTCACTACGGCTGGCTTTGAGCCGCTTTTTGGCCCCAGGAAGTCGCTCAATACCCATTGAACAACCTCCTTTGGGAGAACATGGTTGCTTGACCTGTGATGGTTGTATGAACCATCAATGGCTGTCGAATCTCAATCGTTTTCAAGAGTTGAAAACACTCTGCGTTGTAAACAGTTGAAAACCCAATGGTCGTCAACCATTCACCTCCTTTGGCGAAAAGGCTGCCAACAAAAGCGTTGCTTGCTCCACCATGCCAGCCTTGAGTAACGCGTGAGCAGACTGTATGGTTGCTTCGAGTTGAGCCGTTTTAGTTTGGAGAGCGGAGACTGGTACGTCCGCCACCAAGGTTGAGTCATTACTTCGCGAATCGGGTGGGCTATGTTAAGTTACATTGAAAATTCTCTGTGAATAAGATTTTTGAGAACCGAGTACATCTTTTCT
>Ga0209603_1004186_pt1 | contig 12161 bp, 10 predicted proteins | sample COGITO_mtgs_1206_FD_184812 | JGI IMG/M metagenome (GOLD analysis project Ga0209603, IMG submission 184812) | Pelagic marine microbial communities from North Sea - COGITO_mtgs_120607 (SPAdes) (version 2) | ecosystem: Environmental > Aquatic > Marine > Epipelagic ... | reverse complement strand
CCAACGTCAATGGAAGTAAGTACGACAGTATACGTGCCGACAGCCTTGAGCCGATGAGGTCAATTTTACTGATTCGCCCAAGTTATTTTAAAAAGGATGGCCAAATCTTAGATAGACCGCCGAGTTGTCACCCGTTCCCTTCGCGGCTTCTATGCGCATCACGACGCCCGATTCCGGTTTTAACAGCCAACTAACCCCTGCGCCAATGCCCGGATAGAGGTCGTCTCCACAGCTCTGGGACTCCGCATCAGGACCGATGCCATCACCAAATAAACAGCCAACCCCCCCGAAAACAACAACTCCCCAGCGCTCCGTGAATGGCATGCGCAGATCAAATTGCCCCCCGACCGAGTTTTGCCCCAGATAATTTCCTCGGGTGTAACCGGGCACGATGACCGATGAGTACCCTGAAACGGGCGCGTCATTGGTTAACCGCGTGTAGGCCTGTATCGCTAGCACCGCCTGAGGCGCATTCGCGCTCGTAAACCAGTGCCCCAGAGAACTGTAATGGCTGAAATTGCCTCGCAATGCATTAAAGTCGCCGTCACTGTTTAAGAGCGAGTCCTCAGGCAAAAGCCCTTCAGGTACGTCACTACTGTCGAGAATGGGCTGATCGTCACTACTGCTATACCGTGTGCCATCAATGACCAAGTGGCTTCCCGTCGTCGGATTTCGCACGTGGTTGCGATTATCCATTTCTACAACTAAGCCGAAGCCTGTGGCGTTAAACCCCATAAGACCGACTTGTTGGTCTACCAATCCCTCCGGTGGAGGAATACCAATGGCATAGTTTGTGCGAACGAGCTGGCCACCAAAAAACCAGTTGCCCGCGACTCTATAGCGGTAGCGCATAAATATTGATTGCAGGTCGTCGGTCGTTTTAACGGTTTTACCACTGCCCAAAAAGTCGTCGTATTCGTTATTTATTTCGCCGTATGCCGCACCCGCTACTAGCCGATGGTGATCTCTGCCCCAATAAAGATCTGCAAATACGCCACCGACCAAGGAGTCGGTATTTGAGTAGGAGAGTGATGCACCCGTTAAAGATATGGGAGATGCCTCGTCGAATCGATGCAGATAAGCCGCAATTGCCCCCAGGTTTCTGCCTAGCTTTGGATCGACGCTAAAGGTCGGTGTGAGAAGCCAAGGACTATCGCGCTGCGCCTTGTCTGAATCCGCCGTTTGTGATTTCTCTGCTTCTGAAGCGTCATTACCTTTATCCAAATCTTCAGCAATAGCTGACGCGGTGCCGGTGGCAGCAAGGCAAATTGATAGGCTCAGATAGATAAATCTTTGAGAAACGCTGTGCACGAATTGTAGCCTCGAAATCGGTAAAAGGAGCCGCAGAGTTTACTGGTAAGAATGAGTCTGTAAGACCATCTGCGCGAGAAATATGCAAAATAGTCACCTATTGAACAAGAGCGCCACAAGAAAAAGAAACGGGGACGCGTGCCTTCCCGGGTTAAGGCTTTAAACGCACAAAAACCGGGCGTTTTGACGCGCATTGCATTGCAAAACCAGTTCAAAGCCGGCCGTGAATGAAAGCCACCAAATCAGCTAAGAGGAGGGCGGTTTCAATCGACCGCCGGGGTGGCTAGTTTCAAAAACGCCTTACGGTTGAATATTAGACCTGCCACAAGCCGGGAAACAACCTCAGAGCATTGTCTCGAAGTATTTTTTGTCGCAACGGCTTGCGACTCGATGTTTCAGTGGTAATCAGCACTTTCGCCAAAGAAGCACCCAGGTGGTAGAAGGGCCAATCGGTGCCAAATAGCAACCGATCGTTATCGGTACTCCTAATCATAGTTTCGAGCATGGTGACGCTCTGACCGTGAATGCCCAGCCAAGCATTGTCGTACTTTCTCGCCAGAGCAATCATTGCTTCGCTGTCTCGGGCGCCCGCATGGCCCAGTATAAATTGTAGGTCGGGGTATTCAGCGAGGGCAGCTTCGTAGTGCCTCGGCATGGCAAACTGATGCGATGATGTTGGTTCTATCCCAGCTCTGCCGCCATGAAAAAAAACCACGAGCCCTAGAGCCTGAGCCTCCGCATAAAGCTCCATCAGAGCCGGCTCATCGGGGTAAAAGCGCTGCACGGTAGGGTGCAGTTTAATAATACGGCCACCTCGGGCTGCCGCTTGACGCATTTCAGAAACGGCATTTGGGTCACCGGGATAGACTGAAAGCCCCACATGTAACCGCTGCTTCGCGGCCCCGGCATCAACCGCAGTGAACCAATCTTGTTCAAGCTTATCGCCAAAAGGTAGCCCTAACTTAATGGGAAGCAGCATCGAATGCTGTACGCGCATGGAATCCATTTCTCGGAGTAAGTTTGGGATGGTCTGGGTTTTTGCGAACTGGCTGCCCCAAACACCCTGAGCGACGGTACTCATCGTTAGGTCATCAAGGGCCTGATCAGAAAAGTTGCCGTTGATATAGATATCGAGATCGAGGGGGCAACCGGGGTTAGTGGCGTCACAATCGAGCAGATGGTTTACTCGGGAAGTTTCTGCGAGTAGGTCTAGCTTTGGACGAAACAGTACGGACATACCCAAGTGACAGTGGACATCTATCGCGTAAGGCACGTCTTCATCCGTACATTGTAGATTGCCAGCCTTGTCTAGCTCGAACCACGGCAGGTTCGCGAGTCCTCGATACCCAGGGTAGATTTGCGGTCCATAGGGACCTTGGCCACTGTTATGTGTTTCTATTTTTCGCTGCTTGGCCAGTAAGGCGATATCTGCGTCGTTGTATCTGGTGGCTGGTGCACGGCCACATCCACTCAAGCTTAACCCTAGGGCCGTCGCACCGCCGCCCAGAATGAATTTTCTACGGCCACTATTCATAGCACTAGTTTCTGTCACTGTAGGTTTCTCACTCGGCAGCATTGTTCTGAACTTATCACGATCTCCCGTCTGTTTGGCCCGGGTATCCTGAGTTGGTTTGCTACCTTCAAACGTTAACGCTCTGAGATTAAGTGCCTCGTAACTTGGCAGGGCGGCTGTTTATGTTTAGCCCCTATGTTGATTACGGTGGTGCACCAGTAACATTATTTAACATAATATACATTATGCGTATTTATACGAAGTGCTGCAACGAAAAAGGAGGACTCCACGAACCCCTGACTAACAAGTCGGTACCTGACCTACCTCAGCACGACCGAAGCCGTTAACCGATCCCCATGACTAAAGGCTATTACGATATAATTAAAAAGAGTTGCTGCACCCCCGCTAATGTAGGACCAAGCTTTCCATGCTGATAAAGCACTTCTATGATCCTGACACGTCGACTTTATCGTACGTCGTCGCCTGCGAGGCGACCGGTTGCTGTGCCATTATCGATCCGGTTTTGGATTTTGACTATTCATCGGGAACTCTCAACACGTTCACCGCCGACAAACTGATTGCCTACGTGCAAGAAAACAAGCTGTCGGTGGAACTGATTCTAGAAACCCATGTTCACGCTGACCACCTCACTTCGGCACCATACCTCCGAGACCGCCTAGGCGGTAATATTGCGATCGGCGCAATGATCACCACGGTACAAACGACCTTTGCGGGAATTTTTAACGAGGGCCCGGAGTTTGCCCTCGACGGCAGCCAGTTTGACCGCATGTTGGCCGACGGAGATAGTTTCAAGATTGGCGACATAGAGGGCGTTGCGATGCACGTGCCTGGACACACCCCAGCGTGCATGGCTTATTTACTGGAAGACGCCCTATTCGTCGGTGATACCTTGTTCATGCCAGATGCCGGTACCGCGCGCTGTGATTTCCCCGGTGGTGATGCTCACACCCTCTTCCATTCAATACAGCGACTGTTAGCTCTACCCGATGAAACGCGGATTTTTGTGTGTCACGACTACCAGCCTAACGGACGCAATTTGGCCTTTGAAACGACCGTTGCCGAACAAAAATTGAGCAATATCCACATTGGCGGCGCGGGTCAGGCTGCCGACTTTGTACGTATGCGGGAAGCCCGTGATGCGTCGTTGGGTATGCCCACGCTGATATTGCCATCGTTACAAATTAATATGCGGGCGGGGCTCATTCCCGCTGAAGAACAGGGGCCTGTTTTTCTAAAGATACCGATCAACGCTTTTGGGGGCGTTAGTTTGACCAAGCTCCCAAAAGAAGAGCGGCCAACAGGGCCTAAGACTTTGCAGCACCCTTCCTAGGAGAGCCAATATGGCAGAAGCTTTGCAGTATGACGTTGTTATCGTGGGCGGTGGCGCTGCCGGTATTGCGACCGCCGCCAGCATTCTCCGAAGAGCCACCCATTTATCGGTAGCCATCGTAGAACCTGCCGACACGCACTACTATCAACCGGGTTGGACTATGGTGGGCGCGGGCATTTTCCCGGCGCACTCAACGGCCAGATCGATGGCGTCAGTCATGCCCAAATTAGCGACCTGGATCAAAGCCTCGGTAATGGCACTAGACCCCAATAACAATGCCTTGGATCTTAGTAACGGCGCTAGCATCAGCTATGAACGCCTGGTCGTTTGTCCAGGACTCAAGCTCAACTGGTCTGGCGTAGAAGGGTTGCAAGAAACTTTGGGGCGCAATGGTGTCACTTCAAACTACGACTACAACACGGCGCCCTACACCTGGGATCTTGTGCAAAATTTAAAATCAGGCAAGGCGCTGTTTACGCAACCGCCCATGCCCATAAAATGTGCAGGAGCGCCACAGAAGGCGCTTTATTTGTCGGCTGATCACTGGATGCGACAAGGCGTCATTCGCAATATCGATATTGGCTTTTATACCTCGACCCCCGGCTTGTTTGGCGTGGCTCATTACGTGCCGGCACTCATGAAATACATCGAAAAATATGGCGCTGCACTGCACTTCCAACACACCCTTAAGAAGATTGACAGCGATATAAAAGTAGCCACCTTTCAAAATCAAGCGGGAGAGCTTATTGAGTCTGAGTTCGACATGCTCCACGTCTGCCCTCCTCAATGTGCGCCGGAATTTATTCGTCAGTCGCCCCTCGCAAATGCTGAGGGCTGGGTCGACGTAGACCCAGACACTCTTCAGAGCAACAGCTTTGAAAATGTTTGGTCCTTGGGGGACGTCATTAGCGCGCCCAACGCAAAGACCGCAGCGGCAGCTAGGGCTCAGGCCCCTGTTGTGGCCACCAACCTACTCTCTCATGCTGGCAAAAGTAGCGACCTGAGCCATTACAACGGCTACGGGTCATGCCCGTTGACCGTGGAGCGAGGCAAAATTGTTCTGGCTGAGTTTGGATACGGCGGCAAACTGCTTCCCAGCTTTCCAAAGTGGCTCATCGATGGCCAATATCCATCGGTGATGGCATGGCTACTGAAAGCCCGAGGGCTACCTTGGCTTTATTGGAACGCTATGCTGAAAGGGCGTGAGTGGCTAGTGAAGCCTGAAAATAGCGCCTGACTCAGTTCGTGACAAACGCCAATAACATGAACACCGGTGATGCGCGTGTCTAAACTGCCCTGCCTAGACTGGTTGCGTAACTACGATGGTCAGACGCTGAGTAGTGACTTGGTTGCTGCCCTGATAGTGACCATCATGCTCATTCCACAGTCCCTCGCCTATGCGTTATTGGCGGGCTTGCCTCCGGAGATGGGACTTTACGCCAGCATTCTGCCCCTCATTGCCTATGCGGCCTTTGGAAGCAGCCGAACCCTATCGGTTGGGCCTGTCGCTGTTGTGTCGCTGATGACGGCAACGGCCGTGGGCAAGGTGGCCCAACAAGGTACTGTCGATTACGCAACGGCCGCAATAACTCTGGCCCTGCTCAGTGGACTTATCTTAATACTGCTGGGCCTCATTCGATTTGGCTTCGTCACCAACTTCTTATCCCATCCCGTTGTTTCAGGATTTATCACCGCGTCAGGAATCATTATTGCGCTCAGTCAACTCAGTCATATTTTTGGTATCGACGCGCCAGGACAAACACTTCCCGAACTGGGGTTCTCGCTCATCACTATGATGGGTAAAACCAATGCCTACACGCTTGGTATAGGGGTTTTTTGCCTCATATTTTTGCAGTTGAGCCGCCGTTATTTGGCGTCACTGCTAGCGCGTTTTGGACTGGGGCCCATGCTCTCCCAAACCCTTGCCAAAAGTGCGCCCGTGGCGATCATTGCCATCTGCACATTTATCGCATACGCCTCTGAACTTGATGCCCGAGGTGTTGCCTTGGTGGGAACTATTCCCCAGGGTATGCCAGCGTTCTCACAACCCCATATTGAGTGGACCGTTATCCGTGAACTGATATTTCCAGCACTCCTAGTCGCTCTGATTGGCTTTGTTGAGTCTGTTTCGGTGGGTCGTACATTAGGGGCAAGGCGCCGTGAACGTGTCGATGCCAACCAGGAACTCATAGGATTGGGAGCCGCCAATCTTGCCTCGGCCGTTTCGGGTGGATTTCCAGTAACCGGTGGTTTTTCCCGTTCAGTGGTCAACTTTGATGCGGGGGCTAAAACCCAGGCGGCTTCTGTCTTTACAGCAATGGGTATTGCTTTGGCCGCTTTGTTTTTAACACCGGTGCTGTATTACCTTCCCAAGGCGACCCTAGCCGCAACCATCGTGATTGCCGTTAGCAGTCTTATTGATTGGAGAATCATTAAGGAGGCGTGGCATTACGATCAGGCAGACTTTATGGCCATCGCTATTACCATCGCAATGACTCTGTTATTGGGGGTCGAAATTGGGGTGATTTCGGGGGTCAGTGCCAGCATCGCACTGCATCTATATCGAACTATGCGGCCTCACTTTGCCATAGTGGGGACAGTCCCCGGTACCGAGCATTATCGCAACATTGACCGCCATAACGTGGTCACACATGACAATATCCTGTCGATTAGAATTGATGAAAGCTTATATTTTGCGAATGCCGCGTTTCTCGAGGAGATTGTTGACACTGAGCTCTTACAGCGAGAGGGTATAGAACACGTCATTTTGATGTGCCCTGCAGTAAATATGATTGATCTCAGCGCCGTGGAGGCCCTGCAGGAAGTAAACGCTAGCTTGATGGAGCGCAATGTGAAATTGCACCTTAGCGAAGTGAAAGGGCCGGTCATGGATGCGCTTAAACGAAGCGCGTTATTGCGACAACTCGGAGGCAGTGTGTATCTTAGTCACCATGCAGCGGTGCTTGAATTGGCCGCGGAGTCATGACTAAACGGGGCAAGCTTCTCAGTGGCGTTGTAACCACCTTTACCGTCGTGCTTCTCGTTTATGTTTTGAGCCAAAGTACACAGACGCCAGCACCTGACCGCTGCGAGCAGGCACTCTCTGCCGCAGTTTTAGCGAGCACCGATGCAGATCAAAACACCCTCGTCGACAATGCGTTATTACAACAGCCTAGCTGTGATGAGAGCTCAGAAGCCGCAGTTTTAAGGTAAGAACCGCGAAGCGCCCTGCTGCCACAGACGTAAAAAGGTACGCTCGATCCCCGCCTCTGCCGCCATGCCAAATTTTTCCTGCCAGCTTTTTTTGGGTACATAGCGAACCTCAAAAGCCTCGATTTCTCCCAATCGAGTTTGCAAGTAAGCGTCTGATGTAGCGAGTTCATCGACCAGGTTCTGGTCCAATGCACGTTGGCCGTACCAAATCTCCCCTGTAGCAACAGCCTCAATGTCTACTACCGGCCGATTGAGCACCACAAAGTCTTTGAATAGATCGTACGTGTCCTCAAGGTCTTCAACGAACTTCGCCCGACCATCATCGGTATTCTCACCAAACATGGTTAAGGTGCGCTTGTACTTTCCTGCCGTTAATAATTCGAAGTCGACGTCATTTTTTTTAAGCAGCCTGTGAAAGTTGGGGAGTTGGGCAACCACACCAATCGACCCAATGACGGCAAAAGGAGCCGATATAATACGATCAGCAACGCAGGCCATCATATATCCGCCACTCGCGGCAACCTTATCAACAGCCACGGTGAGTGAGGCGCCGGTAGCTCGAATGCGATGTAATTGGCTTGCCGCTAATCCGTAGCTGTGCACCATTCCGCCCGGGCTTTCGAGACACAGTAAGACCTCATCACCGGCACGTAATTCAGGGGCAATAGCCGATATTTCCTCTCTCAGACTTTCGGTTTCACTTGCGCGGATATCGCCCTGAAATCGAAGTACAAAGAGTCGACCATCGCCCTGCTTCCCGTCCTCGTTACCGGCCTCCTCTTTAGCCTGCTGCCGTGCCTGTTTTTGCTCCGCTTTAGCCGATTTCTTCTCAGCTTTCTCACGAACTTTGCGGGTCTCTGCGTGCTCGGTAAAGCTGCGCACGGCATCGTGAAAAGCTGTATATCGGTCATTAAGACGGCGGACCTCAATGTAGCCTTCTTCACCACCTTTACGGCGTTGACTCGCTGCGGCTATAGCAATGATCACGACGATAATCGCCGTAACAAGAATCACAGCCTCCGCTAAAAAAAGACCAATTTCTTGAAAAAACTCCATTACGACTCCCTTCGAGACGTTAGTGACAGCATATGACTAACGCGTAGCAAAAAAATGATGAATTAGTTGGCCCGCAATCGACTGCGGGGGTGGCACTGTCGGCAAATCATCTCGGCCGTACCAGTCCGCATGCGCAATCTCAGTCGGGTCGATGACAATCTCACCATCGCTATGGTCAGCAAAAAAACCGAGCATCAGTTGACTGGGGAAAGGCCAAGGCTGAGAGGTAAAGTAGCGCACATTGTTAACGCCAATACCCACCTCCTCCTGAACTTCCCGAATGACGGCCTGTTCAGCAGACTCACCCGGCTCAATAAACCCTGCAAGCGTACTATGAAAGCCGGTTGCACGTCCGGCTGCTGTCGCTAACAGCAACTGCTCACCTCTCCCCACCGCAACAATCACACAGGGGTTCAGTCTCGGGTAAGCACTGTGCCCACAATCTACGCAGGCAAGGGCCTTGCCCCCGTCAGTGGGCGCGGTAAGTGTACCGCAGCGCCCACAAAACTGATGATCACGTTGCCAGGCTAGCATTTGCAGCGCCCTTCCATAGGCCGCAAAAATCACATCAGAAACCCGCCCAAAGAGTGAGTACAAGCTACCTGACATATGCTCCATAACGTTGAGGCACTGAGCATCCACTTCAATTGCATAGCTAGGTCGTCCGGCCCAATAACCCAAAGGGGCGCCCACACCCACATCGCCAAAAGCTCCCTCGACCTCACCTCGCAGCCAAAACTGATCTGGCGGGCGCTGCAGTGAAATCACCGCGTTATCTTTTACAAAGATAAAAATGTAATCACTTGCCGCGGGTGACTCATCTATAGTTTTAATTTCAAGCATGTCTTACTCCCTAGTGCCGCTGCATAGTAGAAACACCGGGAGACCGGCACAAGTCGTCAAATGTCGTTAAAGAGGGTATCAATTCTATTTTTTTTCCATAAACTCCAGAAACATCATCGTTTTTCGCGATTGCACCGTAATAACCCCAATCAATAACAATACAAGGCTTTTCCATGCAAGAATCAGTGCGGCAGGCGTTTTGGCATAACTTTTTGGGCTCTTCACCCACGTGGTATAAGCAGGCCATTATCGGCTTCTTAATACTGAATCCTATTTTACTCGCCGTCGCAGGCCCCTTTATCACCGGTTGGGTACTCATCGGAGAGTTCATTTTTACCCTTGCACTGGCACTGCGCTGCTACCCGCTACAGCCCGGCGGACTATTGGCTATTGAGGCTATTGTTATTGGCATGGCCGATCCCCACACGGTGTATCACGAAACCGCTGCCAATTTTGAGGTCATCCTGCTACTCATGTTCATGGTGGCAGGCATTTACTTCATGAAGGACCTGCTCCTCTTTGTATTCACAAAAATCCTGCTCAACGTACGATCTAAGAAGGTACTGTCGCTGCTGTTTTCTTTAGTCGCTGCCGTTTTGTCGGCATTTTTAGATGCACTCACCGTGACCGCTGTTTTGATCAGTGTCAGCGTGGGCTTTTACTCGGTGTACCACAAAGTGGCATCTGGCAAACATCATGGCGAGGATGACCACGACCATGCCGATGACGACAGCGTTCACGATAATCACCGCGAAGATTTGGAAAATTTTCGATCCTTTCTACGAAGTCTTATGATGCACGGTGCCGTAGGCACTGCCTTAGGCGGTGTTTGCACCCTCGTCGGAGAACCGCAGAATTTGCTAATTGCTACGGTAGCTGGCTGGGATTTTATTGAGTTCTTCCTATTAATGGCGCCAGTAACGATGCCGGTGCTCGCCATGGGCCTTTTGACCTGCCTGCTTTTGGAAATGACGGGCTCCTTTGGGTATGGCGCTCAACTACCCGCTCGAGTTCGAACCGTGCTGGAGGAGTTCCAAGAAGGGGAAGCGGCTAAGGCAACCCCGCGTAGCAATGCAAAATTAGTCATCCAAGCCAGCGTCGCTGTCATATTGGTCATAGGCTTAGCGCTACACCTCGCAGCGGTAGGACTTATTGGGTTGCTAGTGATCGTTTTACTAACGGCCTTTAACGGCATTACGGAGGAGCATCAACTTGGGCATGCCTTTGAAGAGGCCCTGCCCTTCACTGCGCTACTGGTGGTGTTCTTTGCCATTGTCGCGGTGATTCATGAGCAGCATTTATTTACCCCAGTAATTGATTGGGTACTGCAGCTTGATGCCAGCATTCGTCCTTCGATGTTTTTCATCGCCAATGGTGTTTTATCGATGATTTCTGACAACGTCTTCGTTGCTACGGTTTATATCAACGAAGTTAAGGCGGCTCTGGACGCCGGCGAAATTACCCGTGCAGAATTCGACAGCTTGGCGGTTGCCATCAATACCGGTACCAATTTACCCAGTGTCGCCACCCCGAACGGGCAAGCCGCGTTTTTGTTCTTGTTGACGTCAGCCGTGGCTCCGCTAATTCGCCTGTCCTACGGCCGGATGGTGGTTATGGCAATGCCCTACACGGTTGTGCTGGGCTCCGTTGGTCTAGCCGGCGTTTATTTGTTTATCTAATTTAGCCGGGCTTCCCAGAACTTCAGGGCCGCCAGCGCAGCGTAGGTATTACGAGTCCCGCCATAGGACGGTTCCGCCGCTGTGGGTCGCTATTTGGTCTAGCCGACGTTCATGGCGCTCCGTCTCCTGAGCTGTTGCCCTTATAACAGGCACAGCTCTCCGATCGGTGCTCAGCCTCCTTATTCGCCCTGTTCGCGGGCCGCCGGTGCCCTCTTCATCGGGCTCGTCATGCAGGCCCAGAGACGTTTGTCCCCCGGTCATAATCAGGAACACGTCAGCTAATATTTCAGCATCTAGAAGCGCCCCATGAAGGGTGCGGGACGCATTATCAACATGGTATCTCTGGCACAGAGCATCGAGGCTGTTTCTTTGACCGGGATGCTTTGTTCTGGCCAGAGTGAGGGTGTCGACGATAGAGCATAGTGCGGAGGTACGAGGGTGATCGCGATCAAGGCGAGCTAACTCAGCATCGATAAAGCCAACATCAAAAGGCGCGTTATGAATGATGAGCTCAGCGTCTTCGATAAACTCAAGAAAGTCTTTAACAACACGGTCAAAAGTTGGCTTGTCGGCTAAAAATTCGGGGGTAATACCATGAACCGCCAATGCGCCGGCGTCGATATCGCGCTCTGGTTGTATGTATTGGTGAAAGTGACGCCCCGTCAACCGCCGGTTAAGCAATTCCACGCACCCAATCTCAATAATTCGGTGCCCCTGACTCACTTCTAATCCAGTGGTTTCAGTATCGAGTACAACCTGCCGCTTCATCCCCGTAACTCCGCAATACCCTTATTAGCCAGGCTATCCGCGAGTTCATTTTCCGGATGTCCGCTGTGGCCTTTCACCCAATGCCAATTAACCTGATGGCGGTTAACCTGAGCCTTTAAGGCTTGCCACAAATCCTGATTTTTTACCGGCTTGCCAGCAGCCGTTCGCCAGCCGTTGCGCTCCCAGTTAACCATCCAGCGCGTGACACCGTCTTTGACGTAGGTCGAGTCGGTGGTTAGCTCTACCGTGGACCGCTCCTCTAATGCCGCCAGCGCTTCTATGGCGGCTGTCAGCTCCATACGATTGTTGGTGGTGGCGCCTTCACCTCCAAAGAGCTCTCGGGACTGATTTCCCGACCTTAATAATACGCCCCAACCTCCGGGTCCCGGGTTTCCCTTGCAGGCGCCATCAGTGAAAGCTTCTACTG
>Ga0209603_1004181_pt1 | contig 12170 bp, 20 predicted proteins | sample COGITO_mtgs_1206_FD_184812 | JGI IMG/M metagenome (GOLD analysis project Ga0209603, IMG submission 184812) | Pelagic marine microbial communities from North Sea - COGITO_mtgs_120607 (SPAdes) (version 2) | ecosystem: Environmental > Aquatic > Marine > Epipelagic ... | reverse complement strand
GATAAGTATATCGTTTGTATACCTAATCCAGTCTCTGCAGCTAGAGTTCTGAAGCTTTTACCTTTAGATAAGTAAGTCTCAAATAGTTGATAATCGAACCATTCTAGCTTATCCTTAGCTATCCTGTACATAGCCTCTTCTATATTATCTCTTTTACTGTCAGTCTCATCCCTTCCAGTATCTGTAATAGAATCCCATCCTAATCCTGTATAGTGGGCCTTGTTAGATACCTTTAGCTCTACATCCATCATGTCTCCTTCAAAATCCATGTGGATTATCTTCTTTCTCTTTAGGTCGTTTAGTACTATAGACTTAATAGCAAAGAATACATAGCCTTTGGATACTGTACCATCTGGCTTTATTACTTTCTCATATAAGTTATCGTATCTACTCAACTTCAAGTATACCTCTTGCATATAGTCTTCAGCATAATTCTTAGCAGCATAATTGTTACCGTACAGTGCATGTATGGTTTTAAGGAATTCTGCTCTGTGTTTATTTATTAGAACTAAAGCTTCTGAGGTTTTCGGATTAATTGTCATAAGAATCAGTCCATGTTAAGGTTAATACTAAGACTCCTAAAGCCACTTGGGCCACGTGGTCTGTTTCCTTCTCCTCCTCATAGTCAGTGTCGTTGTAAGAGAATCCGATAAGTAGACCCTTTACAAAAGCTACCTCTACATCTGCATCATAAACGAAATACATAATAAAGGCTACTGATACTAGTGTCAAAAATATTATTTGAATTGTTGCTATCATAATTTAAAATTCTAATGTTTCTTTATATTCTAAGGTAGTTCTATCTATAGGGTCTATACCTCCATGAGTGAATCCACACGCTCCATTAGTCATCCTAAGGCAAACCGGAGAGTCTATACCCGTAGGGCGGCCTCCTGATTCTGTCTCCTTTACTTTTCTAACGTGAATCTCTGATATCATCCAGAGTGTCTTGTGTTGCGTCATACGGTGTATTGTATAGACTTGGTCGGCTCTATTACCCCATTTGCCCCCACCCTCTACGTCTGCCATATTTGGAGGCATTGGTAAACCAGCATATTCATGGTCTTTAGGGTATACCCTTCTTAAAGATTCAGTAACAGCATGAGCATTAAGCCATACAGATACGTCGTTCTCTTTACAGAATAATCTCATCTCAGATGCTATCTGATAATCGTATTCATGTCCTCCTACTGAGCGTAAGAGCGTCCTATCCTTTACTAGTGAGTTGTAAGGGTCTATAAGCATTCCGTCGAAGTTCCATTCGGCCTTAATGGCCTTGGCTTCATTGATTAGGTCATATGCTGTATAAAGTTTCTGTACATCCATTATCTTGAAGTGCTCGTTAACCCAGACCATAGTCTCAGTTATTTCTCTTTCCGAGAGTTGCTGAAGTGTCTTACCAGTCTTAAACTCTACTACTTTTCTAGCAATAGAGTAACCAGTATTCTCACTACTCCAAATTAGCCACTTTAGGCCATGCTTAATGGAGAGAGCCGTCATCAAATACATGACAACGGTAGTCTTTCCAGTATTAGCGTGCCCTACGACTACGTCAAATGAACCTCTTTTGAATCGGATATGCTCATCAATCTCTTGGAGGCCCAACCCTAACCCTTGTGGGATACGGTCATGCTTAACATCCATTAGTTGACTAGTTAATAAATTTATATCCGAAATCATAATTTAAAAGGGTAAGTCTGATTTAGTTGCTCTAGCTGCGTTGAAGTCTGAGTTAGTTACTTCTTTCTCTGTTTGTGGTACTGCAATTCCTGCAATATCAGTCCAAACTACTTTACCATTTCCACAGTACTCACGAGGGTTCTTAGCCTCTCTCTCTTCTTTTGTTTGATTATTCCAAGCTGAGACGTTCTGTCCCCATTGGTTAGCCTCATTCTCTACACTTAGAGTGATGTTAGCGTAACCTTTTTCGTTTGCTTTTAAATCTGCTACTTTGATACCTACTGAAATTAATGTGCTCATACTATTGGTTTTTATAAATTAAAATTAAATTACTTTGCTAAAGCGATAGCTATAGACTTTTTTACTTCTGCTGAAACATTATACTTTTCTTCTACTTGGCTCATTTCGTACCCATCCTTAATGGCTTGTACTACGTTGAGGTAAGCTGAAGAGTTAGCTGTTAGTGTTTCTTTACCTTTAGGCGCTGATGGTGTTGTCTTACCATGTTTATTAGTAGCGTCATCATCTTTGGTGTCATCAATTAAGAAGATACCATTTAGTAAGTATTTGCGAGCGTAAGAAGAAGAAGAACCAAATGCTTGTGCAATAGCCATTCCTTTTTGATTTACATCTACTCCTGCAACTGCAGTACGTACTATCTCGTTTTCTCCATCACTTAAAATAGCGATAGCTTTTATAACTGGTAATCCAGCTACTTCTATTACCTCATCACTCATGGTCAATGTAAGGCCTTGAGCATATAATAGTGGCTTAACTGCCTCTAGGATGTCTTCTAGATTTCTGTAAGCGTAGTTACCGAACTTATTGTATTGGCCTTTAGGCGATTTAAGTTGGTTTTGTATCTTAATTAGTTTTTCTGTCATACTAATGGTTTTTAGTGTTAGTTTTTACTTGCCGTGATTTCAAAGAACTTTTTACTTTTTGTCTGAGGAATCGGATTCGAACCGATAACTTTTAGAATTCAGCTTGGAACTCCAAACTCTAACTGCTTTACCAACTATTAAGCTATCCTCTTTTTATTATCTCAATTCTTATACAAACATACAACAATTTTCTGAGACTACCAAACTTTTAGGCAATTATTTTTAATTATTTTTTACTCTGCTATTGATAATAGCTCTTAACTTAGCAACTCTAGCTCTAAGGTTGGCGATAGTTTGATTCTTACTGATTACTCTGTCTAGTAATTTGTTTACTCTGTGCTCTAAGGCTGCATTAACTCCAGATAAAGAATCTATCTGAGAACGAAGGTCTGTAATAGTAAGGTTCTGGCCATCGATAGTGATGTTTTGCTTTCCGATAATATCGTTAAGTTGATTGATAGTAAGGTAAGCGTCTTCTAGGTCATCTTGTAATGATTCAGATAAAGCAATAGACTCATTTAGTAGAGCATTAGACTCAGCTAATTCCGACTGAGTAGCTTTTAGGTCTGAAGATAACTGCTTATTAACGTCAAAGGCATCGTTTAGAGCCACTTTAAGAGAGTCATTCAGATTCTGTAGTGTTAGTACTACATCTTTAAGAGAAGCGTTCTCTACGTTAAGCTGAGCGATTTCATTCATTGCGAACTCTAGCGACACTTCTAAGTCATTTTTTACTATCATTAAACTGTTGTACTGATTGTACATACCTTCCAAGGCTAGTTGAGTTCTCTCTAGTAAGTCATCATTGCTATTGTCTGTGCAAGAAGTTAAAGAGATTAAGGCAATTGATAGTGTTAAGAATACTTTTTTCATAATGGTTTTTTTTATTAATTAATTATTACTCTGCAAACATACGTAATTTATTTTTAATACGCAAGCTTTTTCTTATTTATTTTTTAATTATTTGCTTTGTAGTCTATATCGAAAGTCCAACCAGCTCCAGTACGGATAGTGAATGTAGTTTTTGACTTAATATTAGAAGTCATCTTAAAGAAGTAAGTGTCATCCTTTGTGAACTTATAATATAACACCTTACTATCTGAATTAGATTCAGCTACTTTACCTTCAGTTACTGAATGAAGTTCCAATCTAAAAAAGTTAGAATTAGTGTTAGTGTAAACTTCTAATCTTTCTAAATCTGCTTGGTTATTTCGATTAGGCATTTTAATTCTGAACTGCCCTCTATTAATAATGTAGAAAGCTCTGGTTTCTTGGTTTTTTCCATGAATATCATTCATAGCGGAAGTAAGAGGAACCGTTTTGGTTACGTTGTGGCCCAAGTCCTCTTTAACCTCTTCAGTGATGAAGATATACTCTTCTTCAATAACTTCTTTAGTGCAGCTCGTGAATGTGATTAGTAATAGTAGTGTAATTAAATTTTTCATTTGATTGGTTTTAATTAGTTAATTATGGTACAAACATAATACTAATATTTTAAACTACCAAATAAATTACAAAAAAGTTTTAGTTTTTTCTAGTTCTTCAACTAACTCCTTATACTTATAGTATATATCTTCCCACTCTGGGTCTGATAATTTGTATATAGTTCTAGCTAGTTGGGCCAGCTCTTCAGCCTTCTCAGTTCCTAGGGCCTTTCCGTACTCATAGGCGTTACCACCTTCCCACATATTACAAGATTTGCACTGTAGGTTTACGTTATCTTCATTCCATCTAGTAGCCTTATGCTGTCTACTCATAAAGTGGCCAGCGTCTCCTTCGTGAAAGTGAATAGCTTTATCACAGCTTATACATTTACCGTATCCAGCTTCGTTAGTATCTCTTAATCTTATATATCTATGGAACGGGGGGTCTATACGCTTTGTCCACGCTCGAGCTCCTCCTTTAAGTTTACGTCTTTTAATAGCCATATATATAAAAAAAAGCCCCCCAACGAAAAACCACAAACGTCAGGAGGCATAAAATAAGTTTAGGTAGTTTTATTTAAAACAACTTTTAATATCTACTGTATCCCTTATTTAGAATCATTATAAATTACAAAAATAAAGGCAACTTTACTTGCATATGTCATTTTTTTTTACTACTATTGCACTGTTCCTTTCGGTAGGACAAAATTATTTAACTTAACAGCATTAGATATGGAAAAAACATTATACTACTTCGTTTATTATTACTTCATGGGAAGAAAGCAGCAGTATCAGAAGATGTTTAAAACAGAAGAAGCAGCCAAAGAGTTTAAGATTTCGCTAATTAATAAAGGAGTTAGCATTAGAGAATTTAGAAAAATAAATATATAATATGAATTATTCAAGATTTAGTAAGATAAATTACAGTAAAGACTCAGTAGGTGAGAAGGGTGCAGCTTATATAAAAAGCTGTAAAATAAACAAAAGAAGTGTTACAGGAGTTCAGCAGGTATTAATAGAGAAGATGTTAAAAGCAGATAATCTAAACAGCTGGGAGCGTAAATTTCTAGTAAGTGTATTAGATAGTAGAAGATTCTCTAATAAGCAAAAACACAAACTAAACAACATATACAAAAAGACTACTAATTCCTTAAAGCAGTAGCATTAGAACTTTTAAAAATATAAGATTATGAATAAAGAAGAGATAGCATTATATCAAAAAGCGTATAGAATAGCTAACAAAGAAAGAATAGCAGCATCTAAAAAAGAGTGGAATTTAGCTAATGCAGATAAGATTAAAGAAGCTAGGCATAGAAATAAAGATTCTATTAATGCTACTAAAAGAGAATGGTATAAAAACAATAAGGAGCTTAAAGCTGCTTCCGATAAAAGGTATAGAGAGGCTAATAAGGAGAAGATATTCGCTAGAAAGAAGGCTTATAGAGAGGCTAATAAAGAAAAGATAGCAGAAAAAAAGAGTTTAGATTACCTTAATGATAGAGAAAGAATTATAGCTAAAAATTCTAAATATGCTCAGTCTACTAAAGATGGGTACTTTACAGTGTATTATCTACCTGAAGAGCACTATGTAGGTCAAACCAACTCCGTTTTCTTGAGAATGAAGGGTCATAAAAGTGAGAGCAATAGACACATACTAGATGTAGAAGTCTTGGCTAAGTTTGAAACCAGAAAAGAAGCTCTAGCTTTTGAGGCTAAGCTTCACTCTATGGGTTACAATGGATTTAACGGAGGACTCTAGTCCTTCTTACCAAATATACCTTCTGAAGTACGCATACCAAAATAAGCTGTGAGAACTATAGTTAGTAAGTTAGTCATAGCGTCAATATTATATCCTAAATACCAACCTGTAACCGTAGAGACAGTAAGAAATATAAGCGTCAAAGGTCTTACACTTCTGGTCAAAGTATTTCCGTACTTTAAATCTGAATTCCACCTTTTGCTAATTCCTTTCTCAGCTTCAATATCCAATCTAAGCTCTTCTAATGCTATTTGCTTATCTTCTGCACTCATAGAGTCATCAGTTACTAGTATATCCTTTAAAGCGCCTAAAACGTCTCCAGAGGCAAGTGAGCCAGCTGCATCTATTGCCTTTCCTACTATTCCAGATTTTTTAATACTTCTCAGGAATTTACCTACTCTAGTTTCTCCGTGTATATCACGATATTTCTTCTTCTTATCCATGGTTGTTTATTTAGTACTAAAATTCCATCTTGCTCTAGTTCCTCTAATGTCATAGTGAACGAAGTTGTCGTATAAACCTAACCCACCTTCTAACATTTCTCCTGAAGCTATTAGGCCTTCTATAGTACCTACTATTAACTTAGGAGTAAATCCTTCACCTACTACAATATCCGCAGCCTTAGCTAAAATATGTTGACTGTTTTTAGAGCCACCTATAGACTGATTATATGCTCCGTGTCTATATGCACTATTAATATGTATAGGCTCTCCTATAACGTCTCTAAGTACTTGCAACTGCTCTGCTAGTAACTGTACATTTTCTATTAAGTTGTCAGGAATTATAGTTCCATCTTTACAGTTAAATTCACTAAGCCAAAAGTTGTTTGTTAGTCTCATATTAGTATTGTTTTTGCCACCATTGAAAAAATCCCCAAGCTCCTGTAGCTATTGCACCTGCTATAGCACCTACACTGGCCCACATTCTATTTTGTCTTCTTATACCTTCTTGGATATCTCTAATGGCTAACTGATTAATCTCCATCCTACTTATAAGTCCCTTTCTAGTAGTCAGCTTATCATCTTGTAGTACACTCATAATGTCCTGTACGCTAGAGTTTAAGTTGTTTACACAATTACTAGTATCCTTTACAGTGTCGAGCACCTCTCTACTAAAGGTGTCTTGTTGCTCCTTCATGAAAGAAACTTGACCTTGCAGTCTCACTATCTCTATGTCTTGGCTGTTGTCTTTACTCATTTTACTTGTATTACAGTATTATTAAGAAACTGATACCCAGCTCAAACTACTTTCTTCCCATTGATGCATTATAACTCTACCATTTTCATCCTTTACGCCTGTAGTAGGGTATGGTACGGAGCAATCCCAATTACAGGTAGTTTCGTTTAGAATCCAGCTAGGGAAAGGCTTTGGCGGTATAAATGCGTCTCTTACTGAGTCATAAGTATATCCAACTCCAGCGTAATTTTTCCTTAGAGCTACACCTCCATTTTTATTAGTACCTTCATACGTATTGTAAGACGTTCTCTTGCAGACTTGGTTTCTTATGTTTCCGTAGTAAATCTCCCAGTCGTGCTGAAGGTTTGACTCCTCCTGTCCTACTATTACTTCTGTTACTATACTGTTTGAGTCTAAAAATGCGTAGTGTGCCATATTGATTATCTAAGTATTATTGTTCCTGAAAAGACACTGTTCCTGTGCCTCCTGTTATTGTTGTCACACTGTCAGTTCCCAATGCAGACGTTGAGCTAGTTAGACCTGCACTAACCGATATTAAGTAAGTGTCAGGGTATCTAAGTATAGTCACTCCAGAACCTCCATTCGCTCTAATAGCACCACCACCGCCACCAAGATTACTAGAGCCAGCACCTCCAGCTTGATATCCTGAATTATAAGGTTCTGTTACACTTCCACCCGTACCACCGCCGCCTAGTCCTCCTTGCACACTAATAGCCACAGGGGCGTACTCAGGGTGAGAATTTACCATTCCACCACCTCCACCACCATAGTAAGGCCCAGTACCCGAAGTAGTAACTGTTATATCATTTCGTAAACCATCACCACCCTTACCTGTATAAGTTCCAGTTGATGAGCTAGGGGCACTTTCTCCAACCTCTCCAGCTCCACCACCTGCACCTGTTAAGATGTGTTCTTCGGGAGCAGTACCGCCAAAGTTTCTACTAGAACCTCCATCATAACCCTGTCCCGATTCTCCTGTACCTCCTGAAGATGCGTTTACATAACCACCACCACCACCTGAGCCACCATTACCACCTGCTCCTGCACCTCCGCCTTGTCCTCCACCAATGGATGTGAAAGTACTAAAAGTTGAATTACCTCCAGCAGTAGCGCCATTTTGTCCAGCTCCACCAGCCCCAATAGTCACACTGTAGTTTGTATTAGCTTCAAGCGATATAGGAGTTCCTCCGTGATTAGATAGAAGGCCACCACCTCCTGCGCCAGCGTAATCAGAGCCACCACCACCCGCTACAACTAAATAATCAACAGTAAGACCGCCTCCAGATAGGGATGCGTTAGATGTAGATAAAAATCTTTTACTTAACATATATTAGCTTTTAGATTGTTGCTCCAGCCGCAAAAGTTGCAACTGAATAGAAAAATACAGGGTTGGCTGCTTGGTCATCTACGCATTCAATTTGTAAAATATTGTCTACAGTTCCATCATAGTCAACCTCAGATAATTTATTAAATACACCAGTTCCCGTTCCAGCAGTTAGATATACTCCAAAGTCTCCTTTTAAGGGCCATACTGTAATTATTTGATTTAGTTTGTAGTTAGTTATATTTATAGTGTGTGCTCCTGTAATGTCACCGCTCAATTTGAAGCTTGAGCCTGTAGAACAGTCATAGTCAACCACTCCAGTCGTTGGTGTTATAGAACCTTGATTCTTGAACCTTGCAGATAGCTTATCATGGCTAACTCCAGCATCCTTAATAGATAGAGTTCCACTCACATTCTCTATAGTAACGTCATCTACAAGTAGAGAAGAAACTATGTCGGAAGCTAGGGCCAACTCTACCCAAGTTCCACTATGAGAGAAGTATAGTTTACCGTCCGCATGAGAATGAGCTACTGCTCCATGATAAGTGGTGGCATCTGGAAAAGCCGCTTGGTTAGCAAAAAGAAATCCTATCTTATTACCTCCAGCAGAATCTATGATTCCGTCTACAGTATTATTACCCTCTATAGTCAAGTCTCCAGCAGTATTTAAGTGAATACCTAAAGTATTACCATTACCATCTGTTAACTCCTTTAGAGTGCCTGTAGCAGTGTTATTATCAATAGTCTTAATAATACCTTGGTAGGTATCTTTTATTTGAGTTCCGTTAAAACTTGCCATAATTATTTTTTTATATATTCCAACCCCCGAAAGATATATCCTTCTGAGGCTTCATTTCATCTATTAGATTGGTAGTCAGGTACTCAGGATACAAGTTATGAGCGTTAGCTCTCAAGTGATTAACCAGTCTAGTAGCATAATGCTGAGCAGTGTCTCTAGTGGCCTCCTTCATTCTATCAGTTTCACCACTCTCTATAGTCTCTCCATTCTCTGAACTCTTTTTGAATACTCCCTTATTTCCAATAGTGTACTGAGCAAAAGGTAAGAACTCTAAGAAGCTATACTGTACTAGCGTTGGCTTGATATACTCGTTAACTAAGATTAGATAGTCACCAGTTAAAGTACCAGCTACTATGTCAGCTCCTAGCTTGTCGTATAGTCTAGTACCTAATATACCTTGGACGTGAACGTCTTGAGCTATCTTTATAAAATGCTTAATCTTATCTAAGTCAATGTTTCCCGATAGAGGAGTACGCTTCACTATGTCCTCTCTTGTAATTAGTAGTGCTTTCATTTAATTTTTTCCTTTATATGCTGGATGGTGGCCTTTGTTAGCTTTGTCTATTTCAGCTTTAGCTACATCCTTATTATTTACTGGAGCTTTGAACCCTTGTTTTTTTGCTTGGTTAACATTAATCTTTTTAGTATTACCTAAACCTTTACCGCTATAAGGCTCTCCGTTCTTTTTAGTCTTCTTTTTATAGATACGGCGCTCCCATCCATGATAGCAGTTAACTCCGCCAGCATGCTTCCAAATTGAGTAAGCTTCACCATTATGGCCAAGCTCTCTATTCATTCCTGTCATTGCTAAAATATCTTCTTTGCGATAAACTTTATTTGCAGCTACTAAGGTTCTACAGAAGTCTCTAGAAGAAGACTTAGAGCTTTCACTCTTTGTAGTAGAACGATGTACGTAAGCGTATCTTACTTTAAATTCAGCAGTATCTTGTGCAGAGTGTTGCATAGCAGATAACTGTACAGAAGGCTTATTAAGGAACTTCTCGTAGTTATCACCTTCTTCTTCATCCATGTCAACTTCGGAAGAAACTAATTCGAAATTTTCATCTTCATCTTCACCTAACTCATTTAAAGAATCCAACCAGAGAGCTTGTACGTCCTCCAATGTTGAGTCTGCAGATAACTTAGTACCTTTATTAGAAACGTCCTTAGAATCGTCCTTAGACCCCTTAGATTTAACTCCTGTTCTTTCTTCTTTCTCTGCATTATTTTCTAAGTCCTCATCTTCATTAAACTCGATAGGCTGAATAGTTACAAAGTACATATCCTTCACACCTCCATTTAATTCTAAAACTTCCTCAAGAAATTCTATAACTTCGTTTTGAAATGGTTTGATTACTGTAGAGTTGAATAATTGGCTAGAAGTTTGAATCTCATCTGCATTATTTCCTAATCCTGAAGCTCCATCCTTAATACCTAAAAGCATTGGAGAAGTAATTCTGTGGCCCACAAGTATTTTGTTTCTAGCTTCAGTAGCTAAGTACTCGTAGTGAGCAGGTGCATCATTAAGAGGTAAATCTTCTACAGTAGTCTTATTGTCTTTAGATTCATTGAAAGCTACAATAACTTTCTCTCCTCGAGCTCCTGTTAGTTTCTGCTTTACATCTCTAGTAATTAAGTCTCTCTGCTCTTTAGAAGGAGTCCCATTGTTAAAGTTAATAACCTTAGTCCCCGAGAATCCATTCTGAATATCGTTAAGGTGGTAGTTACTTATTTGTCCTTCTAATTCTGCATAGCCTAAGCAACCGCTATAGTCTACAGGGCTAAAGTAAGTATGGCCTGAAAGGTAAGGTTTAAGTATGTATAGCTCGATAGATTCTTTAGAGTTTCCGAATGTAGGGATTCTTTTAAGTGCATCTATATTATTATAGTTCTTCCAGTCATGGTGATAAAAGTAAGCCTCAATCTCACCCATAGAGTTAGCCTTCTCAGGTCTCAAAGTGTGGATAGGGAAATGCTTAATTTCTTTAACCTTTCTAGAGTTTCCGCTTCCAGTGTAAATAATCTGAGCTGCAGATTGTCCTAATAGCTTTCTCTCCAAGATAATCTTCTTTAAATCCTTTTGCTTTACTATTTTAAGTAAGTCTAGAACTTCTTGAGAATCTGGCTCTTTCTCTAGGATAGATAATCCTTCTCCGTATATATGCTCAGATATTGAACGGATGGCCGCATTAGCAGTAGCTGAATGAAGATAGGTTTCAATAAGAAACGAATAATAATCGTTATCTTCACCATAAGCAACGAAACCCTTTCTTGGGTCTGCTATAGCTTCTGGAGTCTCGTAAGAGCTTAAATTAATAATGTTTAGCATAGTTTAGAATAATATGAAGTCATTCCCACTAGTGGTAGTGGTCGTGTAGTCTCCATCGTTAATTGAATAATTTTGAGTGGTTTGGTCTGTAGCTAGTACAGTTCCTTTATATAGCTCATTTCCTTCTGGGCTATTTACTGAGATAATATAGGTAGAACCCTCTTCTAGTGCAGGGTCTATAGTTATAGTTGCAGTCTGATAGTATCCTTGCTTTGTAACTGTAGCAGATACATCAAAGCTATTTGTCTGGCCCTCCTTAGTGAAAACTATAGTAGCAGTATCTACGTCCGCTCTAGGAGTGAAATATAATACTTGCTCTAATGTATTAGGCTGTAGGGTGGTCATATCTTTATTTTTATTAAAAACAACTAGGCCAGTGATTTGTTAGCTTTAGTTTAAAGCATAAAAAAAGCCCTACCTAAGTAGAGCTCTAGTTATAAAGTAATGAGTAAAATTATACTCCTACAGTGATAGCGAAATCAGTCGCTAAAACTCCAGTGTAGAATTTAGAAAACATTTTTTCAGTAGCAACGAAAGTTAATTCGTATCCAGATTTGTCTCCCATTGAAGCTCCAGTAGAAGTAGAAGCGCTCAATTCAGCTCCAAAGTCTTCACCAACTACGAAATGGTTTCCGTTATTATCTTCTACGATAATGTGAGGACGCCCGTAAGCTAGTAATTTAATTTGTTTCTGAGTAGTAGCATCTTGCTTTTTAAGAGATAAAACTAAAGTTTGCTCAGCAAAAGTAGTTCCGTTCTCTCTAGAAGATGTTA
>Ga0209603_1004177_pt1 | contig 12178 bp, 10 predicted proteins | sample COGITO_mtgs_1206_FD_184812 | JGI IMG/M metagenome (GOLD analysis project Ga0209603, IMG submission 184812) | Pelagic marine microbial communities from North Sea - COGITO_mtgs_120607 (SPAdes) (version 2) | ecosystem: Environmental > Aquatic > Marine > Epipelagic ... | reverse complement strand
AAAGGCGATATTACTTTCGATTTTTATCAAACCAATTTTCAGAACCAAGTAATTGTAGATTGGGAAAATCCACAAGAAGTCTCTTTTTATAATTTAGATGGGAAAAGTATAGCAAATAGTTTTCAGGTTGAAGTAAATTATAACTTGGCAAAAAATTTTAATTTACGAACAGCGTACAAGTATTTTGATATAACATTAGATTATACAAAAGGAAATTTGCAAAAGCCAATTCAACCAAAAGATAGATTTTTCGTAAATCTTTCATACGAAACAGAAAAACAAGAAAATGATAGTCAATGGAGATTTGATCTAACTTTTAATAATATTGGCAAACAACGTTTGCCAAATACGGGTTCAAATCCTATTCAATATCAATTACCCGAATATTCAAATCCTTTTCAATTATTAAATTCGCAAGTAACTAAAGTCTTTTCAGATAAGTTTGAAGTTTATTTTGGAGGAGAAAATTTAACCAATGTTCAGCAAAATAATCCTATATTAGGTAGTGATAATCCTTTTGGTTCAAATTTTGATACTACCATTGTGTATGCACCAATTTTTGGAAGATCGATTTATGCAGGATTACGATTTAAAATAAATTAATCTAACTAGATTTTTATAAATAATAATTAAAAGAACTTGTCAATTTGAATTAATTTAAATCTGGCATTTATCAAAAAAACAATAAAAATGAAAAAAATAATATTTGTATTAAGTTTAATTTTGGTTGGGTTTACAACTCAATCTCAAGAAGTAGAAAAGAATAAAAATGCAAAAGTTTCCTGCAAGGTAGATGGCGTTTGCGGAATGTGTAAAAAAAGAATTGAGACTGCAGCATTAAAAGCGAAAGGTGTAAAATTTGCAGTTTGGAGTATAAAAACACATAATCTAAATCTTATCATTGATGAACGTAAAACAGATTTAGCTCAAGTGCAACAAAATATTTTAAAAGTTGGTCATGATATAATTCTAAATGAGGATAAAAAGTTAGAGGCAAGATTAGAAGCTTATAATTCCGTTCATCCTTGTTGTAAATATAGAACTGAAAAGGTGGTTTTAGATCATAAAGGGGGTATGAAAAAACAGAAGAAAAATTAGTTTTTTATACGTTAGTAAAACTAAAAAATCCGGTAGAAATTTCTATCGGATTTTTTAGTTTATGATTCCTCTATAAAGTTGAAGTCACAATTAATAAAGAGAAATAATTATCTATGGTGATTCGCCATCTACATCATTCCTGGCATTCCACCGCCCATTGGAGGCATTCCGCCACCAGCAGGAGCATCTTCTTTAATGTCTACTAAAGCGCATTCTGTAGTCAAAATCATACCAGCAACAGAAGCAGCGTTTTCTAAAGCTACTCTAGTTACTTTTTTAGGGTCTATAATTCCAGCTTCTAGCATGTCCACGTAGTTATCGGTTTTAGCATCGTAACCAAAGTCTTTTTTACCTTCTAAAACTTTATTAATTACTACAGAACCTTCACCACCAGCATTTTCAACGATAGTTCTTAACGGAGATTCAATTGCCTTATTAACAATTTGTACCCCTGTAGTTTCATCTAAATTCTCAGTAGCTAATTGCTCTAAAACTTTTTTAGCACGAACTAGAGCAACTCCACCACCTGCAACAATACCTTCTTCAACAGCAGCTCTTGTAGCATGTAAAGCGTCATCAACTCTATCTTTCTTTTCTTTCATTTCTACCTCAGAGGCAGCACCAACATATAAAACTGCAACTCCGCCAGCTAATTTTGCCAAACGTTCTTGTAGTTTTTCTTTATCATAATCAGAAGTGGTTGTTTCTATTTGAGCTTTGATTTGACTAACTCTCGCCTTAATACTATCTGCATCTCCTGAACCATTTACAATTGTTGTATTATCCTTATCAACGGTAATACTTTCTGCAGTACCTAATAAATCTAAAGTTGCATTTTCAAGTGAAAATCCTCTTTCTTCAGAAATTACAGTTCCTCCAGTTAAAATTGCGATATCTTCTAACATTGCTTTTCTTCTGTCTCCAAAACCAGGAGCTTTTACAGCAGCAATCTTTAAGCCACCTCTTAATTTATTTACAACTAAAGTAGCTAATGCTTGTCCATCAACATCTTCAGCAATTATTAATAAAGGTCTACCAGATTGAGAAACTGGTTCTAAAATTGGAAGAATTTCTTGTAGGTTAGAAATCTTTTTGTCAAATAATAACACGTAAGGATTTTCTAAATCTGCAATCATTTTATCTGCATCCGTAACAAAATAAGGAGATAAGTATCCTCTATCAAACTGCATACCTTCAACAACATCTACATACGTATCCATTCCTTTGGCTTCCTCAACAGTTATTACACCTTCTTTACCAACTTTACCAAAAGCCTGAGCTATTAAATCACCAATTGTATTATCGTTATTTGCTGATATTGCAGCAACTTGTTGAATTTTATCTGAAGAATTACCAACTTTTTGAGTTTGCTTCTCTAGGTCAGAAACAATAGCAGAAACAGCTTTGTCAATTCCACGTTTTAAATCCATTGGGTTTGCACCTGCAGCTACATTCTTTAATCCTTCTTTTACAATTGCTTGTGCTAAAACAGTTGCAGTTGTAGTTCCATCACCAGCTAAATCATTTGTTTTAGAAGCTACTTCCTTAACCATTTGAGCTCCCATGTTTTCAAGCTCGTTTTCTAATTCTACTTCTTTTGCGACAGAAACACCATCTTTAGTTACAGTTGGTGCACCAAAAGATTTAGAAATAATTACGTTTCTTCCTTTCGGTCCTAAAGTTACTTTTACTGCATTTGCTAATGCATCAACTCCACGTTTTAGTCCGTCTCTTGCTTCAATATCAAATTTTATATCTTTTGCCATTTTCTTCAGTTGTTTATTCGTTTAAATGTTTATTCGTTTTAATTTTGCTTTTCAGTCCAGCAAAGTAAACCGAAGTTTTATATAATCGCTAAAATATCACTCTCACGCATCATTAAATAATCTTTACCTTCTAGCTTTAAATCTGTACCTCCGTATTTGCTGTATAAAACAGTGTCACCAATTTTTACAGTTAAAGGTTCATCAATTTTACCATTTCCTACAGCTACAACAGTTCCTTGTTGTGGCTTTTCTTTTGCGTTATCTGGTATAATTAATCCAGAAGCTGTTTTTGTTTCTGCTGGTGCAGGTTCTACAAGAACTCTGTCTGATAAAGGTTTTATGTTTAGTCCCATTATTATTTGAATTTTGAATTAATTAATTATTTCGTAAAATTATAAAATGTCAGAAATTATGCCATTCCATTTAAAACTGACAATTTTTCTTTGATTGCTTTTCTCAATATAATCTAAACAAAAAAAATGCCAATGTGTCTATTAAACATTGGCATTTTAAATTTATTCTAACAGATATTTATTTTAAACTATCGTTAGTTGATGGTGCTGCAGTTTTAGCAGGAGTTGTAGTTTCAATACCATCTAAAGTATTGTCTAGTTTAAAATTGCTGTCTCCTCCTCTTGGAATTGCAAAGTTTGCTAATAAAATTAGTGCAAACATAGTAATTGCTAAAGTCCAAGTTGTTCTGTCTAAAAAGTTATTTGTGTTTTGCACACCACCTAGAGATTGTGCTCCACCACCACCAAAAGAAGAAGATAACCCTCCGCCTTTTGGGTTTTGAACCATCACTATTAGGATTAATGCAATGGCTACAATCAAAATTAAAATTAAAAACGCTGTGTAACTCATGATTTATTTTTTTGTAAAATTTGTATTCGTTTGATTTGGTCTGCAAAGAAACTACTTTTTTCTGGATATTTCAAGCTTAAAATTCGATAAGCTTGTATCGCATTTTCATACTTTTTTTGCTCTAAATATACTTTTGCTAACGTAGCTGTCATTAATGATGAATCTGACTTGTTTTTTTTAACAGGAATAGCAATTGTTTTATCTTTTGCTAAGGGTTTTATTTTAGGATTTTTTTGTATGAATTTGTTGATTAAATCTTCCTTTTTATCTGTTTTTTTGTATGTTTTGTTGGCTTTTCTAATAATTGGTTTTCTGGAGGAAATTTGCAGCCATTCGCTAAAAGAATGATTTTCTGTGGATGAAAATGAAATAGGCTTTCCGATTTCTAAGCTTTTTGTTGCTTTGATAATGTCTTCATCAATGGTTTTTTCATTTAGTTTAATGGGTTTTTCTATTGATGTTTTATTTCCAACTTCCTTCTTGTTTATGAGTTTTTCTTCCGTTATTTTTTCAGAAATCTGTTGATGTATGTCTTCTTTCTGATAATTGAAATCGTTTGACGTTATGTAGTTGAATAAAATAGTTCTGTCTGTTGTGTAAGATGCGGTAATTTTTAATTCATTATTATATTTAAAGCTATCTTGATTCTTTAATCCTTTTAAGTATAAAGCTCGAGCTGACTGAAAATATGGGTATTTTTGGATAATAGATTTTAACTCAACAGTTTCTATTTGTTGAATATCTTCTTTTTTACTTAAGATTTCTATAAATTTAGAGACTACCATTTTGCTACTGATGCATTAAATATATCTTGCGTAATTCTTTCTAAAATTTCATCTAAAGCAGATTCTAACACACCACCTGTTAATTGCGCATTGGCTGCAAAATCTGAATAAAAAGAAAATTGTTTTTCAAAATCATCTTTTTCAATTAATTTATTTACAAAACGAACATTTACAGTAACTGTAAGTCTATTTTGTGCTGCAGTTTGATTTGCGGTTGCGCTCATGGGCGTAACTCGATAACCTGTTATTTCTCCACTAAAGTATAAGTCTCCGTTCGAGGTTACCGTTGTTAAATTAGTTTGTCGTGTAAATAAATCGAGCAAATCGGTTGTGAAAGCTTGACTCAGACTAGGTTCAACTAAAGGTGCTTGGTTTGGGAAAAAATCTATCTGTAATGTTTTTGCATCCCCAGTACTTCCTCCTGTAAAAGAGTATGCACCACAAGATATTAGTAATAAAGAACCGATTAAAAATAAGGCTGTGAATATAAATTTTGTCATAGGTTACAAATCGTATTGCTTTATTTTTCTATATAAAGTCCTTTCAGAAATTCCGAGCTCTTTTGCAGCGAGTTTGCGTTTATTGCTGTTTTTTTCTAAAGATTTTCTAATCATTTCAATCTCTTTATCTTGTAAAGATAAAGATTCATCTTCTTGAATAGTCTCAATAAAATCATAATTTTTTTCTTCGGATGTGTTTTCGGTAATATTTAGTACTTCAATGTTGTGTTCTATTTCTTCTTTTTGTCCGTAGATTTTTTCTATCAAGTGATGATTTTCTGCTTGTACTTCTTCTGGATTTTCACTTTTCATTAAATCTAATGTCAGCTTTTTTAAATCATTGATGTCATTACGCATATCAAACAAAATTTTATACATAATATCACGTTCAGTAGAAAAATCATTTTCTTTCTTACCACCAATTATTGCAGGTAAATTACCATTGTTATTGGGTAAGTATTGTTGTAGTTTAATTACAGAAACAGTTCTTTCCTCTTCAATTACAGAAATCTGTTCTGCTAAATTTTTTAATTGACGTATGTTTCCAGGGAAACGATAGTTTAATAATGTTTTAACTGCATTCTCATCTAATCGAATAGAGGGCATTCTGTATTTCTGTGCGAAATCAGCAGCAAATTTTCTAAACAATAAATGAATGTCTTCATTTCGCTCTCTTAAGGGAGGTAGTTGAATTTCTACAGTACTTAAACGGTAGTATAAATCCTCTCTAAAACGTTCTTTCTGAATAGCAGATTGCATGTTTACATTTGTTGCAGCTACAATTCTAACATTCGTTTTTATTACCTTAGAAGAACCTACTTTTATAAATTCTCCATTTTCTAAAACACGCAATAAGCGGACTTGAGTTGTTAAAGGTAGCTCACCAACTTCATCTAAAAATATTGTTCCTCCATCAGCTACTTCAAAATAACCTTTTCTATCTTGTGTAGCTCCTGTAAAAGAACCTTTTTCGTGCCCAAATAATTCACTATCGATTGTTCCTTCGGGAATAGCTCCACAATTTACAGCAATATATTTAGCATGTTTTCTGTGTGATAATGAATGTATTATTTTAGGTATATTTTCTTTACCAACCCCACTTTCTCCCGTAACTAAAACAGAAATATCAGTAGGGGCAACTCTTACTGCTTTTTCTAAAGCGCGATTTAAATGAATGTCATTACCGATAATTCCAAAACGTTGTTTTATTGCTTGTAAGTTTTCCATTTTTTTATCGTTACAAAGTTTCAAAGTAAAAACAGTTACAAAGTCGGTATTCAAATGAATGTTTAGATTTTGTAACTTCCTTTCTATTTTTAGTTATTATCAGAATACCCAATAACAGTTCCTTTTAAGGTTGCTGATGTACAATCTTCTACTTTTACCATTACAAAATCACCCAATTTATAATCACCTTTTGCGAAAACAGCTACAGTGTTTTGTGTGTTTCTTCCTTTCCATTCATTTGGGTTTTTCTTAGAAGTTCCTTCAATTAAAAATTCTTCTGTTTTACCCAAATGCTGCTGTGTTCTATATAATGCGTGTTCTTGTTGTAAATCGATTATTTCTTGTAATCTGCGTTTTTTTATATGATGAGGTACATCATCTTCCATTTTTTTTGCAGCTAAAGTTCCTGGTCTTTCGGAATACGTAAACATAAACCCGAAATCATATTTTACGTATTTCATCAGTTCTATCGTGTCTTGATGATCTTCTTCTGTTTCTCCACAAAAACCAACAATCATATCTTGTGATAGGGACATTTCTGGCACTATTCTAAAAATGTTATCAATCAATTCGATATATTCTTCACGGGTGTGTTGTCTGTTCATCGCTTTTAGCATATTGTTACTTCCACTTTGAACGGGTAAATGAAGATACTTGCAAATGTTTTTGTGTTTTGCCATTGTGTAAATTACATCTAAACTTATATCCTGAGGGTTAGAAGTAGCAAAACGAAAACGTGTTTTAGGAAATTGCGTAGCACACATGTCGAGTAACTGTGCAAAATTTACGGCTGTTGCTTGAGCCATTTCAGTCGCTTTTTTAAAATCTTTTTTCAGACCACCACCATACCACAAAAAGCTGTCTACATTTTGACCTAAAAGAGTAATTTCTTTAAAGTTTTTATCAACCATAGATTGAATTTCTTCTAAAACACTTTTTGGGTCACGACTTCTTTCACGTCCACGAGTAAAAGGAACCACACAAAAAGTACACATATTGTCACAGCCTCTTGTAATAGAAACAAATGCTGTTACTCCATTAGAATTTAATCTTACTGGAGCAATATCTCCGTAGGTTTCTTCTTTTGATAAAATTACATTTACAGCATCTCTACCTTCGTTAACTTCTTGCAGTAAATTTGGTAAATCTTTGTAGGCATCTGGGCCCACAACTAGGTCCACTATTTTTTCTTCTTCTAAAAATTTTTCCTTCAAACGTTCAGCCATGCATCCTAAAACACCAACTTTCATGTTTTTGTTTACTTGTTTTACAGCGTTATATTTCTGTAATCTTTTGCGAACAGTAGTTTCTGCTTTTTCTCTAATAGAGCAAGTGTTTACTAATACCAAATCTGCATCTTCAAGGATTTGAGTTGTGTTGTAACCTTCCTTGTCTAAAATAGCAGCAACAATCTCACTATCATTCATATTCATTTGGCAGCCATAACTTTCTATAAATAATTTTTTAGTGTTTTGTTTTTTATTTTCAGTAACAAGAGCTTTCCCTTGTATTTTTTCATCTATGATTTTTTCAACGTGTTCCATCTCTAAATTTATCTGTAAAAGGTTTACAAAGATACAACCAAATTTGATTTTTTATGACAAATTGGCAGAAAAATAGTGTTAGAATTCTTTTATTAATTTATCGAAAAATAAAGAAAAAATTTTTTTTCACAAAAATCTGTCTACTTTTGCAAATTAAAATAGTGCGCTTTTAAAGCGTTTTTAGTGTTAAATAAATATAAATGGCAAAGAATTTAGTAATTGTAGAGTCACCAGCAAAAGCAAAAACCATTGAAAAATTTCTTGGAAAAGATTTTCAAGTAGAATCTAGTTATGGTCATATAGCAGACTTACCATCAAAAGAATTAGGAATTGATGTGGAGGGCGATTTTAGTCCAAAGTATATAATTTCCGATGATAAAAAGCCTGTTATGAAAAAACTAAAGTCTTTAGTTAAGAAAGCAGAAACTGTTTGGTTGGCAAGTGATGAGGATCGTGAGGGAGAGGCAATTGCATGGCATTTAAAAGAACAATTAGATTTAAAAGAAGAGAATACAAAACGTATTGTTTTTCATGAAATTACTAAAAAAGCCATATTAAATGCAGTCGAAAATCCTAGAGACATCGATTATAATATGGTAAATGCGCAACAAGCACGTAGAGTTTTAGACAGACTTGTTGGGTACGAATTATCACCAGTGTTATGGAGGAAAGTTAAAGGAGGCTTATCTGCAGGAAGGGTTCAATCTGTTGCTGTTAGATTAATTGTAGAAAAAGAAAGAAGTATTTACGAATTTAATTCTGAGACACATTATAAGGTCGTTGCTGAATTTTGTAATGTAGAAGGAAAAAAGTTTAAAGCTTCGATTCCTAAGAATTTCGATTCTAAAAAATCTGCTGAAGATTTTTTAAATTCTTGCTCTGATGCTGATTTTTCTATTGCTGAATTAACTAAAAAGCCAGCAAAAAAATCTCCAGCAGCTCCATTTACAACTTCAACATTACAACAAGAAGCATCTCGTAAATTAGGTTTTCCCGTTGCTAAAACAATGCAAGTTGCACAACGTTTATACGAAGCGGGTTTAATTACTTATATGAGAACGGATAGTGTAAACTTATCTGTTGACGCAAGAGATGCTGCTGCTGAAGAAATTACAAATTATTACGGTGCAGAATATAGTAAACAACGTGTTTTTAAGTCGAAGGCAAAAGGAGCTCAAGAAGCCCATGAAGCGATTCGTCCTACAAATATGAAAATGCATTCTATCGATACTGAGTTTGATCAAACTAGGTTGTATGATTTAATTTGGAAAAGAACTTTAGCTTCTCAGATGAGTGAAGCTCAGTTAGAGAGAACTAATTTTAAGATAGAAAACTCTAAGAACGAAAAAATCTTCACTGCAAATGGAGAAATGATAAAGTTTGAAGGTTTCTTAAAGGTTTATCTAGAAGGAAATGATAATGAAGAAGAGGAGCAAGCTGGAATGTTGCCGCTGTTAAATGTAGGTGAGCATTTAGATTATAATTTTATAAATGCTACACAAAGGTTTACAAGCCCACCTTACAGATTTACGGAAGCTTCTTTGGTAAAGCGATTAGAGGAACTAGGTATTGGTAGACCCTCTACATATGCACCTACAATTTCTACAGTGCAAAGAAGAGGTTATGTGGAAAAAGGAGAAGATGAAGGTTTAGAGAGGGGTTATGAGCAGATGATTTTATCTGCAGGTTCTTTAAAAAGTCAACAATTGACAGAAAAAACAGGTTCAAATAAAAATAAATTAATTCCCACAGATATCGGGAATATAGTGAATGATTTTTTAGTTGCCAATTTTTCTAATGTTCTAGATTTTGGCTTTACAGCGAAAGTAGAGTCTTCTTTTGATGATATTTCTGAAGGAACCGAAGATTGGACAGAAATGATAAAAGGTTTCTATACAAAGTTTCATGATATTGTTGAAGATGTAAAGGAAAATGCTGAGAGAGAAAGTGGAGAACGTATTTTAGGAAAACATCCAGAAACTGGAAAAACTGTTTTAGTTCGTTTAGGTAAATTTGGTCCAATTGCACAAATTGGTGCTCCAGAAGATGAGGAAAAAGTTTTTGCTAGTCTCAATAAAGATCAGAATTTAGGAACTATCACAATAGAAGAGGCATTAGAATTATTCTTGCTTCCAAAAACATTAGGCGGATATGAAGATGAAGAGGTAATCGTTTCTAATGGGCGTTTTGGGCCTTACATTCGATTCGGAAAGATGTTTGTTTCTTTGGATAAAGGAGAGAATCCAATGGAGGTTGATTTGTCTAGAGCAATAGATTTGATTGTTGCGAAGCAAAAAGCCGATGCGCCAATTTATCACTATGAAGATTTACCTGTGCAGAAAGGTGTTGGGCGTTTTGGACCATTTTTGAAATGGAATTCTATTTTTATTAATGTAAGTAAGAAATATGATTTTGATAATCTTACTGATGACGATATTGTAGAGTTAATTGAAATTAAAAAACAGAAAGAGATAGAAAAAGTTATTCATAATTGGGAAGATGTTGGTATTCGAATAGAAAAAGCCCGATGGGGGCGTTTCAATGTGTTGAAAGGAAAGATTAAAATAGAATTGCCTAAGACAACAGATGTTGGTAAAATAACTAAGGATCAAGCTGTTAAGATGATTGAATTGAAAGCTCCAAAGAAAAAAGTAACAAAGAAAAAAAAATCAGTAAAGAAAATAACGAAAAAGAAGTAGGTATTTATTATATTGCGAGCTGTTAAAAAAAATTGATGAATAAAGATTTCTTAACCCCCGTAAAAGAATCTGTTATATCGCATCTTGCGTTACAACCTAATTTATGCTTGGGGCAAATAATTAGAATTCATACTGAACAACAAGGTGTTCCTGATCTAGAGAACATAAAAATTGCAATTTTAGGAGTTCAAGAAGATAGAAATTCAGCAAATAATTTTGGATGTGGGGACAATTTGCATTTTATTCGAACAAAATTGTATGAACTGTTTCCAGGAAATTGGAATGCTCCAATAGCTGATTTAGGAAATGTTTTAAAAGGTAGTTCTGTTGCTGATACTTATTTTGCAGTTTCAGAAATTATAACAATTTTGCTCAAGAAAAATATTATCCCAATTATTATTGGTGGAGGTCAAGACTTAACTTATGTAAATTATAGAGCATATGATTCATTAGAACAAACTGTTAATATCGCTGCGGTAGATAGTAGATTTGATTTGGGTAATATAAATGATGAGTTAACCTCTCAATCTTATTTAAGTAAGGTGATAATGAGAGAACCAAACAACTTGTTCAATTATAGTAATGTTGGTTATCAGACATATTTTAATTCACAAGATGAAATCGAGTTGTTAGACAATTTGTTTTTTGATGCTTACAGATTGGGAAAAGCAAAGGAATTAGAGAATATTGAGCCTGTGTTTAGAAATGCTGATATCGTTTCTATAGATATAGGTTCTGTGAGGCAAAGTGAGGCTCCTGCGAATAATAATGCTTCCCCTAATGGGTTTTATGGAGAAGAAATTTGTGCAATTTCAAGGTATGCAGGATTAAGTGATAAAGTATCCTCTTTCGGTATTTATGAGTACAATTCCAAATTAGATAATAATCATCAAACAGCCCATTTAATAGCACAAATGGTTTGGTACTTTATTGAAGGAGTAAATTTTAGAGTGAAGGATTACCCTTTTTCAGGAAAAGAGAACTATCAAAAATTTACAGTTTTGTTGGAAGACGATGAGCCTTTAACATTCTATAAAAGTAATAAATCTGGAAGATGGTGGATAGAGATAAAAATAGTGTCGGATAATAAATACAAAAGACATGCGTTAATACCATGTACTTATAATGATTATGAGGACGCTACAAAGCAAATTATTCCGGAAAAATGGTATAAGGCAATGCGAAAATTAGTGTGATTAAAAAAAGGTTAGAATAATGTAGTGTTAAAATGCAATTTGGTTATTGTTTTTTAACAAAAAAAATAATAGGTTTACGGACTTTATAGTAAAGACATTTTAGGATATGAAGAAAGCAGCAATATTTGCACTTTTAATGGTAGTTTTTTATAGTTGTGGCTCTAATGACAGAGGAGAGTTAGTAGGTGTTAAATCCAAGAAAAAATGGTTTTCAGAGAAGCCGTTTGGTACGGCTTTAATACCTGGTGGATCATTTACAATGGGTAAACAGGATCAAGATATTATTGGTACTATTAACGCACCAACAAAAACGGTTACTGTAAGACCATACTATATGGATGAAACAGAAGTTACAAACAATGAATACAAGGCTTTCGTAGTTTGGGTAAAAGATTCTATTGTAAGAACCAGGTTAGGGTATCAACAAGAAATGGCCGGTATGATTGGGTCGCCTAATGCAGATGGAACAGCATTGTCTGGTGGAATTCACGATTATGCT
>Ga0209603_1004175_pt1 | contig 12189 bp, 6 predicted proteins | sample COGITO_mtgs_1206_FD_184812 | JGI IMG/M metagenome (GOLD analysis project Ga0209603, IMG submission 184812) | Pelagic marine microbial communities from North Sea - COGITO_mtgs_120607 (SPAdes) (version 2) | ecosystem: Environmental > Aquatic > Marine > Epipelagic ... | reverse complement strand
ATATTGTTTTTGAAAACGGTGTTTTAATGGTGCCTAGAGAAAAACAAGCTTTACAAAAGCTTTTATCATTATATCATCCTAATAGAAATAAGATATATGCTGAAAGAGATGAAGTAATTGAAGCAAGTAATGAACTAGACAACTTAGAGTTGCAAGTTGAAGCAATGGCTATGGCTATAAATATGGACGTAGACAAAGCAGAAGCTATATTAAGAGTTGAATTAGGTTCAGGAGTATCTAAGATGAGTTCTAAAGAGCTTAAAAGAGATTTACTACTATTTGCTAAGGGTAATCCAGAATTATTCTTAGAATTAGTTAATGATGAAAACGTTGAACTTAGAAACTTTGGTATACGAGCTACTGAGGCTGGTATTATAAGTTTAGCGCAAGATCAAAGAACTTTTACTTGGGCTAGTAATGGCCGTAAATTAATGAATGTTCCTTTTGATGAAAACCCATATTCAGCAATGGCTGCATGGTTTAAAACAGACGAAGGAGTTGAAGTTTACAAGTCTATAGAGAAAAAGTTCAAATAACAAGTGATTATAATTAAGTGGAGTCATGTAAGTGGCTCCCCTTATTTTAAAAATATTTAAAATGGCAATAAGCGTAGATACTGTATATAAAACTGTATTACTTATTTTGAACAAAGAACAAAGGGGTTATATGACTCCAGATGAGTTCAACAGAATAGGTACTCAAGTTCAAAGAGAACTCTTTGAAAAATGCTTTGAGGATTTGAATCAACAGGTTCGTACTCCTCAAACAGATATGGACTATGCAGATAGAGTTGCTGCCACTGACGAAAAAATTGCAGAATTTAAAACTGAAAGTGATCAATCAATAGCTGAAAAAGCTATAGGTGTTACAAATCCAATATCTAACACATTTACAGTTCCTTCTGAACTGTACAAACTTGGCACAGTTACTTACGAGCCAAATGCACTTGTTTATCCTGAAATGCAGAGGTTAGGCAGGTCTGAGTTTTACAACATAAGAAAAGCTCCTTTAACAACTCCAACAAAAAATTTTCCCGTATATTTATACGAAGACAATAAGTGCATAGTGTATCCTAGCGATATTACTAGTGTTAATGATATTAAAATGCAGTATGTTAAAAAGCCTACTGACATAAGATGGGGTTATTATTCAGGAACATTAGGTCAATACATTTTTGATGTAAACGAGTATGTAGCCACAGGCTTACCTGTGATAGAAGGTTTTGCAAATGGATATTTGTTTGAAAGTTTAACAACTGATTTTGTAGCTTCAGGGGGTTTAGCAACTTACACAGGCTTAGATCAGAATGATGCTAGAGTAACTTACACTAATAGTCTTGGTGGAACAGGTACAGGATCAGGTATGGTTTTTAGTTTAGACTTAAATTCTGACGGCACTATACTTTCTTTAAATGTTACTTCTCCTGGTAAAGGCTATTTAGTCGGTGATATAATAACTTTATCAGATTCTTTTCAAACTGTAGCTGGTGGGACTAATGCTGTTATATCAATCGCAGAGTCAAGCTTATATTCAGGAACAACTTTTGGTCATACTAATTTTGGATTACAAACTTCTGAGCAAACAGAATTAGTTTTAAATGTGTTACTATATGCTGGTATAGTCATAAGAGATCCTTCAATAGTACAAGTTGCACAAAGAGAACTACAGCAAGATAAAATAAATGAAAAATCTTAATAAATGGGACTAATTACTGAAACAAACGCTCAATACTACGCTGGCCAACAATCTTTAGGTGCTTTATCTAACACTATAGGTCAAGATTTAGTATTACCCACATGGACTTTTAATTTAGAACCAATTAGTGCTTTTGGCTTGCCTAAATTATCTGCAACACCTAACTTAAAACTAACACAAATAAATGCAGCATCTAATTTTAACGTGTATTTTGCTCCTACAGCTACGCCTAACACCTACGCTAAGATTAATCAAGATTTAGTCTATGTAAGCAGCACTAATACTATTACTATAATAGCGCCAGATACTAATGCTACTACAGGAACTAATTATAGTGGTAATTTTTACTTTCAATTAACTGAACCAACTAGAAACTCCAGAAATGGTAGCTATGAATATATAAGTTTAAATGAAATTATAAATAACTTTATAGTTGCATACATAGGTGTTGGTAAACTTATACCTAATGCAAAAAGAACTGATATAATGTTTCATGCTAAAAGAGGTTTGCAAGAATTTAGTTATGATACATTAAAAAGTATAAAAGCTCAAGAATTAACTATACCACCAAGTTTATCTATTATAATACCACAAGACTATGTTAATTACGTTAGACTTTCTTGGGTAGATAAAGCTGGTGTAAAGCATATAATATACCCTACAACTCTTACTTCTAACCCAACAGAGTTACCAATACAAGATGATCTTGGAGTACCAACACAAAACGGTTCTGGTAGTAATAATGAAGCTAAACAATCCTTTACAGAAGAAAGATGGGCTAAAAACAATGTTTTAAACTTAAATGGACAAATAACTGATGAAATATTTGAAAATGCAAATGTTTATGGTTTTGGATTTGATAAACTAGCTTATGGCCAAAGATATGGCTTAGAACCAGAAGTTTCTCAAAAAAATGGTTGGTTCACCATAAATGAAAGACTAGGTACTTTTAGTTTTTCAAATGAATTAGCAGGTAAAATAATAATATTAGAATATATATCAGATGGATTAGCTGCTGACGAAGATACTAGAGTTCCTAAAATGGCAGAACAAGCAATGTATATGCATATAGTTCATGCTATACTTTCTGGCAGAGCTAATATTCCAGAGTATGTTATACAAAGATTTAAAAAAGAAAGATCAAGCGCTCTTAGAAATGCTAAAATAAGGCTATCTGATATAAAATTAGAAGAATTTACTCAAGTAATGCGTGGTAAATCTAAATGGATTAAACATTAAATATGCCAGAAATTAAAAATACTTTTCTTAAGTCTAAAATGAATAAAGATTTAGACTCTAGAATAATAGGTAATGGAGAATATAGAGATGCTCAAAATGCAAGTGTTAGTGCTTCAGAAGATGCAAGTGTTGGATCTTTAGAAAACATAAGAGGTAATAGTTTAATAACTTCTTTTAACTTAACAGATCCTAACTTAGAAATAATTGGTCAGTATTCTGATACTGCTAATAATAGGATGTTTTTCTTTTTAACTAATTTTAGTGATACTAGCTCTAACTCTTTAAGTAGTACTGCACTACCAAATGCATCGACCACAGAAGATAGTACAGAGAATTATACTGCATTTTCAAGAAGCGGAGGTGTAAATTACATAGTGTATTGCACTCTTCCAAACGTAACTGATCCTTCTGAAATAACTTTAAATAGTGTTAGTTCCGGTATTTTAGTTCAAGGATCTTTTTTAAACTTCTCAAAAACCCATCCAATAACAGGTATTAATATTATAGAAGATTTATTGTTTTTTACTGATAATAGAAATCAACCTAGAAAAATAAATATTAACAGAGCTATTGAAAACTCTAATTATTATACTAAAGAAGATAATATTTCCGTAGCTAGATATGCTCCTTATTCTAGTATTTCATTTCTTAAAAAAACTAATGGGCTTATAGAATCAACTATGGTTAATGAAACTGAAGAGTATTTACCACCTTTTTTTGGTGCTCCTGCTCAAACTGTAACTGGTTTTCCAGCTTCTGTAGGCCAAGTGTTAAGATTTAATTCAAGTGGAGGTGGCAATCCTTTAAACTACCAATACACATCATTGCTAGAATTTTTAGGTGGTTTAACTACTGCTCAATTAAATGAAATTAAAGTAACTATACAAAACGAGAGTAATACTAACGATGCTTTTATTAGAGAGTTGTACACATCTGCTAGTTTTAACGATTTAGGTTTGCAAACTTCTAGTGGTAATCCTATAACTAATATTGCACAAGCCTTAGGTTGGGATGACGAAAGCATTTATATGTTTTCTTTAAAAAACCCTAAATATAATCCAGCTTTTTCAGGGGATAAAGATTTACTAGAAGATAAATTTGTAAGATTTAGCTATAGATTTAAGTATGATGATAACGAGTATTCTTTAACTGCTCCTTTTTCTCAACATTCTTTCGTGCCTAAGCAATTTGGTTATTTTCTACAAGGCGACAGTAATAGAACTAAAGATTCTAGTATAGTTAGTTTTATGGAAAATCAGATAAGTACAATAGATTTAGTCATTGACTTACCTTACGCTCCAAATATAATATCAAAAGAACTTAAAGTTAAAGAATTACAATTGCTATATAAAGCTTCTGACGAAGAAAATGTAAAAATAATTGATGATATAGACTTGCAAACTGCTGGACCTAATTCTCTTCAACTAGGTCTTCCAAAAACTTTAAGCTTGAAAGCTGGAGGTGGTTCTGGATATACTCCAGCAAGCGGCACTGCATTTTATTATGTAACTTTCACGACTTCTGATTATACTACTATAAACTCATTAAATATAGGAAGCGGTCTTACTGCTAAAATAACAGTAACAAATGGTTCTGTAGTTTCAGCAGAAATAGCTTCAGGTAGTAGAATTAATTTAGGTGAAATAGCACCTACTACAGATATAGTTACTAACGCTGCTGTATCTCTACTGAATTTACCTATAACCAGCTCTAATCAGTCTGCTACTTTTATGGCCACCACCGGTGGAATCGGTGGTGTGACTACTTTAACATGTTTAACTGGAGGTTCGGATTATTCAGTTGGAGATATTATAGTTTTTGACGCCAGTGCTTTTAACCCAATTTCTGGAACTTTAAGTTTAACATTGACAGCTGAAATGTTAACTGAAATAGGTGGTTGTGGAGAAAATTATAGGGTTGGAGATTCTTTAGATATACCATCTTTACCTTTGCAAACAGGAACTGGTAGTGGTGCTAAGATTTTAATAGGCTCTTTACAAAACACATACATATATAAGTATAGTTCTCAAAAACCTATTAAAGTGTTAACAAGTAAAGAAATCACAAGAGTTAGTGATATAATACCTATGAGAGCTCAAACTCAAGAAGCTGTGGGTAATAGAATAGTTTATGGCAATTTTTTACAAAATAATTCAACGCCTACAGATATAAAATATTCATTAAGCACTGTTAATAAAGGCTCTGGAACTAGTGAAACTGACAGAGAGTATAATAATAGTTCTTTAAAACAAGGTAGATCTTATCAAGTTGGTCTTGTTTTGCAAGATAGATATGGTAGAGCCTCTAATGTTATAGTAAACGACTCTAGTACTTCTTCTATTACTTTAAACTCTACTATATTTAATAAATATACTAACGGTGGAACAAATCCACTAGCTTGGCCTGGAGAATCATTAGAAATAATAATAGAAAATACTATAAATACTGTAAAAACAAGTACATATAACGGTATATATTCTGAAGATAATCCTTTAGGTTGGTATTCTTATAAAATAGTAGTTCAACAACAGGAACAAGACTACTATAATGTCTACACAGCAGGTGCACTGAGCGGTAATATAATATACACAAAAAATGACGCTGTAGAGCAAGAAACACAAGATGGACAAACTGTTGATGTAAAAGGTTTAAGGTATTCTGGTACTAGCGAAATTTTTAGTATAGCGTTATTTAATGATAATATAAATAAAATACCAAGAGAATTAAACGAAGTAGGTCCTTCAGAAACTATTTATTCTTCAAATGTTGTTTTATACAACAGAGTTAAGAATACAGAATTAAATACCGATCTTAATATACCTAATATTAATTCTCAAAATGAAAGAGATGATATTTTAAAACAAGAAGTAAATACAATAAGACCTTTTAAAGAGCTTGGCCAATGGACTGATTATAAAAATATTGATTTACATTATTTACATATGGATCCAGATCCTAATGCACCAGCTCCAAGATCTCAATATGAACCAGATACTTTTATATATCCAGGCGTATCTGGAGAAGTTGATCCTTTTTATTTAGAAAATAATAAAAATCCACTAATAGCCACTGTGTCTACTAAAAACAGAATGGGCTTTAGTAAAAAAAATCAAGAATATAATTCTACAACTGGTTTTAATTTTGCTAAAGAGTTAATGGTTTTTGAAACAAAACCTTTTAAATCTAACTTAGATATATACTATGAAACATCTACTTCTGGTTTAATATCAGAATTAAATTTTGCTATAGAAAACGACTTAGACCCAACAGGCACTACTGTTTTAGGTGGTATAGATCCAGTAACATGCAATTGGTTTGAAAGCGATATTGTAGGTACAACTTTAAGTAATAACTTTTCTTTAACAAATGTAAATGGATTACCATTAGAAGGTTCAGGTGCTCAGTTTACAACAATAATCATTGAAAGTATAACAGATGGCAATAATAATAACGTAGATATATCAAATGAACCTCCTATTGAAATTGTAGAAGTTTCTCCTTTCGTGTCTCCAAACACAGCACCTATATATGCTTTAAAACTTTTAAATCCAAATGATTTAGATACTACTGAGCCAGATAACTATGCTGGAGAAGGACCATTTAAAATAAACTCAAATAATCTTGAAAACTATACTGTTGTTTTAAAAGCGGTGGACTCTAATAATGGTATTACTAAAACTTCAACTTGCAATGTTGCTAAAACCAACTTAAATCCATTCATATATAGATTTCAAGGATTTTCAGGGTTCAATACTACTAATGACAGTAGAGACGATGGGGTGCCAAACAAAATGCTAATAAGAGATACTTACCAGTCTAATTCTGTAACTGGTGGAATAAATTTAAGACAATCTATTGAAGATGGTAACGAAATACTTACAAGAATAAACTTTCCTAGCGGTAGGAATCCTTCAAGTAATTTCTATACTGGTGGTTATACTGTAGTTGCGGTCGATAGAACTGATAATAATTTTAATTTCAGCCTTAACGGTCAAATGGGTGATGGAAGACAAATGTATCCTTTTGCTCAAATGAGTCATTATACTAATGGTTTTGAAAGTTTATCAGGAATTGATTTTTCAAATTTTTACCAAAACCCTTCAACACAACTTCGAGATACAGATATTCAAAATTTAGACATAAATTCAAGTAGTTACAATCCTAATTCAACCGCAGTTAAAAAAGCTAGAAGAATACAAGGGTTAATACCTTATGTTAGTAAAGCAGAAAGATATGACATTGCAGCTAGAAAACTTAATGTACCTTCAGACCAACGCCCAACCAAAAAACAGTATTTATTAAAAAAACATACTAATGAAAGTGAGGCTGGAGATTATTTAAAAGAAAAAGACTCAGAAATAAGTAAGTTTTCTTTTGTGCAAGCATTACCAAATGATACACGAAAAAAAGTACCCGGAAGTTCTACCGAGCAATTTACAGATATTTGGACCGTTGATGGAGTTGTTCCAACTACACCTTGGGTTTTGTTTTATCAAAATGACGGTCGACCTTCGTGGGGAAGCTTTCCTAGAAGTCGTAATCAAGGTTATGAATTTAAGGGTGCTTGGATATACTTTATAGAAATAAAATTAAGAGATGCTAGTGGTGCTACAAATAATTTAGAATCCAATACATATGGCATTTCATTTGTAATCTCAAAATAAAATTATGGCATTTACATTAGAAGTAAAGTATTACAACACATTTTGGTTGAAGCAGGTTACTACACCGCTACTAAGAACTATAGACACAGATTTAGGCAAGCAACTACCAAGTTATGTTAGTTTATACCCTGGAGCTCCTTACTTAGATTTTAATAACTATGGTTATCCTAATTTTCCTCAAACAATAAACCCTGTTGGTCAAGACGTAGACGCGCCTAAATCAAACGTTTGGCCATTTGCTAATAGTACTTACAGTGTTAATAACGGTTCTAATTGGGTTATAGAGGAATCTAGAATAAGAGGTGGATTTAATAATACTCAAGTTGATTTAGGTGTTAGAGCATACTTAATGGAAGAGTCTAATGATGTTAGAAACAGGCCTAATGCCTTAATATATTCAGGAGTTTTTAACTCTAGAACTAACTTAAATCAAACTAATGTTTTTTCTGTTTCAGAAGATATAACAAAAGGTGTAGATCCACACAATGGTTCTGTTCAGTTGATATATGCTATGGATAATAATTTAACTATATTTCAAGAGAATAAAGTTAGTACAGCATTAATAGATAAAGATGCTATATACTCAGCTGAAGGAACACCAATAAACACAACTTCAAATGTTGTTATTGGACAAGTAACTCCCTATACAGGAGAGTACGGAATTAGCAAGAACCCAGAAAGCTTTGCTAGTTTTGGATTTAGAAGATATTTTGCAGATAAAAACAGAAATGCAATACTAAGATTGTCTAGAGACGGTATAACTGAAATATCTCAATATGGTATGAGAGATTATTTTAGAGATGAGTTATCAAAAATAAAAGACAAAATACAGCTCTTTACAGAAGAGTACGATTTAGAATACAACCAGGCGGCTGGTTCAGTTACTCAAGGTCCTCAAGTTCCCGGCGGTACACCTACGTCACCTGGATTTGCCGCTTTAAGAGTTCCAGATCCTTTAGGCCCTTGGTTTGTTGCTGGAACAGGTAGAATATCTATTGCTGGAGGGCCAAATCCTCTTGAAGATATTATAATAGGTTCTTTAGTATATTTAAATATAGACACAACATCTGGCGGAAGCTGGGTTAACACTGGTGCTGTTGTTACTGGAATTGGAACTGTTAAGGTAAAAAGCTCTAGCGGTAGCTTTGTAACTAAACCTTGCGTCTTTACAGATGTGGGTCCTTTAAACATACCTGTAACAGCTGGAAGTGCTAAAATTCCTAAAGTAAAATTTTCTTATTACGAGAAAGATAAAATAGAAGGAGGTTTTGATAATTACAAAGATAATTATATAATATCGCTACAACAACACTCTGGTAGTAAAACGCTTGATGAAACAAGTGATTATTATAATACGTTGACTTTTAAAGAGAGTGTACAAGGATGGACTACGTTTTACTCTTTTAGACCTGATTTAATGTTTAGTTTAAAAAATAACTTTTATACAGCTAAAGAAAGTGGGGTATACATACATTATTCTCCAGTCGCTCCACCTAATAATTTTTATGGTGTTTATAGTAAGTCTTCTATAACTTTTGTATTCAACCCTAATCCTTCAATTAATAAAAACTTTAAAACAGTTAATTACGAAGGGAGTACTGGGTGGCAAGTTGACAGTTTTGTTTCAGATGAGGCTTCTGTTATGCCTAATGTTAATATTCCTGTAGATACTACTAGTATCGTCAAAAGCTATGATGAAGGAGCTTATATTCAAAACGGAATAACTTATAGGGCTGGTTTTAACAAAAAAGAAAATAAATATTTTGCTAATTTAATAAACAATAGTCCTGTTTCACCTGGAGAAGTTGTTTTTGGAGCATCAATGACAGGTATAAAAGGATACTTTGTCACAGTTAAAATGTCTACAGATGACACTACATCACCTGGCAATATAAAAGAACTATTTGCTGTGTCATCAGAATTTGTAGTATCATCAAGATAAAAAAATATGGGATTAATAGATGGATTTGAAACGAAACCAGGAACTGGTTGGCAAGCGGCTATACAAGCTGCACCAGCAATTCTAGCTGGTGTACAAGCTTCTCAAGCTAATAGAGCTTATGGAGAAAGAATGCAAGAAATAGAAGATTTTAGAAGACAAGGTTTAGAAAATCCTTTTGCTAACATGTCTAACCCTTATGAAAATTTAGCTGTAGCTACTAAAGCAGCTGAAATACAAATGGAGCAGTCAGATCAAGCTTTAGCTACTACTTTAGATACGTTAAGAGCTACTGGAGCTTCTGCTGGTGGCGCAACCGCATTAGCAAACGCTGCTTTAAAGAGTAAACAAGGTGTTGCTGCTAGTATTGAAAAACAAGAAGTCAATAATGCTCAGTTAAAAGCTCAAGGCCAACAGCAAATAAATATCGCTAAAGGCCAGTCTCAACTTAGAATAATGCAACTTCAAGAAAACAGAGACATAGCCGACTTAGATAGGTTACAAAGCCAAGCTGATATAGCTAGAGGTACTAGAGATCAAGCTATAAATACTGGGATAGCTGCTTTAGGTTCTGCAGGTCAAACTTTAGCTGGCGGATTAGTGCCAAATCAAATACCAACAAAAGAAGAGAGTAGACTAGCTAGCTCAATGCAAGGTTTAAGAAACAATGAAAAAAGCAGATCTTTAGTAGGCGATGTAGATCAACAGATATTAGGCGGTTTAAACGATTTAAACGTTAATGAAATTGATTATAATCCTGTAGAATCTGGTGGAAATATTAATCCAACTGCAAATTCGACTGTTTCAAACAGGTACGGATTAAAAGAAGGGGGTTATGACGAACTTAATATAGGAGGTAGCGGCTCTTTATTAGCAAGCAATGAATATACTCCAGGATCCGGCAACGACGAGGCAGATAACTATTATAATGCATATAAAACTTGGCATGAAGAAACTTACCCAGGTCAACCAGTAACTTATGCGGGCGAAGGGGAAGGCAAGTTAAAAGATTTTGAAACAGCTTTAGGTTATTAAAAAATAAAATAAATTATGGGAACATATTCAAAACCAGGATTAACAGCTGGAGAAGCTAACTTAATAAGCGATCCAGCAGCCGCGTTGTCAAAAGCTATAGGTGGAGTTTCAGATGCTTTTAATACACAAATGGCTAATATACAAGCTAGCAAAGAAGCTTTAGCTAAAAGTACCGCAGAGCTTAATCAACAAGCTAATTCTATAAAAACAGACCAAGGTAACACCTTAGCTAATAAAACTCAAGATATTCTTAAACAAGAAATAGATAGAGTTTATAGACTTAAGTATAATTCTATAGGTAGAGATCAGTCAGAAGCTATAAAAGCTGAATCAGACTTGCTTAACATGGTAAAGAAAATGCCAGAGGTTATGGCGTTTTATGATCAAGAAGCTTCTGAATATAAAGAAAATATTATAAATGGTAGAGCTAATTCTACAATATCTAATTTAAGAACTAATAAAAATAGTAGAGGTTTTTATGATAACATTATGAATAATAATGGTAATGATATAACTCCTGTATACGAAAATGGTCAATTAATATTTAAATACGGAGAAGGTAAAGATGCTTTTGAGCAAAACTCTGTTAATTATTATGAAGGTGTAAAAAAAGGTGCTGATTCAAATATTGGATACATAGATCAAGATAAATATCCAGCAGCTTATAAAGCAACTTTTGATCAATATACTCAAAAATATCCCTCTATACTAAAACAAATAGAAACTTTAAATAAGCAAGGTGGAATAACAATAACAGAATCTAAAGATTATCAAAAACAAGCTGAACTAATAAAGAAAGATTTATTAGCAGACAAGCAGTTAATCAATGACATAGACAGTGATGAGTTTCAATTTTTAATTGGATCTTCTTATTTAGATCCTAAAGGTGATCAAGAACCTTTTGTGGGTAGTGCAGATCAAATAAAAAGAGCTCAAGAAGCTAAAGTAAACTTTATAATGGATCAATTTGCTAAAGAACAAGAAATTACAAGTAAGATTGATCAAAACTTACCTAGACAAACGAAGTCTAAATCTTATAAGCCAGAAAATGTATTAACATTAAGCACTAAAGAACAAGTTAGCACACTTGGCGATGAATATGTTGAGACTCGAGATGAAATAAAAGGAGCAATTAATGATGTTGTTTTAATGGCTCCTATTTTAACAAAATATTCACCTGACGATACTAGTTATTTAACATATGACGATATTGTTAAAAAAGTTAACAGCGAAACTGGAGAAGATCAAAATTTTAAAACAAAAGAAGAAGCTGATGAATTTTTAGGTAAGTTAAATAAGTCATCTATATACTCTGAAAAAAAGGGTAAAATAAACATTAAAAACCCTATATCAGCTCTTGATAGTAACTCTAACGAACTACTTGATATGGTTATGAAGTTGCGTTATAAAGGCATAACCCCTGCTGCACTTTCTATTTTTAAAGATAAATATAAAGATGTTAAAAAAACTGAAATTAAAACTCAAGCTGAATTTGATAAAGCTTACGCTGATTTAGCTCCTGGAGACAGCATTACGGTAAATGGCAAGACTTATACAAAGCCTAAAAAATAATATATGAGTGAATTTATTCCACCAGCAGGTGCTATCGTATCAGAA
>Ga0209603_1004170_pt1 | contig 12204 bp, 13 predicted proteins | sample COGITO_mtgs_1206_FD_184812 | JGI IMG/M metagenome (GOLD analysis project Ga0209603, IMG submission 184812) | Pelagic marine microbial communities from North Sea - COGITO_mtgs_120607 (SPAdes) (version 2) | ecosystem: Environmental > Aquatic > Marine > Epipelagic ... | reverse complement strand
CAAATATTCTTCTTACCAATGGTAAAGCTACACCAGCCCACTCTTCAGAGTTAGCAGATGTACCAGTAGATGAAGCTTCTTTCACTAATTGTCTAGCTTGATTTTCAAGCAATTGAGACATACCAGATCTTTGAGTATCTCCATCTAATCCTTCAAGAAGTCCTGTTCTTTCCCATTTTGATACTAAACCTTTAGCAGCATTTCTTTGGGAAGGATTATTGTCTTCTAATAAAGATGAAATTTCCATTTTTATTTTTCTTTCTTGTTTAAAGCAAACCGGCTAATTTTTTCCATCTATTAGCTAATTGGTTGCCTTCATTAATAATTTGTTTAGTTTTCTCAGTTGGAGCCGTTGTTCCTGAAGCTTTAGATGCGAAACTTTCTTTCACAATCTTTTTCTTTTTAATAGGAAGTTGGAAACTCTCAGCTAATGTACTAAACACTAATTTTACTTCTCTTGTATTACCAGCTCTATCAAAATTTTCAATTACTGTCATTTTTTGATTTTCTGATAATTCAAAATTTCTGAATAATTTATTGGTATAAAGAAGTTTTGCATTTAAAAGATTAACTTCATTAATTGTGTCTTTTAAAGAATGAATAGTATTATAAGCTTCATCAAGTTCAGTTGAGATTTCTTCCATTTTTTCTTTTGGTTCTTCTTTCTCATCTTCTTCATGTTCAGCTTCTGTTACTATTTCATCATCTTCAGAAAGAATCTCTTCGATAATTTCGTCAATGTTAAAGTCTTCTTCGATTTTGTCATCAGAATCTTTATCAGCTTTTGCTGGTTCTTCTTCGACTGCTTCAGGTAATACTTCTTCAGTTACGTCTTCATCTAGATCTTCTTCTAGTTCACGAATTATTGCTTCTAGTTCTAAGTCTTCTTCCGTTGGTGCCATTGAATTAGCGTCAGTTGGATCTTCATCTGCATCGTTCATATACATACCTTCCATTGACATATCGTCAGCAGGTGCTTCCATTTCTGGGGCAGGTGCTTCCATGTCCATTTCGGCATCCATTTCTGGTGCAGGTGCTTCCATATCCATTTCAGCTGCAGCATCCATTTCTCCACCTTCTTCTGGCTGATACATTACATCATGCTCATCAACTGGTGCAGTCATGTCTTCTGGGGCTTCCATTTCTTCTTCGGCTAAGTCTTCGGATATCTTTGCGGTTAACATACTTTGAATTCTAGGTGCAAAAGCTTCTTCTAGTGCTATCTTTGCGTTTGCTAATGCCGTTTCTTTAACAGCTTTAGCATCTGCGATTGCTTCTTTAAGCAAATCAGATTTTGCCATTGTTTTCTCCTTAAATTTATGTTTTGGAAATAAGATTATTGTGAATCTTAATAAGATTATATTGTTGTATGACGTTATATAGATTAATAACGTATTTTAAATAAATATAGGTGAAGTAAAAAAACAGTAAAAAAGCCCTAACATTTCTGCTAGGGCCTTATATAATAAAATAAATATTATTTAATCTTGATCATTTAGTGATTGCATTCGTTGTTTATAACTAGCTTGAATCATTTGTTGTCTTTTAATTACACTAGATTTGATATATTCTTTTTTATCTTTAAGAATATTTAATGTGTCTGCAGATTTTAATTTTCGTTTCCAATTACGTAATGCAAAGTTTATGTCTTTGCCAACTACGCTTGATCCTATACTATGACCTGGAATGATTGATTGATGTTGTTTTAATTTTTTATTCATATTTGTGGATTTTTAGGTGTAACTTGTTTTTGTATCGGTTTTAATGTAAATGCAAATTTTTCTACTTCTGGTAATTGACTTACAAATCCTTGCACTCGTTGTGACTCTTTAGCAGGATCTTCTCCTAATCTAACATAAAAGAATCCTTTACCAGCGGCATCATCAAATTTTGTTTTAATTACATGCATTCCTTTTTTATTTAAAAATGCTTGAATATCAGCTTTCACATTACCTGCTGTTGCAGGGTCAATTAATTTATAAAGAAATCCGCCTTTATAATCTGATATTTTATTTACAAGATCGGCTTCTTTTATACTAACTCCAAAAAAGTCGTGATACATATTTTTATTTGGCATCTTATTCCTATATATTATAATAATTTTATTTTAATAATCCAATTATTTTATTTCAAAATATTTACTTAAACCTTGGCCGATATCTTCATATGCAGCAGACATTCTTTCTTGTAATTGAGAAATTTCTTTTGCAGTTTTTTCAAAAACTTTATATGATTCATTTAAGCCTTTCATGTGTCGATTAATAGTAATACCATCAAACCAATCGCCTTCAGCTAATGTCATTTGTTGAGCCATTTCTACCATATATCTAACACGCTCGCATAATTCTTGAAGATTACCTTTACCGTAAACTGATTCGCCTAAATTTGAATATCCTTTAACAGCTTCTACAAATTCACGTTTTTGTTCTTTTGATAATTGTACAGGTTCTCTTTCTAGTGCTTCTAATATTTCTTTTATTTTCATGGTAAAATCCTACATTTTCCATCATCACATAATATTGATGTAATAATTTCATTTACTTTTAAATAGTTATTTTGTTTATTTTTATTAACTGACTCAGTCATTGGTCTTAAAAAAGCACCATGAGTCGATGGGTTTGATACAAAGTCAAAACATATTAATTCAAAATCTTCTTGAACTTCTACTGCAGATTCTTTATATAATTCTTTTACTGATCCTAATCCTCTACTTGATATACCTAATGTAATACCAGCATCAAATAATGATTTTAATATTTTTCCGCTAGGAGTTTCTAATATTTGTACTGCTCCTTTTAAATCATCACCATCCCACCACATTTTTAAAATATTATGAGAAACATTATTCAAGTTAACAACAGATGATTCTGGATGATCTAATTCTCCTAATGCTCTATTTTGATCAATATAATCTTTTTGATACTTTTGAGCTTCACGATTTAATATATTTTTTGGATATACTCTACCGTTTTGATTCTTAGCACCTGCACGTTGTAATACTCCTTGTACAACCAAACCTCCTGGTACTCCAAATTGAGCTGCAGCTTGTTCATTAACTGGTCCAATTGGTTTGAATGGCATATATTCAACTAATAATGCTTTACTCATATTATTCTCCTAAGCTTCTTACTCTTTCTGAAATTTTTAATAATCTTTCTGAAATTTTATTCAATGCGTTATGAGTAGATCTTTTATATGTTGATCCTGCAATACCAGATTCATTCTTTAGTCTAGATGTATATCTGACTAATTGTTCTATCTCTTGTAATTTTTTTGCTACTTCTTTTATAGTTCCATTAACTGTTTGAGAAGGAGTAGACTTTGGATTACCGGTTGAAAACTTAGAATATGATTCAATTAAAGCAGCATATTTTGCATCCATTGCTTTTTGAACTGATTCATATTTCATTTTCTTTTTCTTTTTAGCTTGAGCTTTTGTTGAAAATGCATATGGTGTTTGATAAGCTGCAACTCCGCCGGTTGTACTCATTTCAGCTAACTCATCTTCTGTTAATTCAATTTCGGCATCTGGATCTTTCTTTTGTAAGTCCATTGCTACTTTTGGATCTGATGTTTTTATAGTTTCATTAGCAGCATCTTTCATATCTTCTTCAGTATCACCATCTCCGTCTAAATCTAAAAAGTCAGGTTTAGCATCTTCTTTTTTCATTGCTTTTTTAATAGCTTTGTCTTTGACTCCCATATATTCATCTTTAGGAGATTCTTGTTCGCCGTCACCATCCCAGTCACGTTCATTTATTTCTTGAAATTTAGATTCTATTTCTTTTAAAAAAGATTTCATTTATTTACTTTCTTTAATTCAGTTATTAAATCATAATATCTTAACAATGATAAAATATGAGATTCTTTAACAACTTTAATTGTTTCAACATTACATAACATTTTAGATAATCCGTTAATTTTTATTTTAGTTGCTTTATCTGTTACTAATGACACTTGCTCTTTTAATTCGTTTTTAATAGATGGTATAACTTTTCTAAAATATTGCTTTAATTGTTCAGTATCATTAACGTGAGTAATATACTGATTTAAAAGATCTTTTTGACTTTCATTTAAGCCTGAATATTTTTCGTTAAATTTATCTACTAATAATTTATATGATAATAATCTTGTATCAGGACTTTGAGACTTATATGCTTCGATAATTTTATCTACTTGTGGAACTGTTTCTTCTTTTATTAAAATATGCCCAACAATTTCTGTTTTACATTCTAATAATTGTTTTGGATTATCAACATCATTATATTCAAAGATTTTATATATTGATGCTAATGTTTTATAATTATTAATTCTAATTTTAGAAATTTTTGTAAAATTAAAGTTTTCTGAAATTTCTTTTACTAAATTATAACGTTGTCTTTTTAAAACGCTTTTATTTAAATGATTATGAGCGCTTTTACATGTACGAATAAAATCTAATACAGAAGCTTCTGATTTAAGTTGTTCTTTAATCAATGAGTTATATAATTGTAACTCTTTAGATAACTCTGTATTTTTTCCGAAGTATTTTTTTATAATATTAATTGTTAAAGATTTATCTGTAGTCAATGACTCAGAAGTTAATTTTCTAACTAATATTTCAAAGAGTATTGCTGTATTTTTATATTTTGAATGTTTTAAATTTTTCATTATGTTAATACATAGTCCTTTTCATATAAATATGGTTTAATTATAAAATATTATCTTCATCCAATAAAGAAGAAGAATTGTTTAAATTTTTATCAGTTTCAGTTAATATTTTAGATTTTTTTGATGTTAATTTTTTAATAATATTAGCATTTTCCATCGCAGTTGCTTTAGTAACATTATTTTTCATCCTATTATTTGGTTGAAATGTTGACGCAAAATTTTTAGGATTAGTTCCTTGTTTTAATGTTTTTGCTCCAGTTGGATCCCATCCAAATTCATTATCATGTTGTCCATATTTAAGTCCCTCCGGAGGTCTTCCGCCTTTATCTTTATTTTCCACATCATCTGTACTCATATGTAATGAAGCTAAATCATGGGGAGTACCATATGATATTCCAGTTAGTGTTGGATCATTTCCTTCTTGCTCAATTTGATTCTGTCTAAATCTTAATTTAAGATCTTCTACAACATTATTACGTTCTTCTAGCCATTGTTCCTCAGACATATTAAATATAAACTCATAAACATATTTATCTGATAATAATTTAGAATCTTTCATTGCTACTGCTAATTGAATTTTTTCATTCATTAATGCAACTTTTTGTTGATCATAAATAATTGATGGTGCAGTTAACTCTAATTCAAATCCTACTAAATCTTCTCCCTCATAACCTTGTGAGTATAAATGTATAATTCCTATCTTTACTAATTCAGAAACTACAATTTTTTGTATTCTTTCAATTGTTCTAGCAAATCTAATATCCATAGAAGCTAATGTAGTTTTTCCTTCAACGCCTTCGTCATATCCTAAAAATGGCTTTGGTATTTTTAAAGCAGCCATCATTTTATTTTTTACATATTCAATATCATCTATACCAGTAAATTCCATACCTGGTAATGTATCTATTTGCGTTTGGCTATTACCACCTCTTACAGGTAAATAATAATCTTCTAACATATTATTTAAATTAAACTTTAAATTATAGTTGCCAGTATTTTTATCTACATATGGAATTTTTTTCATTTTATTAATAATTGTTTCCATAAATGAGTCTACTTCATTTGGTGGAATATTACCAATATCAATTTTAAAAATACGTTTTTCTGGTGCTCGCATTATTCTATGAATCAACATTGCATCTTCAAGCATCATTAATTTTTGAAATTCTTGTCTAGCTCCTTCTAACATTGATCTACCATATGGTAAAAAGTTTGAATCAGATATCATTCTAAAATGAGCAATTTCAAAAACATCATATTCGTCTAATTCAGAATATGAATGTCTAAATTTAATTTCATATTCACCAGTTTCTTCATTAAATTCTTCTAATCGTTCCATTTCATATGCAGATAATGGTCTTGCATTTAAAATTCCTAATCCGTCTGCTATATCTAATTTTAAATAAAAATCTCCATATTTACATAAATTTCTAATCCATGGCCACATATTAAAATCGATATTTAATATATCATAGTATAAATTGTGTAATATTTTTTGTATTGGAGTTTTATTTGTTTTAATTGTTAAAATTTCTCCAAATTGATCTGCTAATGACGATTCATCTGAATATATATCTAATGCAGAAGATATGATAGGATCTTTATCCATCATTTCATAATCTGTATATAGTTGCATACGGCTTTGTTGAGAATAATGATTTGAATCATATCCACCGTATGAACCTTGAGCATGTTTTCTAGATCCATGTAATCTACTATATCTATCTGCTAATCTAGTTTGAGATAAATTTCCAGTAGATTGTAATTTATTTGTATCAACTATTTTAAGTCGATCTTTGCCGTATTTACGAACTACTACATTAGTAGAAAATAAATTTTGTAAACGTTTTCTTAAAGACGCCATATTGTTTCTTTTTTATTTATATATAAATATAACTTACTACAGAAGCCATGTTAAATTTTCATCATTTTCGCCATTATGCCAATTCCAAGCATCTGATGGACGAGTATCATTACCAGTATAAATTGTAGTATCAGTCTTTTGTACTTTGGATAATGCTCGTTTATTTAAGTCAATACCATGTTGTCTTAATTTTAAACTAGTATCACGTAACCATAATCCTATTGCATAAGCCATTACTAAATCATCATTATAACCAACTTGCGCTTGAGCTTTACCATTTAGCCAGACAAATACAAATAATTCTTGTATTAAACGTTTTGATTTTATTATTGGAGTACCTTCACGCATATACATTTCTAATGCAGATATCATTAATGGTCTAGTTCTTGATGTAGTTGAAACGCCTGGTACCATTTTTGTTTTATCTTTTATATCATATCCTTTTAAAAGTTGAACTTCTAAGTCAACATATCCATCATCTTTATATGTATAAAATATATTTTCATAATTTCTATCTAATGCTGGTTGTATTGCAGCCCATCCAATATTTGCATTTTCTATTGCTAATAATGCATTGTTCCATTCAGTTGCAACAGTTACTAACATGTTACCAAAATCTTTAGGAGGTAGTTTACCTTTATATTCTGCAACTTGAGTTATTGTTTCAACATCTAAAACATGAAATGTAGACCAATCAGCTCCATCGCCTCGAGCAACATCAGCTACAACTATATAATTTTTTGTATAATCTGGATATTCCCATACCCAATATCCATTATCAAACCCTCTTTTTTCAACTGGGTCTTGACATTTTAATTGAAACTCTTGTAATATTAATCCGTCTACAACAGTATGGCCAGAAGATATAAAATCACAATCACATTCTTGAGCTGCTCCTCTTTCACCTAACAATTTAGTTTGATCATTTCTCCATGTTTGATCCCGCTCTGGATGTAAATTCCATTGTAGTTTAATTGTTTCAAATCCATTAATACCATTTTCAGCATCTACCCATGTTTGATGAAACCAATTACCAATACCATTAGGAGTTGATAATACAATTGCTCCACCACCAGTAGATAATGTAGCTTGAGATGCTACCCATATTTCTTCAATATTTCTAATAAATGCTGCTTCATCAACTATTAATAATGATAATGCTTCAGAACGTGCTCCAGTAGACGAACTAGATATTGCTTTAATTTCAGATCCATTTGCAAATTTTAATGATAATTTATTATTGGTAATAATTTGTGTTTTTAACCAACTTGGTAAATTTTCATTCATTATTTGAACTTTACTTACTAAGTTTTTTGCTACGTCTTGAGTGGTTGCAATAACTAAAACGTTGAAGTCTTCGTTAAATAACATTGACCATAATGCATAACCAGCTGAAAGTGTTGATATACCTAATTGTCTTGATTTAAGTATTACATTATAACGATTATTTTGTAATGTAGATAACGATTCTTCTTGGAATGGAAATAAATTAAATTTTATTTTTCCTCTAATAGGATGTTGTATATAACAAAACTTTCGCATAAAATATACGGGATCGTTCGCACATTTTAAATATTGCTCTTGTACTATTTGTTTTATATTTTTTTCGCTCATTGAACAACTTCAACGATCATCTTTCCGGTGAATAGCGCAGTTAATATACCTGTTCCAAACCATATTACTTTATGATCGTACCATTTTGGTTTTAAATATTTTTCTCGCTGTATATACAAATCTATATTTTCATTTAATAGTTTTACTTTTGTATTTGTATATATTAATTCTATAGAATCTAATCTTATAACTGTTTCTAAATCAGATATTAATGTTTCTTGTTGAGAAATTATTTCGTTATTAATAGAATCCATATAATATAATGAATCCAATGTTTCTGAAATATCAATAATTTCTTTACTAGTAAAACATGTATCTGCCATTTGTCCAAAATATATTAGAGGACATATAAATAATATAATAAAAATATTTTTCATTTCCTAGTTCTTTTTCTGATATTAGCAGCTGCTGATTTAACTGCTTCTTCTTTAGACTTTACTACTTTAGCTTTTTTTGGAACTGGTTGCTTTTTTAGTTCTTTTGTTTTTTCTATTTTCTTTTTTGTTGTTTCAACTTTTTTCTTAGCAACTTGTTTTTGTTTTTTAACTTCTTCAAGTTGTCCATCTAATTTATCAATTGTTTTATTATTATTGTCAATTTTCTTTTTTGCTTCATTAGCTTTTTTAGAGTTATTTTTTGATAATATAAAAAATATTCCAACTATTCCAGTTAAAATACCTAATATAATTTTCCAATATTTTTTAATCATTATTTGCCTTTTCTTTATTTAAATTTTCTAAAAAGTTTTCTTTAAACTTTGCAAATTGAACTTCTACTTTTTCTTCAAACTCAGCTGGAGTCATTTGTGCATCCCATGTTTCCATTAATCCATCTGAATTTGTTACATATTGTTGCTGCTCAGTATATGCTATTTTTAAAGCTTTAACATCTTCTTCTGCTCTTTTTAACCATGCTTCAGCATTATCTTGGATCTTTTTTTGTTCATATTCTTCATATTTTCCATGTTTACGAAGTTCATGTTCCATATCAATTACACAATCATAACACATACCATGAATTATTTGCATTTTTTTATCTAAATGATTTGGAATAGAACATGTACATGTTTCTTTTTGGCAATTTGGATATGAATTAAGATGTTTTCTAACTTCTTCTGCTACTGAGTTGGCTGGTTTTTTAACACGAAACCCATTACATTGTTCTATTCGATAAATAGTATTACCAATTTTTTCTTCCCAAACATCTCCAATCTTTCGACGTTTATTTTTTTCTGCTTTTTGTTTAGCATCAGAAAATCCAATTGTTTTTTTAGTTTGGAACTTGTGCGTTCCGGCAATCATTTCTTTGACTGCTTTTATATTTTGTAACTTTTTTGACATAATTTTAATTTATTTGAGCGACTGCTTTGTCAATTGCTCTTTTTAGTAACATTAGTTTTCCAATTTGTCTTTTTCTATCATCGTCTGCAGTTATTTTATTAATAACAGACATAATTGTTTTCATTTGTTGTACAATATTTGGTTTTTGTTCTAGTGCTTGTATAAACTTTGCAATTCTATCATCTGACTCAGATGAAGTATCTGTTGGTGCTTCTGGAGCTGGTTCTGCTGATGCTTCTGGTTCTGCTGATGCTTCTGGTTCTGCTGCTTCTGGTTCTGGAGCAGGTGTTGGTTCTGCAGAAGGTGCTGGTTCAGCTGGTGCTTCTGGAGCTGCAGGTGGTTCTGGTGTATCAGCTACAGGCTCTTCTTCTTGTTCGTTAGTAATTGTACTTAACGCTTGTTCAGATAAAAATTTAGTAACTTTTCTTTTAACAATTTCACGAACTAATTTTTCTTTTTGCTCTTTTGTTAGTTTCTTTATTTGTGACATATAGCCGCCATCCTTTTTAGATAATGTATGTATTAGTTCTTCTGCATCTTCTTCTTGATTTTTTACAAATACTTTTAAAGTGTTAGCAGGACGCTTATCATCTCCATCTTCCATTTGTTTTGTAACATATATTCTATCAGCATCTTTTACATCTGGTACCATTGTTTCATTATCTAGTATGTCATCATACTTTATTTTTCTATCTACATTTGGCATAGGCTCGCCTGATGCATTAGGTACCATACCTTGAACTTCTTTGTCATTAGTATAATCTTTTAAATCTTTTCTAGATTTGTGTTTTTCATTTTTTGGTTGTTTATGTTTAGCCATTTTTATATGTCCTATTATTTAATAATAAATATCATCTAGAATACTTTAACGTTCCTAATATCTGATTTAGCGGAGCAAATGCTCCTGTTAATTTATATGTATTACCACCATATACAAATACAATTCCTTCTACTGGTACTATTTTTTCAAATCCTCCAAGATTTTTAATTTTATCCAATTGAGTTTTTAGTAATTCCATTTTTGATATATCATTAGTAGATCTCAATGTACGAATTATTTGTGCAATTTCTTTTCTAATATCTTGTACAGCTTCTGCAGGATTAGGTGCTAAAAAATTAGATACATTTTTCATTATTTCTGCACCTAATTTTAAAAATATTGATTCAAATGGCTGTATATTGTCTTTTATATATTTTTTAAAGTCTTTTTTATCAAACACTCGCATCCATTCTACAAACTCTTCATTGTCTATCATTTTAGCTACTGCAGAGACGTTAGGTGATTTAATATTATATGCCCATCTATTCATTAGTATATCTGTTACTTCGTCAGGTATATTATAATTAAACTCATTTGCTTTAGCTCGTATAACATCTTTCCACCATGATTTGTGATACTCTGAAACTGTATCTGTGTCTTTTAAATTATATTTGTCACGTAGTTGATCTAATTCATTAAATAATGCATCTTGATAGTCTTGAAAATTTTCAATTCGACCTAATTTAATTTTTTGAGGCGGAATTAAATTAAATGTATTTTGTAAATCTGAGTTTGCATCTGTTACTGCTTTTTGCACAATAGCGCCGCCAGTTAAATCAGTTTGTACAATTTTTCCTTTTTCATCAAATTCTACAAGATTATGAAATTGTAAATATGCTGCTTCATATGATATAACATTTTTTGTTGGTGGATATATAATTTCCATGTTAGCAAATACCTTGCCATTTTGAAAAATATTTTGTAATTTTTCTAATCCTACTTTTGCAAACGCAGCTGCTAAATCTGTTCCAGCTTCGCCAAATGCGTCTGATATATTACCTCTTCCTGCAAACTTTGCTTGTAATTCTTTAACGGTCAATGGATTTACACGTTCTCCGCCATTTCTAGCAAATTTAACTGCCCCGTCTTTAAATGTCATGAATATATTTTGTCCATCAGTTTTTTCAGTTACTGTATTTTCAATATCTAATCTGCCTTGTAATCCACGCTGAATCATTTCTTTGAAATCAGCAAATGTTAATGATTGTGATCTATTCATATCAAATGGATGTGACATATGACCAGCTAATCCGCCTTCATTCAAGTATTTAGCTCCAAATATTGTCTTTGGATATTTATCAAAGTTATAAACAAATCCATCTTCGGTATCTTGTTTGTCTAATGCTTTTCTTAATTTTTTAATTTTTTTAGAATGTGCTTCAGAACCTTTTGGTGTCATATATCCACCATCTTCAAATAACTCATTAGCATCTGATTCTAATTCTTGCAAAAACCATTCTTTTACGCCCATTACGTCACCATATGTTGGAGCTCCTCCAAGCATTTGCCAAAGATTTTTTATTATGGATTCATCATAATTTGGATAACTTGCTTTAAATTTACTATATGCGTCTGCATTTAATGCTGCTCTTACTGCAGATGCAGAAATTGCATTGCCGTCTTTATATTTTAATGGATCAACAGAAACTGTTAATTCTATAGCATCTACACCAATTGGAATTTTTCTTCCTGATCTATCGCCAATTGTTTTATATTTGTCTATATTTGGTAGAAATGATTTAACACGAACATAATCATCATCTTTTTCAGATGCAGCTAATGCAAATTGACCTTGTGTATCTTCTGGCAATTCAAATAGATATTCATATGCAGCCATTATTGGAGAATTAAAATTGGTAGGTTGTATTTCAATGTTTGTATTTTTATTTAATAAATTAAACATTTTAATACTTGTA
>Ga0209603_1004165_pt1 | contig 12209 bp, 7 predicted proteins | sample COGITO_mtgs_1206_FD_184812 | JGI IMG/M metagenome (GOLD analysis project Ga0209603, IMG submission 184812) | Pelagic marine microbial communities from North Sea - COGITO_mtgs_120607 (SPAdes) (version 2) | ecosystem: Environmental > Aquatic > Marine > Epipelagic ... | reverse complement strand
AAAGCCTAACAGCTTGTTAGCCCGGCTAGATGCTTCGGGTAGCTCCATCGAGATAGAGTCAGAATCGGTAATAGGCTTTCGGACAGATTGCTCGAATGCGCGGTTAGTCTGTTCGCCTGCTAACCATAGATTATCGAAGTCGCTGTTAACCTCAGACGCTAGGAAGTCACCAGAGTTTGTATAGTTCTGGGTTCGCGAGTAGGGCATATCACGGTATATAGTGACAATGTTCCCGCCAGTAGTACCAGAGGTCAGGACTATATTCCCGCCAGTATCAGAGCCAACGCCCGTAACTGTGTAATCAGTCCCCTCTGATAGAGGAATGCCGTTAATCAATACGACGATATCGTCCTTGTCTACGATCTCAAACGTATACGCAAAAAGCGCCTGGCTAGGAGTTGCGGTATATTGGTTACGGCTTGTGTTGTCTGCTACTGTCATAAGTCACCTGTTTTCGGATATTTTACCAAGTAAATCGCCTTTCTTCGATCTATACCTTGTTACTCTAACTCTTTAATGTATTGAGCATATCGATCATTCGCTTGTTTTGCTCTAGCCAAAATCATGTCGTCAATAACTCGTAGCTCTTTTTCTTTCTCTTTGCCGGTCATTACAAGATTTTCGTATATTAAATTTCTACGCTTGTTAAGTTTTCGAATTACTTTTGTACTAGATTTAAAATATGGGATCGCTTGAACTATGGCTCGGTTTTGTTCTCGATACTCCGCTCTTTCATCGCCTTTTAAATCTTTTAATTTGTTCTTAACTTGAGTAGCAAGATTGGCAGATTCATAAAAAATTTGTGTGCTTTCCGCTACGCCGCCAGTTGGAAACCTCATAGTAAAAGCGCGAATCAATGGATCGTCTACCGGGCTAGTAGGATCGGCAGGAATCTCTTCGCCGTTCCACTTTCTAACTTCATTGATAATAAAATCACCAGCATCAGTAAGATACTGCGCGCTTCCTGCAAGTGATCCACGCAAAGCATTGTCTATCTTAGCTGGCGATACCTTTAACAAATCACCAAGCTCTTGCGCTACTTCGCTAGTGCCTTTTGTCTTGCGCTCCTCTGGTGGCAAATCATCCATCCAATCCGGATAAATCGGCCTGCCTTGAAAAAAGTTATAGTTAGCCGTACTTTCAATAGCCACTTTAACTAAAGGCGGTATAACAGCACTAGGATCGTAAATTGGGCTAACAGACCCAACAACACCTTTAACTATGTCCAGCCAAAACTTTTGGCCTTCTTGCATATCTTCGGTTCCCATCCACGCAAGGAACCGTTCCGGAACACTTCCAAATATGTAGCCCAATGAAAACGGCTTCGGATATCGAACCCATGTATCGCCAGACTTAAACACCCAAAACATATCTTTTTGCCATTGAGGTATTTCACGATATTCTTGGCGCTCATCTTCTGGTGCGGCATACAGGTAATAACCAGCTAATATAACACTTGGCATTGTAATCGTTGCTGTCGCCCACATTGTTGTGGCTTTAGGATTGTCTCTCATAGATCGAAACAACTTGTCCGCACCCTGCATGCCGGCATTAAAAAACGGTATATAGCGGTTAATAATCTTTGACGCTGTGCCGCCCCTAGCAAAATCGAGTGTTGCGTCTCTGGCTTCAAAGCCCGCCTCTAAGTCAGATGCGCCTTTTCTTTTTGCGGCATTAAATACGCCAATCCTCACCGACTGCTCTAATCCAAGACTAATATCATTTGGCAATCTAAGAGGGTTTTTTAAGTATCTAGCTATCTTGCTTTCTGGATTAAGAAGCTCTTGTTGCGCCTTTTGCAGTCCGTTGTCAGATAGCTCCATATAGCTATTAAACGAGCCACCTGACGCCATCCATTTCTGGTGCAAGTCAGTCCTATTAGTTAGTGCAACCAAGCCTCTAATTGGGTCAATTACTGGAGTGGGACGAGCTGGAGACTGAATAAACGAGCTTTGCATATCTCGCAATACGTTTCTTGCCCAAAACTCTGGAATTAATGTGGCACCAGCCCTTAACAACGTAGCCGGGCTTTGCAACATTCGAGTTACAAAACCTAACTGCTCAGGTTGCATTTGCTCCATTGCTTTAAGAATTGCAGGATCAACACGGAAAAACTTCTTCTTACCGTCTTTGAAAACAATAATCGCGTCTTTAGGAACAACTTGGCTTGGTCGATAAACGGTCTTGCCATCAACCGTAATACGTTGCATCGGGACTTTCATTGGCTCAATGTACTCTTCCATTATCGGAGCCATATCCGCAATAGACTGAGCAACCCGGTTTTGCCAAGCAAGATCCACAATTCTAAAAGTGTTTTTAATGATTGATTCAATCGGGTCTTTAATCTCTTTTTCTGACCCAACAATCTTTTTAATAACCTTGTTTATAGTGGCGTTAGTGAACAATTTGCCTTTTGTGCTGGCACCGTACTCACCAAACTCTTCATCCAAAACACGCTGAAATGGGATGTAGTTCTGATTGGTTTCTTGAATCTTGTCGAATGTTTCTTGCGACATATTTCCAGATTGCACCAACAGATCAAGCATTCTTGTCTGATAGTCATATAGTTCTTTGGCCGAGCTATCAAACCAAACAAGTGCATCTCCATACTTTAATGCAAGCCGGTCTAGCGTCTCTGCCGTTTCAATCTTTTGCTTATCGCTAACCTCAACGTCTTTACGCAACTGCAAGTCTTGATAGTAACGACGCGCAATCAAGTAGTCGGTAAAGTCTTTTTTCCTATTGGCTTTGTTAGGCTCAATCTGAAAAACAGCGTTATCAAAATCCTCCAATATCGCCTTTAAGCCTTTTCCAGTAATAACGGCCTGCCCATCACTATTAATGTAAAAAGTATTGCCAATAATGTTTTGCGTTGCCATGCCAACAACGCCGTTATACGCTCGATATAAATAACGCAAATCTCGGCCAACTCTTGTTTTTAAGCCGCGTTTTATTGCTTCAGTTGCTAAGTCTCTAAATGCTCCAAGCGAATCAAACCATTGATAATAGAAGTCGTTAAAAATACTTTCTTGCGGAGCTATTGCTGTAGGCTCTTGCTGAACAGCCGCATCAGTCTGTGACTCAATAATCGTATCGCCGCCACCAAAAACATCCCCTTCTGTCTCAATGTACGCCTCTAACTCACGAACATTGTTTTCAAATTCTTGTTGAGTAATCCCAGAAAAATCCTGATCAATAGCGGCTTCTAGCTCTTCAGCCGATAAGCTCTCCAGCTCAACAAGATCGCTTGTATCTTCACGATCAAACTCAGTAAACAATTGCTCAACTTCTTGTTCGTTTAACTGCTCAAGCTGTTCTATCTCGTTTTCAATAGCTTCTTGCTGTGCTTGTTTTTCGGGATACGCCGGGAATGTAGGGTCGGCAACCATCTGACCAATAACATCCGCAATCTCAGAAACGTCCGTTGTTTCGTTCCAGTAATCCGATTGGATGTTAAAAATTTCATCAAACGACCAACCGCCATCAACCCTAAAAACAGTTGCGCTCATCCTTTTGTTAATAGCTCGTAAATCAGCAATATCAAAACCAAGCTGTGAAACAATAGACTCAACGTTAATGCCGCCAGCTTTTGCAATAACGCGCGCTAACTTAGTGTTATCTCGCTTTGCCGCGTTTAACTTGCGATTCCACTTTGCTAAGATTTGGTTTTTAAGCTCAATTAATGAATCAATAGCCCCTTGCTGATACTGGTCGTATGCCTCTAAAGCATCAGCACGAATAACCTCTACGCCGGTTTCAATTTCTTTTACAGCCTCTTCAACAGCAGTAGGAACATACAGCGCCTCATCAATTACCGATTCCTGCTCGGTAACATTCATATTTGAAACGGCTTCTTCTGCCTGATCCTTTGTCATCCCTTTGTTAATTAGAATGTTGGTTACTATGTTTGCGGATGTTTTAACACCGCCAAAGGCTCCGATTAAACCAGCTTCAAGTAATAGCTGATCCTTAGATGGAACTATCCCTTCTAATACCTGATCAAAGGTATAGCCCTCTTCAAGCGTTAGATTTACTGTTTCACGCAGAACATCCGCAACGCGCTCTTCCCCCAGCTCCGCAATCATTCCGTTCCATCCAGCACGAGTAAACACCTCACTAACACGCGCATTTGGATCAAGTTTCTTGTACGCTTCAAACAAACCCATTTTTAACTTTTCGGGTAGCTTATTAGCGGCACTAATTAATGGCGTTTTTAACCGATTAGTAACAGGGTTGATTAGGTATTTGTTTAAAGTGGCACCAGACAATTCACTCGCCACCTCAACAGAGGTATATGCCAGCGCCTTTAACGCGCTACTTGCCGGGCTGTCTTTAGATTCTTGAAATAATATCTGACCTTTATCGCTTACCGCCCACGGCCCTAATCGTTGTTCGCCATAATTCCTAACCGTCATAGGAACCATAGCCGCTGATTGTGCCGCTACTCGCGCAACTCGACCTGTTTGCCGAATAGCAAATTGCTGGGTTGCAGTTTGTGCCGCGCCTTTAGTTAATGCTTGTACTGTAGCTGTTTGAGCCGCTTTGCCTATGCCGCCAGTAGCCATAAACTCAAGCATAAAGGCCGGCATCTGCTCGCCATAATACCTAAACTTGCCGCCGTAATTCATGCCTCGAACAGACATCTCAAGCTGTTTGTTAATAAACGTATCTATTGTTTCTTGTTCGTTTGGTTTTAGCTCTTGACCGTCCTCTATCTTTTTAGAAATAGAAAGAAGCTCTAATGACTTTGCACCTTGAACTAAACCCCCGCCTGGCAACACCTGAGACCAATCAAGAAAATCGCCCGCCTCTCCAAAACCTATTGGGTTGTTTTCCCATGACTTTAAAACATCGGCAGGAAATCGAGTATTAGCAATTTCAAGCATTGATTGACGTTGGCGCTCATCCTCATCGAATAACGCTTGCGCCTCTTCGCCTTCAGTATCAGAGCTAATTACATTATCCAATGCCAATGAATTAGCTTTAGGAACGTCTACTTGAACAGGATCAGACTGCTCTGCCGAGTAAGCATTAAAAACTTCCGCAAGCTCTGCATCAGTAGGAGGTGAATCGCCGGTTAGCGATAACGTGCGGCCAGTAACAGAATCCGTTACTTCATAAGTAGGCATTACTCAACCACCTTTACTGAAAAGCGACCTACTGTTTTGTCCTGTGACTCTTCTCTGTTTAATTCTTCTGGCTTTGATAAAACCTCACGAACCTGAGTCATTACTTCACTGCGCCGAGTGTTTTGGACTTCATTCACCACTTCAGTCGCGTATTTCGTCCATAAATCCCGCTCAATTGTTCTAGTAATTGTTTGCCCTTGCTCTTCAAGACTTTGTTTTTCAAGCTCCACGCGCTCAAACAAAAGCCTAACTGCAACGCCATTAAGATCAGGCGGTAGTGACGTTTTAATAATTCTGCTGGCCCGAGTCCAAGTTGAGGCAATATCGGCAGTAGCACCGGCAATCTTAGCCGAGGTTAGTGTCTGTAATTGCTTTAAAATCTTTGTTTCGTCTGTTTGCGTTAGCTGTCCATTGATTCTGGCTTGAATTACCTCTTCTTGAAGGTTGGTGATTCCTGTCAAATACGCAGAAGAATCCGCCTCTAAATCTAACTGAGCATTCAAGTCATAAGCACGAGATATGATATTTCCAAACTCCTGCGAGTTACTTGTGGCTTTTAGCTTATCTACTGAATTTACATAAGCTCTTAAAAGACTTGCCGGCCTATCACCAATCTGCCCGAGCATTTCTGCTTCATTAATAGAAACAATTTTTTGCTCGTTTGGAATGCTTGGATCTTGCGCCATGCTCATAGCATCAGTGTAGTTTTGCGCCTGAGTAATTGCATTTACCTCAAGTGCTTGCTCTGCCCTTTGAATCTCCGCATTTTCGTAGTCATCGACTCTTTTCTCTAGATTGTCGATAAGAGCGTCTCGCTCTTCTGGGTCTAAAGTAATTGAAGTGTCAGGATCAATGGGGTTTTCTATGCTGTAAACATCTGACTCTTTGATGCCAGAAATAACATTTCTTGCTTGTTCGATTGTTTGTATAGGATTTAAGTTTTCATTTTCTGTTAGAGCGCGGTCGATTTTACCAATTGCATATTGCTCTACAATCTGATCATTTAGCTTTAGCGTTTTCTCTGCAAACTGCTCTTTGCTTAAATTAGGATCTCGTGCGGCAAGATCAAGCCTAGATTGATACGCAACCCTGACACCCTCAGAATCTTGCATTCTCGCTAAGTTAAGAATGTTTACTGATTCACTTTCAATGAGCGTATTAGTTTCGGCAGAGGCTTGATCTGCTATAGCCTTTCTTTCAGCTTTAGCAATTGGCGATCCAGCCGTCTTAACAATTTGATCGTAATAAGATTGAATGCCGGGTTTTAAAAAGTCTGGAGTCGCGCTATTTACACCTTTAAACGCGCCTTCAGACAGACTTATAAATTCAGCAGAATTAGTAGGGTTTTCTTTGGCAAACTGCTCAATTTGCGTCCTTAATGAGTTTTTAGCGCCAGCCTCATAACCAGCAAGAACATTCCTGTTAAATTCAACGTCTTGTTGCAATGTCGAATACTCATCGTACACTCTTAGCTCTGGAGCCTCGCTAGTAGCCGCAAAGCCGGCGCCAGCAACTAAACCATCTTTAATGGCTTGCTCTGTATCAATTTGATCTTGAACGGCTTGCCGTTCTTTTTTTCCTTTTTCAGCAAAGCCTACTGCCAAATCGCCAACTTGTTCAGCTAATCCTGCAAGCGCACGAACACGACGATCCGAATAATCATCTACTCCTGTAGGCGTAAACTTGCCGTAGTAATCAATGCGCTTCTGAGCCATAACTATTATTCCGCCAATTGCGCCGCCTTTGCGCCGCCACTTAACAATGTACTTGCCGCACCAATGTATGCAGTTTGTTTTGCTGTTTTACCTGCTCGTATAAGGGCTGATTGTCTTAGCTTTTCTGACAAATCAATGGTTGCTTCGCTAAGCCCCGCTTTCTTTGCGCTTTCTAATGCCAGACTAGCTGGCGTACCTTCCCCAGATATTCCAGACATTGATTGCGCCACAACATTAGAAGCCAATGCGCGGTTTAATTCTTCTCTGCGTTGTAGCTCTCTGCTTTCTGCGGCCAATCTTTCTTGTTCTGCTTGCTGTTTCATCTGCTCTTCTTGCGCCTTGCCAGCTTGAACCTGTCCGTAAGCAGACGTTGCTGTTCCAGCGGCAGTCAAGGCAATCGCTGTAATAACCCAACTCATTGTTCAGTCTCCAGTATCTGCTCGGCAATCTTCTCAGGATTGGTTTCATCGGTAGGATGATAAGTCGTCCATACCGTATCTGTTACTGCGTAGATAACTCGCTTCATGCCGGGCCTAGTTTGTCCTGTATACGGTGCAATCATGTGTTCCTTGCCTTCGTGCGTCACTGCGTAGCACTCGCCTTTTGATACTGTGAATATGTGATTGGTCTTGTGTAGTGCGCCAACCAAGCATACACCCGCAGGAATGAATAACTCTCGCGCATATAGACCGTCAGCAAAGTGATCAGTCACAACCGTCTCGGCTTGAGGCATCTGAAGCATCAAGTCCTGCGCTTTGAAGATTCCATCCTGTAAGGCAAGGTTCATCAGTTGCCCTCAACTTCGTATTCAATCATCTGTATGTGCATGGGCGTAGGGTCTGGACAAGTGATTGTCGGTATGACCTCGCGGCCCCAGCCGTTAATATCGTAAACGTCTTCTATTATGCCAGTTTTAGGAATAATCGACGCGCCAGTTAATGGGGATGTAGTGCCAGCCTCACCAAACTCGCGAACAGGTACAGCAATGCCGTCAATGTTTATGCCAGAAGACTCATAGACACGTACGTTCATCCGTACGATCTTCTTGAGCCGCATCTGATTCTGGCCTGATCCGATGTTTGTGTTCAGCGGCATCGGCTTAATAGTAGGGATAAAGGGTAAGCCGACCTCATACGTGGTAAAGCTGTACACCTCACTAGAATCGAGGGTGATTTCGCCACTAGCTACCGTGTAAGACGACAGCACATAGCCTTCGTTCGCGTCAGCTTGACCTTCGCGGGTTAACACCTTGACCGATTCACCGTCTAAATGGTCCAGTCCGTCGATAACACCAGCCACTTGGGCGCTCTTAATAGAGCAATCCATCAAGTAGGTGAAGTCCCAGCGCTCAATGAACAGTTTCGCAACGCTGTTTACAGTCCGCTCGACAGTCATAAAGAGCTGATCATCTACAACGCAGACGCTCTTGATATCGCCGTCTGTATTCCAGCCTGTATAACCGTTAATGTCCTGACTTCTCAGGGTGTTTAGGATCGTCGCTGTACCATCTGTATTGACGATAAACAACCAGTTAGCGTCGTCACTTGCAGTACCCGCTAGAAGGGCCATATCGACCGGCTGGTTGATTAAGTGAGAGGCCAGTACCGATCTATCGTCTGACGTGTAAGCGTCCTCGTTAAACGAATACAAGAAGCTCAGAAGGGACTTGCCGTGACGGTCAACGAATATGGTCGATCCGTCTACGTCTTGGACCTCAACCTTGTTCGCGCCGTGTGAAGTCTGTGGCGCAATCGTGATCGAGCTAGGTGTGACAGGTTTACTAGTAACAGCAAACTCAGCACCCGACGTAAATACCTGCAAGTTACGACCGGGGTACACGTCAACAATGTCATTCAGCTTGCGGGATGAGATGGTCGCAAAGATCGCCTCATCGTCATCACCGTCATCAATATCGAAATCGAAGAATGCGCCTGTCTTAGACATAAAGATCGACTGCGGCTTGGACTGAGTGCCGCCTAATACCAATCGACCTTCATAGAAACAAATACTGACGGGATATCCACGAGTAGCGGACCACACATCCTCTTTACGTGGGGTGCCTGTCTGCGTCTTGGTAAACTCAATCTCGTGATCAGCAGAGCCTTCAGTCACATAGGCAGAAAACAACTCGAAATCCTTTGTCGATTCGCCTGATATCGTGATTGTGTACTCTTGGCTTCCCGTTCGTGCTACGGCTACGCCTGTCTCACCAAAGACCGGCATCTCTTGCAGGTTCTTTTGGATGTTAAATACAGTTGAGGCTTGCTCATCAGCAGTCGAATCACCGGCATAGCTAATGGACTTGGAAAGAACACCCTCAATATCAACCTCGAAACGATCTCCGCGCTTCCATTGGCCCGATCCGGTATGACCTAGCGTCATAACCTGTATCTCGTTCACAGGCGTTGGGCTTAGTGCGTCGTCAAAATCGTACTGAGGGACGTTCAAGAATGGGATGTTATCAAGTACCCAATCGCTATCAGTGCCAAGATTCACTAATCGCATCGGCTCGAAGTTGCCAACGACCAGCATGACGTTCTCGACTTGTGCCGTACGAACAGTTGATACGTCAACACCGCCGCTGTAAGTGGGCCTGATATCCGCGACCCTGGTGGTCTGAATGTTTAACCCTACAAGTTGAGAGCGAAAGATTGCGATATTGTCCCGCGTGAACTCCACAAGGTAATGACGATCATCCTCAACGCTGAAGTCTTCCAGCTTGGCATCACTGTCAACGCCGGTCTCTTGCATCAATATAAATGCCGCCGCAGTAATCGTAGACAGTCCCAGCCCTGTCGTGCCGACGCGGACAAGACGCCAGTAGCGAGCGTATACGCCCACCTTGATACGGAAGTCTTGAGGGTTAGCGCCGATCAATGGAACGTCACCGGCATCGGTGTATGTCACATCGTCCGATGAGTATTGGATTTTAAATTCATCGGAGGTATTGCCAGCGGATATGCTGATCTGGCGGATATCGACAAACTCAGTCTCAGAAACATTGGTTGCACCGCGATCCGCCTTGATTACAACGTAATTATCCGTCGTGCCAATGGGGACTGTGGTCGATGTCGTGGTTGTATCGGATACGCCTTCAAGGATAGATGGGTTGCCACCGTTCGGCATACTGCCTGTGTAAGCCCAGTTGGCTAAGTTGCGTGTGGTCTGAGTAATAAACTCAGTACCCGGACGGCGCTTCATCCCGCCTTGTGGAACGATCACGACGTTCTCAGCAGTCTCGACAGCCTGATAATACTGATTGATATCAATGCGGCCCTTGAGTAGCGGAGATAACTCGCCACTTACAAAGCTAGACTGAATAAATCGAGTCTTAGCCATTAGAGCCTCACATTAGTGAATGGGTTACTTCGTATGGGTTGCGTAGGATGCTGTTGAGAGTCCGTGAATCGAGCCATACGGGACGCATTCACATAGGCCGCGGCCATCTCACCCCTAGCTGAAGAACTGTCTCTAATGCTTGCGGCGAAGTCCATAGCCAGTGCGTACTCAATCATCTTGGAAAAGTACACGGGCCATTCATCTTCAGTGACGTTTGCAATGTAATCAGCGTACAGGGCTTGCGATGAATTGCTGTAAACCTTATCGCCGTACACCTGATAGTTAGAATCAGGGGTAACAGTGATTAGGAATAGTAAATCAGTGGGTAGCTGGTAGATGCTCTTCCACTCATTAGGATCAGTCGGGGTATCTGTCAGCAGAGATATCTGCGCCTTACGACGTGCAAAGCCCCAGCGATGCTTCGTTAGCTCGTTCTGGACAATGTTGTCGTATAAGTTGTTCGCGACAGTCTCGCGCCGTGATCCACCAGTAAGTGAATTAATCGGAGTATCACCAATTAGAATCAGTGCATTGCTAATTAAGTCGATCTTGCTCGCCATAATCCACCCAGAAATAGAATGGCCCCCGAAGGGGCCGAGTAAGACTTATGCAGTCTTGTCGTACTGAACCTTAACCAAACCACCTTCGTCGCGGACGACAGAGCCAGCCTTCAGCATACCGTTGGTAAGCCAAGAGGTCTTCTCAGGAACGTAGTTGATCTCAGTCTTCATATCGATACCGATAGCAAGACCGACAGAAGGACGCTGGAAAAACCAAGAGTCCACGACGTTAGCCGCTTCAGTCAGTCCGCCTTCCGCACGAGTTTCAAGGATGATGAACTGGAAGCCAACAAGAGTGTTGATCTCACCAGATACAAGAGCCTTGACAGCTTGGTAGTCAGAAGAAGTCGCCTTCTCATCAGCCAAGAGTCCACCCAAGCCACCAGCTTCGATAACAGCGAAAAGCTCAGTGTTTGGAACACCCTGATCACGAAGCTCAACCTGCGCCGAGTTTACCTTAGCGATAGTCAAGTTAGTGCCACCAGCCGCCACAGCAGTTGTCAGTGGTGTAGACGCGTCCATAGCATCGATGACAAGTTGGTCACAACGACGACCCAAGGCACCAGCGATTGTAGATGCCAGCTCTTGCTTCTCGTCAAAGTTTACGTCTTGTGCGTCAAAGATGTCTGTGAACTCAGGTGCGTTCCAGTTTGCGAGAGTCGCAGTCTTGAACTCGTGTCCTACGTTCATTGCAACTACATCGGCAGAACTTGCCTTCTGGTTTGCAAGGCCCTTGCCCATACGACGGAATTTGTAGGTATCACCTACGACGTTGTTTCGGAGTGTGACAGCGTTCTTAAGCAGGCCCATGTTTGCGTAGGCGTGCTTCACCATGCTGTCAAATTCAGTTACCGCTACTGCGGAGAGATTAATTGACATGATTCAGTCTCCTCTATGTCAAATTGAAAAAAAATGATTAAGAGATTTTGGACTGAGTACCCGATAGCCGGTCAGTCGTTCAACCTAAAACTACCGGGCCTTGTGAAAGGGGTATCCGATCTCGCTATGATACCACAAGAAGTGTATTAGCCAACAACACGTACATTGGGCTTATCACCGCCAAACTCTTTCATCATGCGCTGAATCTTGGCTTCGTGATTAGGATCGACAGACCGAAGGTACTGGCCGTTATCAGACTTCTTGTACATCTCTGATTCGATGTCTTCCCACGTAAGACCACCTGGCTCAATGTAACCATCAATCGGCAACTTAGCAGGGGCCGTAGACTTTACGAGAGCCTCGATTAGCTCGACAGCTTCAGCACTGTTCACGGCATAACGTAACCGCTCGTATGTATCGCCATCGAGATTGTTCTTCATGTACTGCTCGACAACCTTGACACGCTCTACACCGTTATCGCCTAGCTTCTGAAGCTCAACTTCCATTGATACTTCTTCAGCCGCCTGATCTTGAGCCGACAGCAATTCCCATGCGTCGTTCATTGCAGACTGAGACATGTTGGTCTT
>Ga0209603_1004161_pt1 | contig 12225 bp, 8 predicted proteins | sample COGITO_mtgs_1206_FD_184812 | JGI IMG/M metagenome (GOLD analysis project Ga0209603, IMG submission 184812) | Pelagic marine microbial communities from North Sea - COGITO_mtgs_120607 (SPAdes) (version 2) | ecosystem: Environmental > Aquatic > Marine > Epipelagic ... | reverse complement strand
GGTATTTACCAAAGGGCGCGGCGGGAGGACTGGTTAAAATCTTCCTTCCTTTGGTCCTCCCTCGTGGAGGACTGGTGTCCCCCTAGTGGGGCACTGATTTCTAGCTATAATGAAAATACTTAGTTAAAACACTTCGTGTTTTGACCAAACAACAAGGTTATTTAGTTAGGCAGTCAGTCAAAAGAATATAACATTCCTGCGACAAACATGTAATACCCTAATAAGAAAGGTAGGAAAGTCTTCCAACCTAATGCTATAAGCTGATCAAACCGGTATCGTGGGAAAGCTGCCCGAACTCAAATAAATCCAAAGAGAACAAGTGTTACCTTAATTCCAAGTCATACAGGACCTGGTAAAATACCCAGCCCAAAGGGCAAAAGTGAATATCACCCTCCAAAGAAACAAATAGCTGTTAAAGCACTCATCATAATCATATTTGAATACTCTCCTAGGAAGAAAAGTGCGAATCCCATCGCACTGTATTCTGTAAAGTAACCTGCTACTAATTCTGCTTCTGCTTCGGGAAGATCAAAAGGTGCTCGGTTTGTTTCAGCAAGAATACAAACAAATCAAATCATGGTAGCCGGTAAAAGTGGAACACAGAACCATACATCTTTTTGTGCTAAAACAATATCCGTAAGGTTTAAACTCCCTACTAGTAAGAAAATAAGTAATAAGATGAATCCCATTCCAATTTCATACGAAATCATTTGTGCAGCCGATCGTAGAGCTCCAATAAATGAATATTTAGTGTTACTTGATCATCCAGAACAAATGACACCATAAACTCCTAAAGAGCTAACAGCAAAAAGGTAGAGAACTCCAATGTTAATATCTGCATAAACCATACCCTCTCCAAAAGGAACTGCTGCTCAAAGGCTAAGGGCAAGTAAGAAAGTTAAAATAGGAGAAAGAATAAAAATACCTTTATGTGCACTAGCAGGTACAATTGATTCTTTAAGAAAAAGTTTTAAACCATCTGCAAGAGGTTGTAGTAAACCATAAGCTCCTACTACATTAGGTCCTTTTCGTCGTTGCATTGATGCCATTACTTTTCGTTCAAGTAAAGTAAGATAAGCTACAGCAACTAATAAAGGAACTGCAATTGCAAGAAATTTGACTACACAAATTAAGATAAATACGACTGATGAACCCATTTCAATATCGAGAGCAAAAGGAAGACCCACTACTAACAAGGCTAGGCCTGTTACAATGGCAAAAGGGATTACAGGAAGGATAAATCGATTAATTAATTCTGCAATTGTCCCTAAAAAAGCTGAGAGGTATCGCTGGTCAATAATTTGTAAGTTAGTTGACGCTACTAATGATTCTCGTATAGATGGGATACTAATCGTTGCCACAATTAATCCAAGACTACTTAGAATCACGAGGATAATAAAAACTGTTAATAAGTTGAAACTCATATTTTTAAGCTAGGTAGCAGTTAAATAGCTACGCTATTTGACCGGTACGTCCTACGGACGGCTCAGTTGAGAACCAAAGATAAAATAATATTTATTTATATTAGTTAAAATTATTTAATAAGATCTAAGTCGGCAGGAGTTGAACCTGCGAATGGCTCGATCAAAACGAGCTGCCTTAACCTCTTGGCTACGACCTACGATAGAAAGTATAGCTGACTGGAAAGCAATAACCCACGCCCTACCCGCAAGTTGGGGGTTTTACCCCCGACGGGAATCGTGGCGCTGCCCGAAGTATTCCAGTTAATTAGTCCTCTACAAACGCGGCGCCCTTCCCTTGGTCCTCGGCAGCGCCACGCTTGTGAAGGACTGGTTCGGGTAATCACCTAACTGCCGAAGGGCGCCGCACTTGTGGAGGACTAAATTCTACAGTATATGACTGTCTAAAAATCAAGTGGAGTCAACGTGACTTGAACACGTAACCGCTTGCATGCAAAGCAAGCGCTCTACCAAATTGAGCTATGACCCCCTTTTAGTGACCCTAAAGGATCACCTAAACACTAAGTGTTTGATTGTAAGTTGGAGGCTCCGCCTCCGACCGGGTGGTAAAACCAAAAAATATGTTTTTTACCCAGAAAGCTTCCTTCGGCAGTTAGGTGATTACCCGAACCAGTCCTCCACAAGGGAGGACCGGTGCCACTGCCTTTGACACATACATTATTGTTCTGCTTAAGGGTCGGATATCTCCCACGAGCAGAACAAATATATATGATACTTCAATTTCTTTACCATGTAGATCGTGTGCATCCTGTAATCTTTCCTTCAAGGGCTAACGTTCGAATACGAATTCGGCTTAAACGGAGAAGACGACTTACTGAACGAGGACGGTTACTTTGAATACATCGTCCACGGATACGTGTCTTATTTTGTTGCTGCTTTGCTTTTTTAGAGTAGCACACTTTAAAAGCTAAGTCTTTAATGGCAACCTTTATCAAATCTAATGATTGGTTCTCTTCTAGAATAAGCCCACTATTATGCATACTAGCAAGTTGGGTTCCTTTGGCATCCAGTTGGGCCGTCCGTGGACGACCCGACCGGAAACCTTCGGTTTCCAGTTGACTGACGTGATCCTTTAAATTTAGTAATAGATATGTTGATTTCAGCGAAGGGCGTTCTAAAAAAAAAGCAGATAAGTTTTTAGGATATTTAAAACTAGACCATTTTTTGTAATTAGGGTTTGAATTAGCTAAACAGCTTTGGGATACCTTCGGTATCCGGAGTGTTTTAGCTGCCGTAGATACTTGGCTAGAATGTGTACCTTTCCCGTTCCGAATTACTTCAGAGTTACTAGAAAAAGATTGCACGGTTGATTCTGTTTCTTTTTTTTTGAAATACTGTATCAAAAGTATTTTTGATTCATTTTGTGCAAATTTTTTTCGTTGTTGATTGTCTTTATATTTACGTGTTTTCATTAAGGTTATTTTACGCTTAATAAGCTATCATCAAACATGGCGCCCTTCGGCAGTTAAATCAGTGCCCCACTAGGGGGACACCAAGGGAAGATTTTAACCAGTCCTCCACAAGGGAGGACCAAGGGAAGAGCGCCACGCTTGGTCCTTGGCAGTTAGGTGACTACCCGAACCAGTCCTTCACAAGCGTGGCGCTGCCGAGGACCAAGGGAAGGGCGCCACGATACCGACGGTATTTAACTGGAAGGCGTAGCCTTCCGGTCGGGAACCTTAAATACCGTAGGTATTGACTGGGACATCCGTAGGACGTACCGATCGGAAGGCGGGCATGTGTCACAAGCCTTGGGGGGCTGATTGGACTGCCTTCCACAGCGGAGATTAATATCATTTTTTACATACACCTCCTAATTTTTTCTATTTCCCTAGTTCGGTAAATATCTTAATTCCCGTTACATTTTCAGAAAGAAGAAACTTTTTTATTATGCTGCACTGTTACGTGTTCTTAAATAGATAGCTGTTTCTAAGCTTACTACGATAATGTTTCTGTTTCTTCTCGCTTTTCTAACTTAGATATTCTTTTGGGACCTTGCTAGAGGATAAGGGCTGTTTCCCTCTTGAATACGAAGCTTATCCCCAGTATTCTGACTATAAAAAAATAGATAGGTATTCGGAGTTTTTTTATATTTAGTAAAGCTTTTCGCCACCCGCATACAACAAGTGCTCTACCCCCTATCTACAAATTTTTACGCTATACTTAAATATATTTCGCAAAAAACTAGCTATATGCACGTTTGATTAACCTTTCATCCCTAGCCACAAATCATCCCAAAGCATTGCTACGCCTACGGGTGCAGTCCTCCACTTCTTTTTACAAAAGTTTCAACTTGTTCATGGCTCGATCACGTGCTTTCGAGTCTTAAGATAAAAACTAATGAATGGTCGGAGTTTTTCATCCTCGATTTCTCTGCGCCTCCGAAAATATCTTTTCTTAAGCTTGCTTTCATCTTAAACTTGCTGACCCATCATGCAAAAGGTACACACTAGTGATAACTATCACCTAGCATTGCTTGTAAATAAAAAATTTCAGGATCTATTTCACTCCACGTTAAGCAAACTTATATGACATCCATCAAATGAACTGATGGGCAATAAGGCTTTTGGGTCTCTTTCACCTTTCCCTCACGGTACTTGTACGCTATCGATCATTTAATAGTATTTAGGCTTAGAGGGCTAGTCCCCCTTTCTTCAGACAAAGTTTCACGTGCTCCGTCCTACTTATTCTTTTTTTTATTAAGTTTAGATTAAGATACAGGGCTTTCACCTTCTATGGCACTGTGTTCCAATCAGTTTACCATCTGTCACGTAATAAAATCAAAAGACGCCTACTCCGCGTTCACTCGCCATTACTAACGGAATCTCGGTTGATGTTTTTTCCTTAAGTTACTTAGATGTTTCAGTTCACTTAGTTAAGCAAATAAGTTATTTGCAGGTTTAAATAACCGGGTTTACCCTTGAGGAAATCCATAGATCGTAGATGGTATTGATCTTCTCTCTTTCGTCAATTTACGTAGCAAGACTACTTGACATGGCTTTTCGTATTTGTTAACGTCCTCTTCTTTTAAATGTCTAGGCTTCCATTTTTTATTCTTATTTTTATTATTTTTTTGTCGGATACCGAAGGTATCCAGTTGTGGGCTAAAACACTTCGTGTTTCGGCCTGGAATACTTCGGGCAGCGCCGCGATTGAAGATATCCGACTAGCAATTAATTTTGTCTGTAAGTTGGAGGCTCCGCCTCCGACCGGGTGGTAAAACCACCCAGTTAAATCGAAGATTTTAACCAAGTAAAAAATATGTTTTTTACTCAGAAAGTGGGAAGCCAAATTCCAGATTTGAACTGGAAACCTTCTGTTTACAAAACAGACGCACTGCCAATTGTGCTAATTTGGCAATTCTATTATACTTAATCGGATTCCTTGGGAAGCTAATTAGCTGGAATACTTTGTATTCCGGTCGGGGGCAGTGCTAAACAACAAAGGCCCCAACTTTGTTAATTGGCCAAACAGCAAAGTTAAATACCGAAGGTATTTGACCGGTACGTCCTACGGACGGCCCCGTCGTTTAGCTAAGTCGGGAGTTCGCCCCCAACTGGAATACTTCGGGCAGCGCCATGATTCCGGTCGGGTAATTTTATTACCCAACTAGGTCGTATCCACAGGTATGCTTCATCAGTCAAATCATTCTATTTATTTCTATATTCACTAGTATTAGTACAGGATAATTTCAAATGTTACCATTTCTCTGTTTCCAGCCTAATCGCATTTTTTGTCTAAAATGTTTCAAAAAAGAAATCTAAAATGAAGCTTCGCGTTTGATATGCTTTCAACGCTTATCTTTGATGAATGTAGCTTACAAACCATGCTTCAGACGAAACAATTTGCAAACCAGAGATTCACCCCGAACGGTCTTCTCATACTAGCTCGAGATTTTTTATCTTTTTTTCGTATGTGCGAGGTAGAAACCAAACTGTTTCACACGTGTTAGAGCCTAAATATTTTTTTATTATAGGCTCTTTTAATCCTTTTTCACAAAAGGCACGGACTATATCTTCATCCGCAGATAATCGTATATTTCTATTATCTGTTAGGAGTTGGCGTCTTATAATAACTCATCTAAGTTACCATCCAACCGTATGCTCGAGGCATCTGATTGAGTCTCTACAGGGACACTCAGCAAATTCAACTGGGTGGCAACTGGATACCTTCGGTATCCGGTCAGGTAGCTACGCTACCTAACTATGTTGCTACCCGGTCGGGTGATAAATCACCCAACTTCAAAAATAAGGACCGAACTGTTTCAGATGTAACTTTTCGTTGTTCTGACACTTTTGAGTCATTTAAACGTGACACCTGGTCTACTAGTTTACAACGCGTTAAAAACGCGTTTGGTTCTTCTTCTTTTTGAGATTGTTCAATAATTTGTAAAAGTAAAGTTGCTTGTCGTTTTTTTATTTTTAAGTGAGGCCGCAAAGCTTCAAGACAAGATTTGACAGCATCTTCTCCAACAATTGTGTAGTCAGACATACCGTTAGATTTATTTTTTCGTAAAGTTCCATATTGTAATTGATTCTTAAGTTGAATCAAAAATCAGTGTCGTGTTGTCTTTTGATAGAATGTAATACTTACACGGATCTGAAACTTAAGACGATAATCAGAACGTTTAACGATTTGTGCATAGATAGAACCATCTCCATCTAAAAAACCTGCGATATAAGATAATTCTACAGGAGGTAATCGTTTTAATTTACGAAGATTGGTGGTTGTCATTGTTTCTTTTATGTTGTTACTTTTTTTCTGTGTGTCTTCCCTCGGTATTGCCTGTGTCTTATGTTTGGTTATAAGGATAATGTAGACACAGGTTTCACCGATATAAGCCAATACTAGGAGTAAGGTTACCCTTCTCCAACGCAGTATGTCTACGTTCTGAACCCAGCTCACGTAGCGCCTTAGAGCACGAACAGTGCTACCCTTCCCAGCTGCTTCACCAGGAGGATGCGCTAAGCAGACATCGAGGTCGCAAACCCACCCTTCAATACGAACTCTCAGGGGGGATTACGCTGTTATCCCCGGCGTACCTTTTATCTATTAAGCGACATCCTTTCCATAAAGTAATGCCTGATCACTATAAACATGGTAATTTAAAATACCATCCTGCTCGAGCTATCACTCTTACAGTCCAGCTTCCTTTATTGCTATTATACTCTAAACTTCAAAATGACGAAGTTGAGGAAACCTATATACCTCCGTTACTCTTTAGGAGGTTCCCGCCCCAGGCAAACTACCAAATTTAGACGGTCCTCAAACATCTATAATGATGTTCTTTTCTAATGCCAAGATAGAATTTACAATTTTATCTGTCTTATAGTAGAAGCATTAGTAAAAAATAAGTGAGCTTCGATGCTACAGAGGGTGGTATCTCAAGGACGCCTCAACAATACTCTGGCGAGTAGGTATTACTGGCTCCCACCTATGCTGCATTCTGTAGTCACGTTGGCAATCTAAATCTGTAGTAAAGGTGCACGGGGTCTTTTCGCCTACGCACATATACACCGCATCTTCACGGCAAATTCAATTTCACTGAGTCCCTACTCGAGACAACCGAGGAATCGTTACCCTATTCATGCAGGACGGAAATTACCCGCCTAGGAATTTCGCTACCTTAGGATCGTTATAGTTACAACCGATGTTTACTGGTACTTCAAGTGATAACCGAAGGGTCACCACTCATAATAGCCGAGCACTGATCAAGGGTCAGTCTGTATACATGGGATATTCTCCTTTGCACAGACCTGTGGGTTGGGTAGGTCCGGCATTTCTTCCTTTCCCCCCGAAGAACGGAGCGTGCGACTTTCACCGCACTCCGCTCCAAGTGTAGAATAATTCCGTCGTGGCCTTCGCTATTCTGGCTGAATAGTATATGCCTGTTTTATGGGCAATGGTAAAAGCTCGCGCTTTTGATCCATGGAATTTTTAGGTTAATAATATGTAAGTAACGGGAGGTATCGAACCTTTCCGTTTCTTTTGCAGCATTGGCGTGGTGTTTTATGTGACAAAATTTATGTGACAAAATTTATGTACAGGTATCACATTATTGTATGAATACTTTCCGCTTATTGCTCAGAGTTTGATTCGGTGCGTTTCTGTTAGCCCTGCGTCTTGCCCAAGTGGGTGTTTACAGAGCCCGCAACGGCTTCGGTATTTCAATACTGCATGTTTATTTACCGGAATACTTTGTATTTCAGTTTATGAACGCTTCAGTATTCCAATTTATCCACTTCAAAGTATCCTGCTTCTGTTGTCCGTTTTTATCATCATTCCCGACCTGAATCGGTGTATACTCCGGCCATATTATTATTACGATATTCCGCAACTAGTTAGAGGCTTCCGTTACGTCCTACGGACGGCCTTCCCTTGGTCCTCCCTTGTGGAGGACTGTTGTTTGTTCTAGTTGTTCTACAAATTTAAGAGAAGTGGGCTTACCTTCAGTTTCCTTAATGTCGAGTGTTGAAACTCTCAAAGTGTATAACCCCCATTACAGGGTAGGGCAATCGTTGCGCCCTAGCTTTCGCGTTCATTCGCTTTTTCTCTTATTCCTCTGCCCTCCAGCATAGGCTCAGGCTTACGCCTTTGCTACCTAATAAATTAGGAACTGGGAGGGTTTACCAAGTTCCGATACCGGGACTATTATATATTTCCTTAGGTGCCTGCAGCTATACCGTCTCACTTGTCAGAGACAACGCCAACCCTTCAAAATCGCGTGGTTGGCCTGTGTGAGAGTATCCCCTTGCTGATGTCAAGCACTTGGGGGGCTGTCATTACGATACGTATACAGATTCATTTTCATTCACCATAGAAATCATTACACTCGCCGCTTCTATGATTTTCTTGACCTATCATAGTTGTGACTTTTTGCCAGCTTTTTGGTGTTTGTTGCCTTGCACCACTCCCTATTTGTGGGAGGCTTCGCCCCGGGATTTAATCCGGGGAGCGCTTAAAGCCGGGTCTTTTCTTACCCAACTTTGCCCGTTGTGTTAGTCCGTTGTCTACGACTATCCGTTTCCGGGGTGTAGATAGCTGGGTGGTGTAACCACCCGGCCGGAAGGCAAAGCCTTCCAGCTTGGCTACCTTCCCCGTCTCGGCATTCCCGTTATCAGCTTCTTGTCGCACTTTTTGGTAAACAGTCGTTCCAAGCAATTATGTGTCATCGAAGATGTTTTACTTCTTCGACCTTCTTTCTCCCGAAGTTACAGAAGCATTTTGGTTGGGTAGTCCGGGCATTTCTTCCCTTTCCCCCACAGAACGGAGCGTGCGACTTTCACCGCACTCCGCTCCCACTAAACTTTTTACTTTAATGAATTCGCTTGATTGCTTCAAGTCATGACTTTGTTTAAGGGTCATTTAAAGTATATTTTTTGGAAATCTAATATATATGGTGTTACACGCGTTAATATTATTTCTCTTTTTCTTTGGCCCTCGGCAGCGCCACGCTTGTGGAGGACTCAATTTCTGCCGTAGGCTCGAATGGAGCCTCCTTTATTAGTTGATACGCGTTTTACAGCGCCTATTCGGAAGTGTTTATTTTCCAGGATTTCGCGTTGTAGCCGGTATACTCCGGCTATATTAGATTTTCGATATTCCACTACAAGTTGGGTGATGAAATCACCCGACCGGGTTACTTCGTAACCCAGTTAGGTAGCGTAGCTGGAAGGCTTTGCCTTCCGGCCGGGTGGTGTAACCACCCAGCTACCTGACCGGAAGGCATAGCTTAAATACCTAAGGTATTTTAACCGAAGGTTTCCAGTTGGGGGCTTCGCCCCCGACCGGATATCAAGATATCCAGTTGGTTTTGGCATATAATTTGTGTTCTAGTGTTCACGCATTATTGACTGTTATATTGTAGAAGTTTAGTCTTTATTGAGAAGTAGGCTTACCTTGCGGTTTCGTTAATGTTGGGTATCCCTCAAACTTTATAGCCCCCATTACAGGGTCAATAGTCTCCTATCATACGCATTTGCGTGCTCATTCGCTTTTTCTCGTATTCCTCTACCCTCCAGCTTAAACTTTTGCTGTTGCATCCGCTACCTCTGAAAAAAGGTCTCATCCTTTAATCGAGGAACTGGGAGGGTTTACCAAGTTCCGATGCCGGGACTATTTTATACTACCTTAGGCACTTGCTATTTGCCGCCTATTCTAACGCAGAGACACAATGTTTAGCTCTCGACAAACTAAACGCCTGCTAATAGGTCACCCTTGCAGCTGGTGGCTTCTTGGGGTCTAAGTTTACGACATTTTCATCACAAGTTCATTTTCATTTGCCATAGTAGTCATTACACTCGCCGCTTCTGCTAGTCTATTTTGGTTCCAGTGCTAGCAGGTATGACTTGTTCGCCTATCCGTTTATAGTATGTTGTTGCCTCTATACTCTATCTTATTTGCGATAGTGGTAGGTCCATCAGTTTAGTAATGGAGGCGCTTAGGCGCAAGGCGTTTCTGCCTTACCCCCGCCCTCAGTGTCTCCTAAATGTGTCCGTCGGGTTCGCCTTCGCATTTACGCGTCACGAAATTCCCGTCATCAGCTTCTTGTCGCACGTCGAGTTCCTTAAGTAGGGTTTACTCAATCACCTTAGTAGATTTACTACTTGACCACCATTGTCGGTTTAGGGTACGATTCATATTTCTTTGTTTTTTCTTGAGCCCATCTGAATAAAAAATGACATTCAATTATCAGTATCTATTCAATAACACACTGTCAATCATAAGAAAGACACAGAATCTTTTTCTGTGTTCTCATCCTGTAAAACTATCGCTTTACTAGTTAGAGATCGTCTTAACGTACGCAGATTGTCCGTCCGTACAAACCCTTGGTCTTTCGGTGACGAAGGTTTTCACTTCGTTTTTCGTTACTCATGTCAGCATTCTTACTAATCAAAAGATAAGAATATTTTCCAATATTCCCTAACTTATAGATTACATTTTGCTACCAAAGGTATTTTATGCCATTGATACTAGTCGATTAATTGAACGGGTATTTGTAGGCAAGGCGTCGGGGGGGGTGTGTGTTGATTTGATTGCCTTTGACTTACGAAGATTCCACAAAAGATTAGATCTTATTTAAGCACAACGCTATCATAGGACGTCATTGCTAAAAATTTTATGTGATCGTTAAAAAAACAACAACAATATAGTGCTCTAAATGAAGCGCCCAAATTAGAGTCCCGTACTAATCGGTACGGCCATGGACGGCCCAATTGCCTGTCCCCGAGCCCCTTGAAACGCTACGCGTTCCGAACTGGGTGGTTTTACCACCCGGTCGGGAACCAAGGGTTCTCAACTGGATATCTTGATATCCGTTCGGGGGCGAAGCCCCCATACTCTCCTATACGAATGATAAGTACTGAAGCTGAATCCACAAAGAATCCACTTCATTACCTAAATTTACGTTTTATGGGGGTAGGGTTCCGAGGATATATTATTAAAAAGATTGTCAATGTTCATAAATTAAGTAAGGAACAGAAGAAACTAGCATCTCGATGGCTTGATAAAAGTGAGCATGATGGTACTTCTTTTATTCGGGTTTTAATACTTAAGTTAGGACAATCAGCATTAACAGCGTATCCAATCCCTGTTGGGGTAACCGTCTATTGCCCGACTGACCAACAACAACAGGCGGATAATCAACCACTTCTTCTAACTTCGACTGATTATAAACTATTAACCTCAGTGGCATCAGAGATTAAATCATACAAAATTCCTGATGTTTATAAAGGAAGTGGAGTTTTCCTTTGTGAGCGATTAGAAACTGAGAAAGGTGAACAGTACTTAAATGAAACAACATTACGAAAGGTTATTAAAAAGAAGTAATATTGATAACTGGAATACTTCGTATTCCGGTCAGGTAGCTACGCTACCTAACTGGACCGTCCGTAGGGCGTACCGTTCGGGAGTGAAGCCCCCAACTAGGTATCAAAGGCACCCGGTCGGGAACCTTAAGTACCGTAGGTATTGGACCGGAAATCTTCCCTTGGTCCTCGTCAGCGCCACGCTTGTGGAGGACAATACCTACGGTATTTAAGGTTCCCAACTGGAAGGCTACGCCTTCCGGTCGGTACGTCCTGCGGACGGCCCAACTGCCCGAAGTATTCTAGTTGGAAATCTTTGATTTCCGACCGGGTGCGTCCTACGGACGGCCCAGTTGCCTAACTACTGAAAAACGCGACTGTATACTCTCGAAATAAGGTCTATCTGCGTAAAATAAGTAAGTATGATTCAACTCCTCTCTAAATTAAAAGTTGCTGATAACTCAGGTGCTCGATTAGTACAATGTATTAAGGTTCTAAAATCGCGGGCAAAAACAGCTAATGTCGGTGATCTTATCACTGTTACAGTCAAAAAAGCACGACCACACAAACAAGTCCAAAAAAAAGATGTTCGAGTTGCCGTTGTAGTACGAACAAAATCAACTTATGTTCGACCTAATGGAATAAAAGTCAGTCTCGGAGAAAATTCATGTGTAATTTTAAGTTCACGAGCTAATAAAACACCTGTGGGTACTCGTATCATAGGACCCATTCCTGTTCGAGAACTACGTAAATCAAAAGTTATAAAATGTATTTTGTTAGCTAAATCAGTTATCTAATACCCCATAACAACGATCGTGGCGCCTCCTCGGCAGTCAATACCTACGGTATTTGAGGTTCCCGACCGGTACGTCCTACGGACGGCCCAGTAGGGTAATTTCATTACCCGACCGGAATACTTCGGGCAGCGCCACGATTCT
>Ga0209603_1004156_pt1 | contig 12231 bp, 14 predicted proteins | sample COGITO_mtgs_1206_FD_184812 | JGI IMG/M metagenome (GOLD analysis project Ga0209603, IMG submission 184812) | Pelagic marine microbial communities from North Sea - COGITO_mtgs_120607 (SPAdes) (version 2) | ecosystem: Environmental > Aquatic > Marine > Epipelagic ... | reverse complement strand
AGAAGGTACAGTGGCGTAAATTCATGGCAGGCTCGTACAACCAAGAGCGATACGGCAATAGACCGCAGACAAACGTGACGATATCCGTGGGCGACATGCATTTAGACGCCCTGCGCAAAGTTAATTCTGACTTGGCAGCTATCCATAAAGAAGATCAAGAGCGTGAAGCAAAGACGATTGACGCAGATTACAAGGATGTATCAGATGAGTGATAACCCATTAACAGAGTTTGTCCTACGTTACCGCGACGAGCCAGTGCTATTTGTCAAAGAGGTGCTAGGCGCAACACCATACGATTATCAGGAGGAGTTCTTGAACGCCATTGCATCTGGCGAGCGTAAGATGTCGGTCAGGTCAGGCCACGGCACGGGTAAATCCACGTCCGCGTCTTGGGCTATGCTCTGGTTTCTCTTGCTACGTTTCCCGAATAAGGTCGTTGTCACAGCGCCCACATCAAGCCAATTGTTTGACGCATTGTTTGCCGAGCTAAAGCGTTGGATAAACGAGTTGCCACCCCACCTACAGCAATTGATTACCACCAAATCTGACCGCGTAGAGCTAACGTCAGCTGCGTCCGAGGCTTTCATATCAGCTAGAACGTCACGCGCCGAGACGCCAGAAGCGTTAGCAGGTGTTCACTCTGAGAATGTTCTTCTGGTGGTAGATGAAGCATCAGGTGTGCCTGAGAAAGTCTTCGAAGCTGCTGCTGGCTCTATGTCAGGCCACAGCGCAACCACGCTACTCCTATCTAACCCCACGCGATCTTCTGGAACATTCTTTGAGAGCCAAACACGTATGGCTAAGAGCTGGTGGACGCGCAGATGGTCGTGCGTAGATAGCCCGCTTGTATCAACAGAGTTTGTTGACGAAATGCGTGAGCGTTACGGCGAGGATAGCAACGCATTTCGAATACGTGTGCTAGGCGAGTTCCCAATGGCTGACGATGATACGATTATACCGTTTCACGTCGCCGAGAGCGCCATACATCGAGATATTGAGGTTACGCCTGACATTAGGCCAATATGGGGCTTGGACGTGGCAAGATTTGGCACTGACAAAACTGCATTGTGCAAAAGGTATGGCAATGTCGTGACAGATATTACCGCGTGGCAGGGATTAGACTTAATGCAGACTGTGGGCAGAGTAATGGCTGAATATGAAAGCCTATCACCCAGCCTGCGCCCAAACGAGATCCTTGTGGATAGCATTGGCGTTGGCGGCGGTGTAGTTGATAGATTACGTGAGTTAGGCGCTCCAGTGCGTGGAATTAATGTTGGTGAAGCGCCTGCAATGGGCAAGACTTACACAAACTTACGCAGCGAGCTGTGGTTTAAGACAAAGGGATGGCTCGAAGATAGATCCTGCAAATTGCCCAAGAATGACCAGCTCTTAGCCGAGCTAACTGGCATAAGGTACTCATTTACCAGCGCGGGCAAGATGAAAGCCGAGAGTAAAGACGAAATGCGCAGGCGTGGCCTAAAATCGCCCGATTTAGCCGACGCATTATGCCTCACGATGGCTTCCGACGCAGCTACAGCCTTATCTGGCGCAAATATAAGCTGGAAAAAGTCAATTAAACGCAATTTAAAGGGAATTGCATGAACCAAAAAAAATTTTCAAATTTGTCACCCAAGATGAAAAATTTAATGATGAATAAATGGATAAAAAGCTATATGAGCCGTGGTTTGACGTTGGAAGATGCCCAACATGCCGCTAGGTGGCGCGCTGGGACGTGGAAGTTGTCAGATAGAATGCGCGTTGTACTAGCTAATATGGATAAATTGTGATAGCTTGTAAAAAAATACTATCATAGGCTGTAATTATGTCACAAAATCAATTTATGAGCTTCTTAAACTCGCTAGACAAAGGTGCGAGCGACAGAAACAGCATTACCGAGTTTCTGGCTAATGTTTTGACGCCCGGCGACGAGATGGAATATGTTAACGGTCAACTTATGACTACTGGCGGCAAACCTGTCGAAAATATGGGCGCAAAAACAAGTTACGGCACGCTAGGCCAAGCTAATTTTGCTGGCAATGACCCAGTTAAGCAGGGTTTGCTATCAAAAATGACTGAAGCGCCCGATAAAGCAGCGCGTAAGTTTGGTTTGCTTGAGACTAGCCCGCCACCACTAAGGCCAAGCCCAGCGCCTAGCTCAGATTTTGCCCCTGTTACTCAGATTTTACCAGTTGAAGTAATGATGGGTATTGATCAGTCTAACTTTCCTGACAAGCAAGGATTTATAGAATATTTAACAAACCAATTTAATAATACGCCACAATTGTATAACTCTGGTATGCTTGGCCCTGACGCATTAAGCCAAATGTACCAAGCATATGAGATAGGTAAGATGGCTGAAGGTTATTTAGGTTAATGGGCTTACTAGACCAACAAAGGCCAATGAGTTTCTCTGGAAAGAGAACGGCGACGCCATACCAAGGCATTACAGCAATGGACGCCGCAAGATTTGTAGCTGAAGCCACGCCTATTATTGGTGACGCTATGGCAGCTAAAGAAGTTTACGACGAATTACAAAAGCCAGACCCTAATTATGCAATGGTGGCAGCTCTAGGCGGCGCAGCTCTCGTTGGATTAGTTCCCGGCCTTGGCGACGCTATGGCTGCTGGCATTAAGAAGGGCGCAAGAGGATTACTTGATGCATCTAAACGGATTGAAGTTGATCCAAGTGTGATGGGTATGTCTGGCGGTAATTTTAGATTAAACCCAAAATCCAGCAATATTCCACGTAATATGCCAGCAAATAATGTTTTAGATGCAGTTGATAAATTAACGCCAGAGCAAATAAACGCGGCTACTAAATTTGAAAGAAAGTCTGGGTTTGCAAAGCCGCGTGTTGGCGGTGGTCGCGCAAAAGATCCTGCATTATTTACACCATTTTCATCTAAAAAACAAACAGGCATCCCACCAAGTGAGTGGAAAGTTAAGGGAAGGAAACTTAGCTCAGAAACTGTAGATCCTACTTTTAAAACTGCTGAAGATTTAAAAAATGAAGGCTTTACAGATATGTTTGGCTTTGTGGCAGATGGGACTATAAGTGATACTGTAATTGATGAGATTAATGATTTAAAATTTAGTAGACCAGTTATGCAACAAGGTGGGCATGAATTTGGAGATAAAGGTAAATTAGGGTTTGCATCAGATAATGTAGCATTAGACACAAAAAGAAAATCTTGGGAAAAAATTGCACGAGAAGGTGGAAAGCCTATTGTTAGCCCTATGACAATGGGTGCGGCTGGCGGTGATTTTAGTATGCACCAAACAATGAATTTAGCTCAAGCTATACTCGCAAATGCTGATAATATAGACCCTAATTTTGTGCCTCTTAGGGGTGCAATTAAAAATAATAATAGACTTTTACCAGAGGGCATGGGTCTACTTAGCCCAGAATTACCAGCTTACCTATCGACATTAAAAGGTGGGGAACGTGCGGCTTTTGTAAAATCATTAGATACAGCGCCAGCTTTAGCGGCTGGTGTTCCAAGTGTGGGCGCTATCCGATGGGCAACAACTGCTCCAGAGTTAACCAACCAGCCACTTTTAAGTAGTGGATACAGAGCATTTCAGCCTGACGTTGAAAATTTCTTAGATTATGGAAACACTCACGCATCATATAATGCTACTATAAATAGGATTGGCAATAATATGACGATGGGTGATGTCCGCCCTTGGTATATGCAATTCCCCGATGAGGCTTACCCAAAAATGGTAGCCAGCACCCCAAGCGGATCAAACATGCTAAAGACAGAGGCTTTACCTAAAGACATAAGAGGTTTTCAAATGAATCCAAACATGTCACAAAAAATAGATAATGAGTGGGTTGAGGCAAATATGATTTATGATGAAATATTAAAAACTCAAGGCAGACAAGCCGCAGAGCTATTTGGTCTGGATGCTTTAGTTAACCGCGCACAGAGGTTAGGTAATTATTAAAAAGTCATAACTGGCGCGATCTTTGTAAATATGTTATACAGAAATAAACTGAGAGCTGACTAATGCCAATTACAACATATGCAGAATTAAAGACAAACATTGCAGAGTTTCTTAACCGAGATGATCTAGCATCAATTTCGTCTACGTTTATATCGCTTGCTGAAGATGATCTAAACCTTAGATTGCGTCATTGGCGGCAAGAGAAGCGAAGCACAGCCGAGATTGACACGCAATATAGCGCAATACCCGCAGATATGCTAGAAATAATACGATTTTACACAACAAGCGGAGATACACGCCCACTTGAGTTAATATCGCAAGCAGAAATGCTTGATCGCAAGTTTAGAAACTTAAACACAAGCGGTCAGCCGGCATATTACGCGCTTACAGCAGGTGAAATTGAAGTTTACCCAGTGCCAGACGGAACATACACGTCAGAATTGTATTATTACAGTCGAATACCCGCGCTAAGTGACAGCAATACATCAAATTGGGTATTAGATTACTATTCTAGCGCATATTTGTATGGATCGTTAATACACTCTGCGCCATACTTAAAAGATGACGCAAGAATACAAGTGTGGGCTGCGTTGTACCAAAACGCAATTGATGCAATTAATACTGAAAGCGAAAAAGCTAAATTTGGCGGATCAGGTCGCCGTATGAAAATAAGGGCATACTAAAATGAGTTTTACAGATACATTTGAAACACGAGTATTAACTTGGGTGTTTACTGCAAGTTCAGCGACACGCCCGACAGCTTGGTTTGTGGCATTATACACGGCATCCCCAAATGATGCAGGTGGAGGCACTGAAGTTAGTGGCGCTGGTTATGTAAGGAAAGCCGCAACATTCACAGTCTCCGGAGATACTGCAAGTAATTCTGGAGCAATTGAATATCCAACTGCAACAGGTAATTATGGCACAGTTAGCCATGTTGGTATTTTTGATGCATCATCTGGTGGTAATTTAATAGCATACGCAGCTTTAACAGTGTCAAAAACTATTTCTACAGGTGATGTTTTGCGTATACCTGCTGGAGATTTAGACGTTACTTTATCATAAGGATAAAAAATGGCATTTATAATTAAAGATAGAGTACGTGAGTCAACAACCACAACAGGCACTTCAGCAATTTCACTGGGTGGGACTTCTACTTCATTTCAGACATTTAATTCTAATATGTCAAATGGTGATACAACGCATTATGCAATAGTTCACCAAACTGCTGATGAATGGGAAGTTGGTGTAGGCACTTGGAACACAGGCAATACATTAACACGGACAACTGTTTTATCTAGCTCTAACAGCAACGCAGCAGTAAATTTTACATCTGGAACTAAAGATGTATTTATGACTTACCCGGCCACTAAGTCTATTAATAAAGATACTGGCAAAGTTGACATAGATGCTTTAGGCATTAACGCTAGTAGTGTTTCTGGCTTTACTGTAGGCGTATCTGTTCCTTCAAATGCATTATTCACAGACACTAACACCACCTATTCTGTAGGAGATGGTGGTTTAACACAAAAGAACTTTACAACTACTTTAAATACTAAGTTAGATGGTATAGAAGCTAGTGCAACAGCAGATCAAACTGATGCTGAAATTAGGGCAGCTGTAGAAGCGGCATCTGACAGTAACGTGTTCACTGACGCAGACCATACTAAACTTAATGCAGTGGAAGCATCCGCAGACGTTACAAATACAGCAAACGTAGTGGCGGCACTTACAGCAGGGACTAATGTTTCTATTGCGGCAAACGGTACTATTAGTTCTACAGACACTAACACAACTTACTCAGTTGGCGATGGTGGTCTAACGACTAATGATTTTACCAATGCAGATCACTCTAAATTAGACGGCATAGCCGCAAGTGCTAACAATTACACTCACCCTAATCACTCAGGCGAAGTCACATCGACAGCCGATGGTGCTACAGTCATAGCTGACAACGTAGTAGATGAAGCTAATCTAAAGGTAAGCAATACGCCTACAAATGGTTATGTACTAACTGCACAATCAGGTAATACAGGTGGTTTAACATGGGCGGCGTCTTCTTTATATGAAACTGTTGGTACAATTACAACTGGTACTATTGACCTTGCTACTGGCAACGTCTTCGCTGATGCGCCTTCTGCCAATGCAACCTATGTATTCAGCAACCCTGCCGCCTCTGGTTTAGCTAATGGCTTTACACTCAAGATAACCCCTTCTGCTACTGTGACAATCACTTGGCCTACTTCGGTTGACTGGGCTGGTGGTACTGCACCTGACGCTCCTGCTAGTGGCGCTACGAATATATATACGTTCTACACGACAGACGGTGGTACGACTTACTACGGCTTCTTAGCTGGCGGAGCAATGGCATGAGCATAGCTAGACTGATGCAACAGGCTTCTGCTGGTGTGTCTGCTGGTGGTGGTGACGCATGGACTGATCCTGACTTAGCTAATGCAAGTTATGATAATGTTAGCTTTAGTATTGCCGCTAGTAATACAGCAGATGTTTACTTTAAGCCTGATGGTACTGATTTTTTTGTTACAAACATTGGTGGCACAATAAAAAAATATAGTATGACAACACCTTGGGACTTAGCAAGTGTGTCATATACTGGTAGTTCTTTATCTGTATCCAGCCCCTTCGGGCTATATTTTAAAACTGATGGAACTAGGCTGTATTTTATAAACAATGGTACTGATACAGTAAACCAAGTAGATTTATCAACCGCTTGGGATTTATCTACGGCAGGAACTGTGGTGCAAGGTGCGCCAGCAGTAGGTAGTATAGTTAGGGGTATTCGTTTTAGTTCAGATGGTACAAAAATGTATTCTTCTGATAGGCCTAACAAGCAAATTGAACAGTTTAACTTGTCTACTGCTTGGGATATTTCTAGTTCTTCTGCAAGTAGTACACCAAGCCAAACATTTAATGTGAGTAGTCAAGCAACACAACCTGCAATATATGCATTTAACCCTGATGGTACAAAAATGTGGGTTGTAGATGCAGGTACAGATAACATTTACGAATACTCTCTTTCAACAGCTTGGTCAGTTTCAAGTGCGTCTTATTCATCAATAAGTTTTAATTTAAGTTCTCAGAGTTCTACCCCTATTGGCGGGCAGTTTAAATCAGATGGTTCTAAGATGTATATAGCAAGTAATAACAATGGCAACCTCTACCAATACTCAACTTAAAATAGGAGAAAACATGTTATTAGTTAAAACATCAAACGGAGGAGTAGAGCAATTTCCATACACGCTCGGAGACCTTCGCCGTGACAACCCGCAGACCAGCTTTCCAAAGAAGATTGGTGATGCAATTCTAGCCTCATACGGCATTTACCACGTTATGCCTGAGACTCAACCTGAGTACGACAATCTGGTGCAAGTTCTTGTGCGTGATGCTGAGCCTCACAACAATGAGACAGCCGTCAATGAAGACGGAGAGACCTACAGAACAGGTCGCTGGGTGATTGGCTACACTGCGGAGAACAAACCTCAAGATCAGGCAGAGGCTAATGTTCGCAACAATCGTGACAGCCTTTTAGCAGACACAGACTGGATGGCCCTATCAGATGTCACCATGTCAACCGAAATGAGTGCCTACCGTCAGGCGCTTAGAGATGTAACGAGCCAAGCTGGTTTCCCTTACAATATAACTTGGCCTACAAAGCCGTAAATTAAAGGAGATTAGTATGGGTAAAAAGGATGAAACTAATTAAATGAGCTTTGGTGTATCTTCATTTTCGGCTACTCCCTTTTCATCCTACAGGGAAGTAATTAATTATGGTAGTATTAAGAATACTTCAGCACAATTAAATCAAATACTAACTAGCTTATGTAGTGCATCAGCAACTAAACCATTTGCATCAAATATACTGCTAGTTTCAAGTGCAAACGTAAGTGCTGGTAATCAATTTACTGTAAATGTTCAGTTAAATGTTACATCTAATACATTTGCAATCGCTAAAGAAAAGTGGGAACAAGAATTAAAGACAACTGAAATTTGGACTGACGCAACGCCAACAACTGAAACATGGACACCAGCCTAATGTTGCAAACTTTCATAATTTACGGCATTGTACCAAAGCGCAATTGATGCTATAAATCAGGAAAGTGAAAAAGCTAAATTTAGTGGTTCTGGCCTTCGCATGAAAATAAAAAGTTACTAATATTTTATACAAAAGGATAATAAAATGGCAAATATTGGAAAAACAGAACCAGCATATGATATGGCTGCTGTTACCGCAAGTGATACTGCTGACATAACCCCGACACGCGGAGTTTATATTGGTGGTGCTGGTGATTTAAAGGTGGATACTGCGGGTGGTACAACAATAACATTAAGCGCAACCGCAGCAGGTTCTATCTTGCCTATATCGGTAAAAAGAATTTATGCTACTGGGACAACCGCGACAAACATTGTTGCTCTATATTAAGAGGTCACTATGCAGATTGGTCTAGGTTTATCAATTACGGCTCAACTACGCTTTGGGTCGTCTTTATCTTCATACGCAGTAAACGACTTTGACCCATCCCTAGTGTTTGACTTTACGAAAGACTACTTCCGCACAGCAGGAACAGACACCACATTCGACAGCGCCATCACACACGCAGCCACGACCAATGCGACGATGGTGGACAGCGATGGATTGCTCAAGTGGCGTCCGCATAATCTGGTGCAGTATTCATCTATAACAAACAATTGGGGTAGGTCTGGCTGCACAATAACTCCAAACTCTGGCTTAGATAGTTACGGAAACACGACACTAGGGCTGGTTACAGGAACAGGTGGAGCAACGACCCAGATTAGGGCAAATATGGGGACAACCGAAGCTCTAGGCGTTAGCCATACGGTAGAGTTTGAGTTCAGACCTGTTGATTGTGATTTTGCAGTAGTTTCCCATAGCGACGGTGTAAGTGGTTTGTTTGTTTACTTTGATACTGGTACTGGAAGTGTAACAAGCGCTACCTCTGGTACGAATGGTGATTTGTGGACGCTTATCTCAAGTGAATTGGTGTTGATTAGTACTGGCCTTTGGAGGTGTAAGTTTGAGTATTCCCAGACGAAAGACACGACGCCTATGCACTACGTGTATCTGTCTGATAGAGCAAGCACCATCCCCGCCAGCGGTCCGTATAGCGGCTACATCGGCAACTATCGAGCCTACCGCTCCGACCTAGGCGGCATGGTCAACAACCCTGACCGTGGTGATAGCTACGTCCCAACAACAAGTTCTGCTGTTTACCTACCTCGTGTAGGCCACCACATCTACAATGGTAATGCTTGGGTGAACGAAGGCGTACTCCATGAGAGTGAAGCTAGGACTAACTTGGTGACGTATTCAAATGATTTTAGCCAATGGTCCGTGCCAGCTATGGCAACCGGAGGACAGGCCAATTCACTCACAGGCGAGTCAGATGCAACCCTCCTTGAAACTACTGGGGGGATTAACAAAACTAACCTTGCTGTATCTAGTATAAGCAACCTTCAGGTAACTATGAGCGTTATTGCAAAGGCAGGTACCGTTGATTGGCTCCTTTTCTTTGACAATGATTACGGGGGTAGTGGCGCTTGGTTTGACCTCGCGTCTGGTGCATTAGGCACTGTTCAGACTAATGCAAGCGCAAACATAGAAGACCTTGGGGGCGGGTGGAGAAGATGCTCTATTACATTCCAAAATGCTAGTACATACACACCTAGCCCCCTTATAGAAGTTGTGTCAGCGAATGGTGATAGCGGTGCAACAAATGGTGAGAACATATACATCTACGGCGTACAGTTTGAAGTCGGCTCAACCCCATCAAGCTACATCCCAACATCAGGATCAACTGTAACAAGGGCGGCTGAGACATTAACTGTCCCTGCGGCTAACATGCCTTGGCCTACACTTGTGTATACCAGTGGTGAGCTGGTTACTAATGGGACGTTTGATACTGATGTAAGCGGGTGGAGTGGTCTGACTTGGCTGGCGGGAGGGACTGCTGAAGGCATATTGGGCGACCAAACACTTGTGACTACTGTGGGGGGACTCTACAAGGTCACCTTTGATTATTTGTCAAACACAGGTCCATCAAACGCTCTTATTCGCATCACGAATGGGACGACCAATGCAATTCTAAAAGACTTAATTATCGCAATAGCAGGCCCATACACGACTTATGAAATGTTTTTTGTGGCCACTTCTACCGATACAATTATTACGTTGAGGTCGCTTGGAAACTCCACCGTTGAGTGGGACAACATCTCCGTCAAAGAAATGAACCCTCTTTCTGTGTCTATCCAGATGGACGGCAAGATGACGTATGCTGATACTGGTTCCGTTGGTGAAGCAGTTCCTTTTAGATGGTTTAAAGATAGTAATAATTTTATTTTAAACTATATGCGAACCGATAGTACAAGGAGTGGTTCGTCTTACTTTCAGCAGGAAGCATTGAATGTGTCTGTAGCTGTTGAGTCTGTAATAAACTTGTACTCCCCAGACATCAACGTACCATTCAACATCGCATCTCGCCACGGCTCAACCTTCATCAACGGTGCAGTTAAGGGTACAGCATTAACAGCTAACACAACCCCTACGTCACTGCCTGACCTTTCAGCTACAGACTTAACTCTTGGTAGCACCTTCATGGGTACAATAGGTAAGTTCAGAGTGTGGTCAGATGATCTAACGGATACTGGCATAGAGGAGGCTTCAACATGACTGAAGAATTAGAAACAGAAATAATTAAGACTGACTTCTACCTCAAGTTAGCTAATGAAGCTGCAATGCCATCAGTCTTGTCACACTTCTACAAGCAAGACACTGAAACAACAGTAGACGAGGAGACAGGCGAGGAGACTACCACAAACGTAGGTGATCCTTACCTAGTGCCAAACACATCTGACTATGCAATCGACGTTGTAGGTACTCTACACGAGCCTACAGGGGCAACCCTGACAGATGATGAGGGCATGGAGTATCCTGAAATGCAAGCTATGACAGGCTGGCATGTTAATATTAGATTAGTAGGTGATGCAGTTAGAGAAACTGTAGAGGCACTAGATACATCACACGGGGTAACACCTGAAACACCAATGAGAGTTTGGTTATAGGAGACTGAATAATGGCTGATACGACGACAACCACATATAGCTTAGTTAAGCCAGAAGTCGGTGCATCTGAAGATACTTGGGGTACTAAAATAAACACCAACTTGGATAGCGTTGATAATTTACTGGATGGGACAACTGCAATAAGCCCAAACTTAACAGCGTTAAAGATTGGCGGGGCTACAGTCACAGCATCCGTCACTGAATTAAACAAGTTAGACGGCGTCACAGCCACAACTGCTGATATTAATTTGCTAGATGGCGTTACAGCTACAACTGCTGAATTAAATTATGTTGACGGTGTTACAAGTAATATACAGACGCAGCTTGATACAAAGTATGTATCCACAACCCAAGCCGAGGCAGTTTGGGAGGCAGGTACTAGCACAACTGAAAGCATTGTTTCGCCAGCTAAAGTTAAGTCTGCTGTTCAGGCTTTAGTACCTGATAGTCTAGGTGTTAATCAAACTTGGCAAAATGTATTGAGTAGTAGAGCGCAAGGAACATCTTATCAAAACACCACAGGTTCTCCTATTATGGTTGCAGTTAGTTTTAACTACGCGGGGAATACTTATTATAACTTTGAGGTATCAACAAATAACTCTACTTGGATTATTCTTAACACAAACATTGCTTCAGACTCTACTGGCGTACCAGAGTTTACCACTGTTATACCTAATAGCACTTACTACAGATATAGAAGAACTAGCGGTAGTGGTAGTATAGGTATATGGGTTGAGCTAAGATAATGGAGACTGATAATCATTACGTTGGAGGCTTATAATGCCACTAATACCGCTAGATATACCACCCGGCATTTACCGAAACGGTACTGAATTACAATCGTCAAATCGTTGGCGAGACAGTAATTTAATACGTTGGGTTGATGGCACTATGCGTCCAATTGGTGGCTGGCGTACTCGATCTGATACTGCGGCGGATGCAAAGGTTCGTGGTTTACTTACGTGGGTCGCCAATGACCAAAGCAGATATATTGTTGGCGGCACGTATAATAAATTGTATAGTTGGACTTCTGCTGGAGTGCGACACGACATAACCCCAGCAGGATTTACATCAGGCAGAGAAACAGCAGAAGCATTTACAGGGTATGGCGGTAGTTTCTATGGTAATTATGCATACGGCGTAGCAAGGCCAGACACGGCAAGAACACAACCTGCTACAACT
>Ga0209603_1004151_pt1 | contig 12238 bp, 16 predicted proteins | sample COGITO_mtgs_1206_FD_184812 | JGI IMG/M metagenome (GOLD analysis project Ga0209603, IMG submission 184812) | Pelagic marine microbial communities from North Sea - COGITO_mtgs_120607 (SPAdes) (version 2) | ecosystem: Environmental > Aquatic > Marine > Epipelagic ... | reverse complement strand
GGTAAAAATTGTTGCCAAAAAAAGGGAAAGGAAGCACTCCCATAATCCCAGCCTGTTTATATTTATTTTTATCAATAATATAATTATCAGTACATACTATCAGAGGTAAAAAACCTAAACCAGCCCAGGTTTTATTTCTTAGGTATTTCTCATCTTTATCTAGAATAAAACCTTTCCCTCCTCCAAGTGTTAATAACGTATTCCAAAAATTTAAATTAACATCGAAATAAATATTAGATTTCTCTTTACTAAGTCTTTTCCCTATTGAACTACCTAAAAATATATACCCTGAAAACTTATGTTTATATGGTCCAATTAATACAAATGATGGACTAATTTGAATATCTATGAACCTGGAATTGTCTTTTGTTTTTCCCATTTGAATACCTAGGCTCAGATATCCTCCCGGAAAACTACTTTCAGTCCAATGATTGTCACCTGAAAAGCTGTATGAAATAATGAAAAAAAAATAAATAAATAACCTATTTTTTTTCATATATAAATCTATCTCCCCATAAAGATTGCAACCTTTCTTTTATCCATTTTTCATGCCCTTGGTTAGACGGTTTAAAAAAATTTACATCATTTTTTTCTGGTAAATAATTCACATTTACAAAATGGTCTGGATGCGAATGAGGATATTTATATTCTTTACCATAATCTAAATTTTTCATCAGCCCTGTGGGTGCATTTCGCAAATGAAGAGGTACAGATGGCGCACCATTCTCCTTCACATAGTCACGTGCTTGATTAATAGCCTCATAAGAAGCATTTGATTTTGGAGCACTTGCAAGATAGGTTGTTATTTGACCTAAGATAATAGATGCTTCTGGCATGCCAATTATATGAACAGCTTGAAAAGCAGACGTTGCAATGATTAATCCATTTGGATCAGCATTCCCAACGTCCTCAGAAGCTAAAATGATAAGCCTTCGGGCTATAAATTCAGGTTTTTCACCTCCCTCTAACATTACAGCTAGCCAATAAATAGCAGCATCAGGATCGCTACCCCTTACAGATTTTATGAAAGCACTAATTGTATCATAATGATAATCGCCTTTTTTGTCATAAATCAATGTTTTAGATTGTGCCGCTTCAGAAAAAATTTGATCCGTGATCTCTTTTTCTTCTCCTAATAATTGCACAGCCACATCCAAGGTATTTAGCATTTTTCTTGCATCTCCACCAGCTGATTTAATAAGCTTTTTTTGGACATCACTTCCTATTGTAATACCCGCTTGACTCAAAATAATATCAGTATCGAATGCATGATTTAAAATGGATTCTAGATGAGATTCTTGTAAGGACTTTAGAGTTAAAACTTTGCATCGAGATAGAAGTGGCGATATAACTTCAAAAGAAGGGTTCTCTGTAGTCGCACCAATAAGATTAACAGTGCCTTCCTCAACAGCTTTAAGAAGTGCATCTTGTTGTGATTTATTATACCGATGAATTTCATCGATAAATAAGAGAGTTTGTTTACCCATCTCTCGATTAGACTTACCCATTGAAATAACTCCACGTAAATCTTTCACTCCGCTAGAGATAGCTGATATTTCTTTAATGACGGCATTAGTTTTTTGAGCAATTATACGCGCAAGGGTTGTTTTACCTGTACCAGGTGGACCCCAAAGTATCATAGAAAATATTTTTTTTTCTTCAATAATTGTTTTCAGAATTTTTCCATTACCAACTAAGTGTGATTGCCCTTTATAATCATTTATATTAGTTGGACGAAGACGCTCCGCTAATGGAGGTAAGTGAGTATCGAAGAGCGTTTGAGTTTGATCCATAAACAATTAATTTCATGTTGGTTTAAAAGAAAAAATAAGCAACTAATGAAGAAATTTAACATTTTACATTTGATAATAATATCCATATTACTTTTTAGTATTGGTTGTGAAGAGCAAGGAGAAACTATGACAGGCGAACTTATTATTGAGGATCTTGTGATTGGCGATGGCGCTGAAGCAAAATCAATGGACAATGTAACCGTTCACTACACAGGAAAATTGACAGATGGAATAATTTTTGATTCATCAAAAAATCCAAACCGTGAACCATTTTCATTTACAGTCGGCATTGGTGTCGTTATTAAAGGATGGGATGAAGGTGTCCCTGGGATGAAAATTGGTGGCACACGAAGATTAACTATTCCACCAAATCTGGGTTATGGTTCACAAGGTGCAGGCAGCGTAATCCCACCTAATGCAACTTTAATATTTGATATAGAATTATTAGAAATTGAATAAAAATCCTGGATAATATATAAGATCTAAATTCTACTAAATATTGAAACGCAATTCATGTTTTGATGAGTTATTCGACACCTGAAATATCTAAAGAATTGAGCACAGTCTTTAACTCATTTATCAGTGAAAATGAAAGCAAGCATACAGGCCAGACTACATACCCCTAAAAAATAAAATAAAAACTCTCCACCTCTGTTATTTATTTGATATGTTGAAAAGAAGCATAACAATGAAAAAATAATTGAGACATAAAATGATGGTTTTTGCTTGAACATTAAATTTTTACAAATGATTAGCAAGTTTTGAATGCTTTTCTTCTAAGTTTAATAATCTTTTCTTTATTGGTAATCCTCCACCATAACCAACAAGCTCACCATCACTTCCAATAATTCTATGACAGGGTATTATAACGGCTATAGCATTTGCACCATTTGCGGAGGCAACGGCCCTTACTGCTTTTTCATTCCCAATATACTTTGCTATATCTAGGTAAGATGCGGTTTCTCCATAATTTATTTTTAATAATGCCTCCCAAACTTGTTTTTGAAAATCACTTCCAACAGATAAAATTGGCAAATCAAATGTTTTTCTTTCTGCCCTGAGATATTCCGTTATCTGTTTCCGCGTTTCTTTTAATATTTTATTATCTTGAACTACAAATTTTGCATTTAATGTTTTTTTTAAACGATTATCAACTGCGAATCGCATTTTTCTATATCTGAAATCAAGTAAGCAAAGCTTACTATCATAGGAACCTAAAACTAATTCTCCAATTTTTGTTTTATGATATTGTATTTCCAATCGTCCACTATTTTCATTTATTGATTTATCAGCACTAATGATTCCCATTATTTTAAAATCCCTTCCATCTTTCATTTGCATATATAGTGTAAAACAACCAAACAATTATGACAATCGGAACGATACTAATTTCCTCTAAAGGTAATAGACTTGGAATATTTAGTATAGCTAGAATTACACCAAGTCCAATAATGAAGCGTTCATTTTTTTTAAACCATTCACTAATTTTGTTCATAATACAATCTAACTACTATTCTGTAAATAAAAAACCCAACGACAGTTGGGGGTTGTAAAAGCTTTTAGTTATCATATTGTCTTAAAAAAATAATATAATAAACCTTAATTCATTGTTTTAATAATTAAAATCATTGCAAGGGCAAGAAGCACTATACCGATAAAACGATCAATGATACCTGCATGAAGTCTTAATTTATCCACCATCGAAGTTCCAGAAAAAACCATAGCCACCAAAACATACCAAGTGGTATCAATGACCCCAGCTACAATAGCCATGATGAAACGACCAATATTAGTTATGTCGGGATTTATAAATTGACTAAAAACTGCGACCATAAAAACAAGAATCTTAGGATTCAAAAAAGAAATCATAAAACCTTCCAAAAAGCCTTTGCGTCCGCTGGAATTGTAACTCTTCGTTGCATTTGATGGCTTGTTAGTAATCAAATTAAAAGCCAGCCATATGAGAACTAATGCTCCAGCCCATTGTAGTGACTTAAATATCTGCTCATTGGCTATTAGGACAGAAGATAAACCCATTACTGCAATAAAGGCATAAACAGTTAGTCCAATACCATGGCCTATTCCTGTCATTACTCCTAAAATTCTTCCACCAGAGACAGTATTCCTCAAAACGACAACCAAGCTTGGTCCAGGTGATATAGCACCCATCGCACAAACAAAAGACATCCCTATAAGTGTTTTAATATCCATATTTTAATCAGCAGTTAGTTTAAGCCACAAAAACACTGCTAATTCAAAATTTTACATTTAGGTTTTTGATTTTATTTTTGGTCTTCGATATTTCTTCCAATGATCCTTAGACTTGTTATCATTTGATTTTTTCCCAAGAATTATATTTTCTACTTTTTTTAATGTTGTTAAAAAAGACATCTCATTATCCTTTATCTACATTCAAAACTACAAATAATTATCTTACAATGTTCGCGACATGGGACGAAAAACATCGCAGCAACTTATATTTAATCAAAATGAATTTATTTAAAAAGAACCAAAGCAAATCAGATAGAACTTTGAGATTCATTGTTTCATTGTTTTTACTTCCAACGCCATTATTTCTTGAGTTATCTCTTTATACATTAATCATTTGCGCTATAGACGGAGTCTTAATGTTTAATGCACTAAGTGGTGTTTATATGATATATAAAGTTCTGGGTGTTGATACTTGTAAAACTTAGTTTAATCAGGCTGAATAAGACTAACCCCCTAAAGCCAACGGGTGCAGGCTTTGATATTATCAAGGCTCAGCGACTTTGTCGATAAATCCAATCCCAAAGTTCTTTTGAATTCCATACGTCAAGCCAAACATCATGCCCCCTGTCTTTGATCTCTGAATATTTAATATTCGAATTGTGCTTTTTTATGGTTTGATACATATCCCTAGATCTATTTACATGTATTACATCGTCCTTATCGCCATGCCATGCCCAAATTGGTATCTGAGATATAATCTTACTTTTACTAATGTCACCACCGCCACAAATTGGTACTCCTGCTGCAAAAAAATGAGGTCTCCGTTGCAATGCATCCCAAGTTCCAAATCCTCCCATAGATAATCCAAGAACGTAAACTCTATTAATATCAATGGGATTCGTATCGATAACTTTATCCAAAATTTTAAAGGCCATATTCATCGTATTAGAAATATTTGGCATGTTATGTTCCATAGTATTCCACTCGACATCTACCCATTTTTTATCGTTAGAAACCTGAGGAGCTAAAATATATGAATTATATTTAGAAGAAATATTTTGGTTGGAAAAAGCCCTAATGCTTCCTGCATCTATAAGCTGATCTTCATTGTTTGAACCTCTTCCACCAGCACCATGCAAAAAAAATAAAATTGGGTGTTTACTATCTTGTTGTATGTTGTCAGGTTCAAGAAGACGATAATTTAGGGTATTATTATTTTGGTCTTTCCAAATTAACTTTTTATATCGTTTTAGTCTTTCCTCTGATTGCATATATAAATATTTATAAGATTGATTAAATTTTTAATTCATTAATGAATTATTAAATAGATCTACTTTTACCCTTTGAATAAAAAACACTAATGTACTGGTTTAAATTAAAGGACAACCTCAAAACCTTCAAAATCAGGATGACCTAAGTATATGCCTTGATGATCTCCCCCTCCACTATGTGCTTTTCTAAATGCTTCAGATTTTTTCCAGTTTTCAAAATCTGCTTTAGAACGCCAGGTACTATGGGAAGTATATAATGAGTGGTCATCATTAACCGGACCTTTCAAAAGGTTAAATTTTTGAAATCCATCAACATCATCTAAAAAAGTTTCTCTATTCTTCCAAATACCTTCAAAATCAGATTCTCTACCTAATGCAATTTTAAATCTATTCATTGCTATATAATTTTTCATAATAAACTTTCTTTTAAATATTTCATTGAAAGTGTAAGCAAAGCACCCGCGACAATGCCAATTATCAAAGGCACCAAAGTAATTTTCGTTTCTTTATTCCACTCCCACTGTATGTATAAATCTACCTACTATTTAACATATATCTTTACAGAAGTTGAACTTTTAAGATTCATCTGTAAAGTCACATTCGCCTTCAGTCCATTCTAAGAGGCCTGCATTTCTTGCAGAACAATCATTATCATACGTGACTTTATTAGACCCGCAAACCGGCGCATAAATTGCAGGGCAATCTTCATTTTCATCTTCGCAACCTAAAGAATTCAAAACGCTAAATAATACTAAATATTTTTGCACATTGAAATTATCTAATATTTTATACAATAGAATTCACGAATGTTGTGTCTATTACAATTATTTTGGTTTCTCAAATAAAAATGAAATCAACCTGGGTAAATTTTCTTCATTACTATACCAATCTTGTTTAGTAAGCAATTTAAATCCCGCTTTTTCAGCGCTTTGGATATAGTCCTTTTCAGAATGTTGAAATACATCCAATACTATATCAGTTCCATTTTTTTCAAATTGCGCCTTACTTCCTTCTAATTGTTTTTTAGGATGAAGTTCACATACAAAACATTTTCCACCTTGACTCAATTTCATAAACAATGAGTTAAAAATATGATCTAATACTTCAATATGTTCAAGGGTCAGATTAATAGTTGCTAAATCAAATGAATTATTATGAACTGGCCATTTTCCATTAAGGTCTGCATTTATAAAAGTAACTTTTTTAGATATGATTTTTTTTCTTGCCAAGTCAAGCATCTTTTTTGAAAAATCTAAACCAATCAAACTATCTGCCTTAGCGATGAGCCATTCAGTATTCTTGCCTGAACCACAACCCAACTCCAACACCTTAAAAAAATCTATTTTAGATAAAAATTCCTTAGTAACAGTTTTATCTAAATCTCTGGTTGGATTTATATCATTGTCATATTGATGAGCCCAACCATTGTAGCTACTCATAATGTTTTTCATTATAAAAACCTTATTAAATCACAAAAAATAATCAGTGTATTAACAAATGCATTAAGCGCTATAAACAAAGAAAACCACCAATGTGGGACTTAATACCGAAATATGTATTACTTAATTAATGTTATCTTTTTTGTTTGAATTGAACTGCCAAATTTCATCATTACTAAATAAGTACCTGATGCAACTTCCATTCCAGCCTTGTCATCTGCTTTCCAAACTATATTATACTTTCCACTCTGCATCTTTTTTCCAATTAAGTTTAATATCCATTTACCTTCTATATCATAAATGCCAATATCCACATACCCAAAACTATTTATTGTAAAATCAATCTTAATTGAATTATTAAATGGGTTCGGGTATACGGTATTAAGAGAAAATTCATTTGGTGAAATAAAAGGTTTATTATCAATACGAACAAAAGATGAATCCTCATTCATAACAATATCTAAAATGCCAACTAAACCACTTTCTGTTTCTTCCAGCGGTATTACTAAGCCAGGATGATTTTCATCCCAGTTTTCGTCTATTAATGGGTCAACTTCAAAATAGCATTGAGTGACTAATTCTAGACCAGAAGGGCTAGTGATTTTGTAATGAAAATGCCTTGGCCTTCCTGTATAATATCCAGGAAATATTGATTCAAAACTATAATATCCATTTTGATCAGTTGTAATAATGCCCCTCAAATTGTGTGGGTCATTATTAGAGTTTCCAGATTGACATTCTTGAAAAATGGTATAACAGCCATCATTATTTGCATGCCAAACATCTACTAATGCATTTTGAATTGGTGTTTCACAATCATCAGTAGTTATAATTCCTGAAATAAAAATTCGAGTCCCAGGCTCTTCAGCACTTGCTAAAATAGTTCTTCGAGGATGATTTACCGACCAATATGGACCCAATATATCGGGGTGAGTAACGGTGCAGTCCCTGCTTGATAATATAGAGCCAGGTATAATTCCTGCACCAATTGTCCCTAAAATTCCATGCTTAATAAATTTTCGCCTTTTCATATCTAAATCTACCCATCACCCCGCAAACAAAAAATGACCAGTATATTACTTGTAAAAAATAATATATTCCCTAAAACAGCACTATCTATTAACAATTACAGATTAAGATTGACTACTTTGACAGACTCATAGAAAAACAAAAACCCTCAATGATAGTCAAGGGTTTCTAATTAGTGGACGTTGAGAGATTCAAACTCCCGACCTCCTGCTCTCAAAGCAGGCTGAAAATTATCTATAAATCAAACTTTACCATTATACCTGGATTGGAAATTGAATATTTTTTAAATAAAAAGCTGTAAGTATGGAGCATAAAGTAAATATTCCTTAATTTTGGAAATGAAAATTACTCAACTATTTGATCGAGAGTCATACACTTATACCTATCTACTAAATGATGAAAATAAAAATGCAGTAATAATAGATCCAGTAAAAGAACAATTTGAAAGAGATTCTTTTATTATTGATGATCTAGGATTGACACTTCATTTTATAATAGAAACACATATACACGCTGATCACATCACTTCAGCATACCTTTTGAAGAAAAAGTTTAATTCTAAAATAGTTTATGGAGATAAAAATGAAGTGAAAGGCGCCGACCTATTTTTAAAAGATGGTGAAATACTAAGGGTTGGAAAGTTAGAATTAAAAATTATTCACACGCCTGGACACACTGCTGGATGTATATCAATATTTGCTGGAAAAAATGTTTTTACAGGTGATACTTTATTTATTAGAGGTGCCGGGAGAACAGACTTCCAAGGTGGCTCTGCACAAAGTTCATTTGATAGTATTAAAACTAAGTTATATCGTTTGCCTGATGAAACAGTAGTCTTCCCAGCACATGATTATAAAGGCATTACATCATCTACAATCAAACAAGAAAAAAAATGGAATCAAAGTATCAATAATGGTACAAGCCTAGATGATTATATAAAAAGTGAATTAAAGAAAGATAGACCATATCCAAAAAAGTTTGATATAGCGGTACCAGCAAATACTTTTTGTGGCGATTCAACTAAAACAGCCTAAATATTAAACCTTTTGATATTACAATGTGTATATGTAGTAAAAAAAACCACAAATGTGGGGTATGATACTGTAAGGGATTTCTATTTTAACAAAATCATCTTTTTAGTTTGCCTAAAATCTGCTGCTTCTATACTATAGAGATATAATCCTGCTGATACAGGCTTTCCTAGATTATCTGTAGCATTCCATTGTACTGTTTTATAGCCAGATGATTGCTTAGTGCTAACAATATCATTTACCACATTACCAAGCATATCATAAATGGTAATGCTAACAAATGAATTCTTTCGTAACTCATAACTTATATTTGTTAATGGGTTAAATGGGTTTGGATAATTTTGGATTAAAGCAAATTTTTTAGGTGCAAGTTCACTTTCTTTGGATGACAAAGAAAAATCAGTCATACTATACTGCATGAAAAAGTTTAATAATTCTTCTGAAGCATGAAATCCCCAATTATAATTGAACCATAGGTGACCACCACCTTGCACCTGATAATGGACAAACTTTGTATTTGAAGTCAAAGATGAATTTGTGAAAACATTTACACTGTCATTTAATTCTTCTAAAGATTGTTCAGTTAAATTATTTTCTATTGACCACCAAGCCATTGCTTCTATTGCGGTCATAGACGAATCAATTGTAGGAGCGTTATAATTAACAATTAAATCTGATGTACCATGTATATGCATAATTGGAATCTCCCTTGCATTTGCACATCCTTGATCAACATTCATCATAAAATTACCAGCAACTGAACCAAATGCGACAATCCTATCAGAAAGTTCACATGCTAGTTCGTAAGCCATAAAACCACCATTAGACATACCACAAGCGTATATACGATTTGTATCAATTGCAAAATTTGAAATAACGCTATCAATTACTGCGTTTAAATAGCCTACATCATCATATTCAGAATTATCCCACCAAACACCCGTATTCCATGCAAGCGCACCTGTGGAGTTTATTCCTTGAGGGTATACAACCGCTATATTTTGAGGGTTTGCAAAACTAGACATTTGACTGTACGAAATATGAGAAAGTAACGACTGGTTTCGACCATGCATACTAATTACTAATGGCACCGGCTCTGTTGGGTTATCAGGATAATCAACCCAATAAATTCTAGAATCATTATCATGAGTCAATTCAAAAAGTTGACCATAACAAAATCCAATCAGCAAAATCACGCACAGTTTTACCTTCACATCAGATACCATTATTGTTGATAATTATTTTCATAATTAGAAACATATACAGAATGAAAGTTAAAAATTATTTCAGTTTAAACCTTTCAATTTTGATTGAATTAAAACGAAAATATATAATAGAAATTGACCGCTGTATTACCAGTGTATTTAGTGCTGTTTAGGATGTTTTTGAGGAAATCTCTCTAAATCAGATAAGAAAGCAAAAAGCCTCTATATATGAAACTTTACAAGTGTACTTGTAGTTAAAATCGAACAATTTTAATCAATATGTATTTCTCCTTTCATATACATTTTAGCATAACCTGATATAAATACTCGTTCCCCATCATATTCACAAAATAATTCTCCACCTCTTTTAGATATCTGTTTTGAAATAAATTCTTTTTTACCAGTTCTTTCAAACCAATAGGGAATCAATTTAGTATGTGCAGACCCTGTAACTGGGTCCTCTAAAATTGAATATTTGGGGAAAAATGCCCTAGAGACAAAGTCATATTTATTTCCTGGAGCAGTGATTATTACACCCCTAGAATTAAGCCTTTTTAATTTTTGAAAGTTTGGTTCGATAGAAATAATATTATTTTCATTTTCAAAAACTGCAACGTAGTCTTCATTGAAATAGCAAGCCTCGGGCTTAGTTCCTAAACCAACCTCTAATAGTTCTGGAATATTACATTTTATAGGTTTCTGAGATGGAAGATCCATTTTCATTATGTCACCGCTTTTTTCTACATATAGCATACCTGATAATGATTTAAATGAAATTTTATCCATTTTATAATCAAGAAAGTTGAATATGACGAATGCTGAAGCCAAAGTGGCATGCCCACATAATTCTACTTCTCTGTTAGGCGTAAACCATCTTAAATCAAAACTTTCATCGGATTTACAAAAAAATGCAGTTTCTGATAAATTATTTTCTTGAGCAATAGATTGCATCTTTGATTTTGGTAACCATTTATCTAAAGGCACAACTGCTGCAGGGTTTCCTTCAAATACTCTATTTGCAAATGCATCAACTTGATATAGCTCTAATTTCATCCAAATAAAATTATCATTGTTATAAATAAAAAACCCCACGAATGTGGGGCTTGATGTTGTCATTACATTAAATTTTTCAGAATACTAACTATTCTTCCTCTTTGGATATAACAGATTCTACATCATCTGGAGTATTATAAACCCAAATACTAACTCCACCAATAATTGCTCCCATAATTAGTGGAATCATAGGAGGTGCATCTACTAAACCACGAAGTCCTCCTAAACCAATTACTACAAATATGCCGATAAGTCCAAGTCCAACAGATAACAAAATTCGTTTTGCAACTCTAGAAGGGTGATTTAGATGCATTAACAAAACAATAGCAAGAGCAGCAAAAGCCGCACCTAACCCTGCTTTATTGTGCGCTGCTAAACCTTCGTAAACTTTCCCTTCTTCAGTATTGGGACTTTTCATATTATCTTCAATATAATCCTTATCGAATGCAACAGGGATCATTATCATAGGCACAGCATTTATTAAAAGAAAAACTGAAATTACAATCATAGGTATTTTTGGTTTTGACATATTTATTACACCCTTTATTTTTAAAATGAATTTAGTCATCAGCCCGCAAACAAAAAACACCTACTATATTACAAGTGTATTACCAGAGCGTTTTCCCTGAAAGATTTTTTAAAAATATATTTATAAAAAAGTTCACTAAGGATTAATATTATATAACGAAATGGATGAAATATATTTCATAAAAACAAAGGTTAACAAATGGAACTTTTTAAAACAAATCAAAATAAAGCGGAGAGAATTTTAAGGTTTATTGTATCATTATTTTTAATCCCCGCACCAATTATTCTTGGTTCTTCCACATACACATTTATTATCTGCGGTGTAGGTGCAATTTTATTATTTAATGCTATTAGCGGTGCCTGTATGATTTATAAAGTCTTTGGTGTAGATACTTGTCAAACTTAATTATCTCTACTAAATGACCAGTGTATTACCAGTGCGTTTAGTTATATAAACAAAAAACCCCACGAATGTGGAACTGATTTATACAAATGAAGGTATGAGAATACAAATGTTATATTTTCTGTTAAATATGATGATTAAAATCTTGCCTATAGTTGGGCTCTTACTTTTAATCCCATTGATAGCGATGCAATTAACCGATGAAGTAAACTGGTCTTTTTTTGATTTTATAATTATGGGGATAATGCTTTCTATTACTTGTCTAGCACTTGGAA
>Ga0209603_1004146_pt1 | contig 12260 bp, 12 predicted proteins | sample COGITO_mtgs_1206_FD_184812 | JGI IMG/M metagenome (GOLD analysis project Ga0209603, IMG submission 184812) | Pelagic marine microbial communities from North Sea - COGITO_mtgs_120607 (SPAdes) (version 2) | ecosystem: Environmental > Aquatic > Marine > Epipelagic ... | reverse complement strand
GTTAAAGAACACACCTCAAATTGAATTAACTACTCCTTTACCATCTTCTCAAGACATAAAGATTGACAACAGTTTACCTACGATAATTTATAATTTTTACAACCTCGATCCTCTTTGGAAAAAACAGGATAAAGTAAACAGAATTCTTTTGTTGGAACCATCTCATTTTAAGAAATTTCCTGTTTCTTCTAAAACTATCCAATTCACTCTTCAATTGGCAAAAGAAAACATAAATGGGATTCAAATTTTTGTTGGAGAGTTTGATAAATTAATTTCAGCACACGAGATAAAAAAAATATATTTTAAAGAACACCCTACTAGCACTCATTATAAAGGAATTGAAGAACCTCGTGATTGGATGTTTAACGTCAAGGGGTATTACAATTCTTTTTTCTCTTTTTGGAAAAAATGCCAAAAGGAATTAGTGTATTGAATAATCAATCTCAAAATATCGTTTGGTTAAAAAGAGATTTACGATCTCAAGATCACCAACCTCTCTATAAGGCTGAGCAGTCTGGTCTTCCTTATAGAATTATATACCTTTTTGAACCTAGCTTAATTGCTTATCCTGATGTTAGTCCAAGGCACTTGCAGTTCGTTTATCACTCCATTTTATCGCTTAATAAAACGCTTTTTCCATTTAACAGGAAGGTTGAATTGTATTATGGAGAAGCTGTAGATGTTTTTCAGTATCTATCTACTGAGTGTAAAGTAAATAAAATTTACAGCTACCAAGAAAGTGGAACACAAGTAACGTGGAATCGCGATAAAGAAGTCGCTTCTTTTTGTAGCCAGAAATCGATTTTATGGGAGGAATTTCAAAGAGATGGAATCATAAGAGGGATAAAAAACAGAAAAAGTTGGAATAAATCTTGGGCCAATGCAATGCATAAAAAGGTGATTTTAAATCAATATTCAATTGTAAGTAAACAATTATTTGATGAAAAGATTGAGCATTCTTTTAATTTGCCTCCAAACTTTATTTCACTTTTAAAAGAATACCCAAAACAATTTCAGCCTGCTGGCGAAGAAAATGCTTGGCGTTATATTAGATCGTTTGCGGATAAGCGTGGTAGTAATTACCAAAATCATATTTCAAAACCAAATGAAAGCAGAAAATCGTGTAGTAGGTTGTCTCCGTATTTAGCTTGGGGTAACATAAGTATAAAACAAGCATTTCAGTTTATTGGTACGCATCCTAAAGGCACCAGTAACAGTAAAGCTTTTTCTTCAATGTTAACTAGGCTGCATTGGCATTGTCATTTTATCCAAAAATTTGAGGTGGAATGTAGATATGAAACAGCTTGTATTAACCAAGGGTATGAATTGTTAACGCATCAAAAAAACAAACACTTCATTAAATCTTGGAAAACAGGAATGACTGGTTATCCATTGATCGACGCTTGTATGCGTGCAGTGGAATCTACTGGGTGGATAAATTTTAGGATGCGTGCAATGGTTGTTTCGTTTTTAGCGTTTAATTTAGACCAAGATTGGAGAGACGGAACCTATCATTTAGCAAGACAATTTTTAGATTATGAGCCTGGTATACATTTTCCTCAATTTCAAATGCAAGCTGGAACAACAGGTATAAATACAGTTAGGCTTTATAACCCTGTAAAAAACTCTCAAGAGCATGATTCTGAAGGAGTGTTTATTAAAAAATGGGTTCCGGAATTGGAGAATGTGCCAGTTGAACACATTCATGAACCATGGAAAATGACGCCTATGGAAATGGCTTTCTATAATGTAACAATTGGTTTGGATTATCCAAAACCAGTAGTTGATTTGCACGAAAGTTCAACACTTGCACGCGATAAGATTTGGGGACACAAAAAGCACTCTGCAGTTCGAAAAGAGAAACAACGCCTTTTAAATACTCATGTAAATAGATCTGATAATGATTTGTCGTAGCAATTTAATTTTTATACATTAATTTCCTTGTAGAGCTAACATGAAAAAACAACACCTTCCACAAAAAATATGCGTCACTTGTAAAAAGCCATTTAATTGGCGAAAGAAGTGGAAAAAAAATTGGGAAGAAGTTAAATATTGCAGCCAACGCTGCCGAAAACAAAAATGAAATCAGTCAATCTAATATTTCCCCATCAATTGTTTCAAAAGTCACCTCTTTTTGAAACCGATTCAACAATTTATCTTGTTGAAGAATACTTGTTTTTTAAGCAGTATAAATTTCATCAACAAAAAATCGCTTTTCATAGAGCAACGATGAAAGCTTATGCGGATTATTTAACCAACATAAAAAGATTCAAAGTCAACTACATTGAGTCGATTAATAAGGTTTCAGATGTCAAGGAATTATTGCTTTTATTAAAAAAAGAGGGCGTTGATCAAGTCGGTTACGTTGATCCAACAGATAATTGGCTCCAGAAAAGGGTAGAGAGTACATGCTCGCGCTTGGGCATTAAGACAATGGTGCACGAATCCCCTTTGTTTATGAATACCAAAGAGGAGCTTAGTGACTTTTTCACCAAAAATAAAAAGAAATATTTTCAAACTACTTTCTATACGGAACAGCGAAAAAAGAGAAAAATATTGGTAGATGATTTGCATAAACCTCATGGAGGAAAGTGGACTTTTGATGCTGAAAACAGGAAGAAGTATCCTTCAAAAAAAACGCCCCCTGTAGTACATTTACCTGAGAAAGACGATTACTTCCTGGAAGCTAAATTGTATGTACAAACTAATTTCTCTCATCACTTAGGATCATTAACTAGTTCTCCTTTGTACCCCACTACTTTTAAAAGCACAAAGGAATGGTTGGAACAGTTTTTCGAACAGCGATTTATGGAGTTTGGAGCTTACGAAGATGCTATTGTTGCTGAAAATTCGATTTTAAACCACAGTGTATTGACTCCAATGTTGAATGTTGGGTTAATTTCACCCGAGGAAATAATAAACAGTTGTTTAATATACGCTTCAGAAAATAATGTTCCAATTAATTCAACAGAAGGTTTTGTACGCCAAATTATTGGTTGGCGGGAGTTTATAAGAGGTATTTATGAGGCTAGGGGAACTGATGAGAGAACAGCGAATTATTGGAAATTCACAAAAAAAATACCGTCTTCTTTCTACGATGGAACAACTGGTATAGTTCCCGTAGATTTAACCATTAAAAAGGTATTAAAAACAGGTTATTGCAACCATATTGAGCGCTTAATGATATTGGGTAATTTTATGTTATTGTGTGAATTTGATCCAGACGAAGTGTACAGATGGTTTATGGAGTTGTTTATTGATTCTTATGATTGGGTAATGGTTCCAAATGTTTATGGAATGAGCCAATTTGCTGATGGTGGACTAATGGCTAGTAAGCCTTACATCAGCGGGAGTAACTATTTAATGAAAATGAGTAATTACAAAAAAGGAGAATGGCAGGCAACTTGGGATGGATTATTCTGGAGGTTTATGAATAAGCAACGAGATTTCTTTTTGTCCAATCCAAGATTAGGTATGTTGGTAAGGATGTATGATAAAATGCCGCAAGAAAAAAAACAAACCCATTTAGAAAATGCAGAAAAATATCTAATTACTATTCCTGGTTAGTCTAATTTTTTTAAGTTATTTGATTGTATAATAAGGTCCTTAAAACTTAATTACAAACGATCAAATTGCTATGTGTTTTTATTAAATGTACTCATGTTTATCTACCCGATTATTTATGTTTTTTAATGTAAATTTTTTTTACTAAAAACATAATCTCTCAATCTCAAGAATGATTTTTCAATTAGATAAGACATAAGAGCACCAATGCCTATCGATAATGAGATATACATTATTGTCATAAAAAGAGGGTTGTAAGAAAAGAATGAATAAATGATATTTTTTGAGTTTAGGTGCCATAAGTATATCGAATATGAATTAACTCCAACGAAGCAAAAAGTATTTAATGGGATTTTTAAATATTTTAGTGAACCATTAACTAAATATTTCTCAAGATCTATTGATAATAAAACTAAAAATGAAAAGCCTAAATTAACTGTCGTTAATCCTATTGTATTCATAAAAAACCCGCCGCCTTTAAAGCAAAATCCAGGGGCTATTAGCAAACCACTAATTATGAAAATTAGCCATTTGTTTTTTAGTAATTTTTTTGACCATTGTGTGAAGTTATGTAAATATGATAATAGTATCCCCATGATTATCCCGTCAGATCGTAGATGAGACTGTGTAAACCCAAAGGAATCATCATTTTTATGTGGGTAGGATATATAAAGCCTCATAAGGAAACTTAAAAGTATGAGAAGTAATAAGGAAGTAATGATAATTTCTTTCTTTTTTAAGAGGTTCTTTTTTGATATTATGAATATTGATATTGAAAAAAGAATGTAAAAATGTTCTTCAACTGAAAGTGACCAAGTATGCATCCAAATACGAGGTAAATAACTCTGTAAATAAAGAAGTTCTGAGGTTAGTCTCTCCCAGTTTAAAGTTGTAATGTTAAATAAATAATTGAATAATAGAGTTGAAAGCAGAAAAAAATAAAATGGAGGGAAAATTTTAAACACTCTTCTTATAAAGAATCGCTTAATGCTAATAAATCCAAATGTTGTGTATTCAACAAATAATATATTCGATATTAAAAACCCACTTAAAACAAAAAACAAATCAACTCCAAGCCACCCAAAATGCTGAATTATATTATCTAAATCACTATGTCTAAATAGAACTAGAATAACAGCTATCGCTCTGAGAATATCTAAACCTTTCTTTCGCATTTTTTGAATAATGTTTAGGTTAATTGTCTTTAGCGTAAAACAATGGCAAGTTTGCACAGAAGTATGTTTTATGCAAGGAGGTTCAAAAAGCTTTTGTAACTATTACTTTCAAAGCCTTGTGAAGGTAACAGTCGCAATTGTTGCGTTTAATTTTAAACCATTTCCAAGTGGCGAATCAAAAAATAAAGTTATTTGTTTTTGAGGGGAGGTGATTTCATTTGGAGATGTATATGTTTCCCCATTATCAGTTCCTGCATCATATACTTGAGCATCAACAATTTTTTGATTAACAAATGAATTGTTTTCTAGTAAGTTTATATTTTTAACAGCAATAAACCAGTCTGGACTTGGTGCGATCATTGTTGCCAACGTTACAGAAGGATACTCTTTAGTGACCTCCACTTTAAGAATAATTTCTCCAGTTCCTTTACTTAGATTCCCACCAATAAAATAGTTAAAACCTTTTCCTTCGTTAATTAGCTCTACAAATTCGGCGTCAAGTGGAGATGTGGCTCCGGTTTCGGCCATATTTTTTAGTCCAGCTGAAGCAATATCTCCAACTTCAAATAAATTTTGAGTAGAATCATGACTCCACCCAATTAGTTTAGAAAAGTGGGCGTTCGATGGATAGTTTGTTGGAAAATCCATACTGTTCCAATCAATATTAAAAGTTACCATATATTCTGTTCCACCTTTAAAAACCGGTGTTTCCTCATTTTTTTCTTTTGAACAAGAAAAAAATAATAGTGTAACTAAACTTAATACGTTAATACTTAATCTTTTAATTTTCATATTATAAATTCAAAATTAAATGTTTAGATCTAAAAATAGATAAAAATGATTCTTATCACGACAAATTATATTAAATACTGCTTGTTAGATCTTTAAAAAACAAGATAGGTTTGAATGCTTTTTACGTGCTAAAAAAAACTTTTTCATAAACTAATGATGTTTTATGAAACGATCTAAATACACTTTTAGTACTTATTTTAAATCAAAAGTGGTTTTAGAGGCCTTTAGAAACCGAGTAGGTGACTTAGCATAGGTAACCGCTCAATCGTGGGGGTAGTTTTTATACCTTCAACTTATTGTCAATATCTATTTTTTGATTTAGAACCTGTACGACTATTACTTTTTCGGCGATAATATAGAAAATAACATGTGATTTGACCCTTGAGAAACAATACCCATTTCTGACATTTTGGATTGAGATTTCGATGCTTTTATTGGCTGCAATTAATTTTATTCTCTGAATAATAAGGTTATAGTAATTATTTGCTTGCTTTTCAGACCAGGTCCCTAAGATGTAAAGCCAAATTGATTCTAAATCCTCAATGGCTTTTTCTCTTATTTTATATCTAGGTATTTTTACAAATGCTTTTTCTTAAGAAATGTCAAGTGCTTCTTTAGGTCAAAATCTTCAATTTAGACTTTTCTCCTAATTCTAATTCGCTTGATAAAATATCTATTTTTGTTTCTTCCTTTTCTAAAAGTCTTAGTTCAGTACGAATTAATTCGCTAACGTTTTTAAACTTTCCAGTTATTATACTGTTTTTTACAAAATCGTCGAAGTATCCTCCTAATGATATAGATGTATTTTTACTCATATTCTGAAGTTTTTACTGAAAGCACCAAAAATTGGTAAAAAAGTGAAATTCACTCACTGTTGTGGGTAGTTTTTATTATTTCATATTCAAATTTCAAGACTTTTAAATTCCATAAAGTCAAAGTTTGTATAGCAATGATATTATCATTTTTGTTGCTTACAACCAATTTGTCTTTGAATGACTTGATAAACTTTGACCATAATTGACTTTTTGAGTCTTTGAGCAAAAAGTAAAATCCACTATCTCCAATTTTTTTTCCTGATGAATCCAAAATGAGTTCTCCATTATTTCCAACTCTAGGAATTAAAATTACTGTTGCGTTTCCATTTGGCAAGGGGAAAATTGCCTTAATGCAGGTTTTTCCGTTTGGTAAATTGCAAGGCTCATAGACCCCTGAATAAACCACTTTACCTGTCGATTTAAATGCCCTAAGCCAAATTGTTCTTTTAACTTCATTTGTTTTCGAGTCGCGTAATTTGATTATTTCATTCGTGAGTCCAGATGGATCTCCTAAGTTGTGAATCGGAACATTAAGTTGTTCAATTCTATTGCTGAAAATCTTCTTTACTATAATTCCAAAAATCATGAAAATAGGATTCCATTTTGCTTTTAGTAGGAGATTATAATTTGCAGTGTTTTGATAAAAGTCAACTACTTTTGGACACAATTTATTTAATTCATGATCAGATAAATCAAGATCTTCAATGGAATCTAGTAACCCTTTATTTATTCCTTCTTGATCAATGATTAATTTCTCATCTTTAGCTAATTGTTTAATAAATTTTTCTCCTATTCCATTAGTTCCACCAAATGGTCCTAAAAGCCACTTGTCTTTGGAATTATCAATTTTTTCTCCAAAAAGAATAACCCATTGTTGAGTAATCCAATCTTGTATGTTTTGATTTTTCTTGGCTATTCCCATGTTCTATATGTTGGGAATAAATTTGGATTTACCTTTCCACTTGCCAAATTCTGATAAAGGTTTAAACCTAAGAGTTGTAAATTCAAAGTGGAAATCTTTTCTTTCTCTTTCCTTCATTGCGTCTGAGTGCCTTTTTGGTTTTTCAACTTCACTATGACCACGAACCATTTCAGTCATTTCTTTTTCAGACTTCCAAATTGAAAAGGTTGATACTGTGTTTGGAAAATTAACGGAAGCCAATGCTAGAGTTGTTCCAAGATGGTCTCTTACCAGCTTTTCAACTGGCCTTCCCCATTGTATAAATCTAGGAACTGACCATGGCTTCATACGTGCTATGGTTACTACAACAACTGGAGAATTTGGACTATCTAATTTGTCCTTGTCGTCTGGAATTTTGAATCCACTAAATTTTCCCCACTCTCTAATAAAAGATAGTCTTACATGCCAACCTTTTGCTAAAATTATTCCAAATTTGTCTTTTTGTAAATAATTTTCAAGTGCGTTTTCATTTTCCCATTGCATAAAAACCGCAACTTGTCGAATTAAAACTCTAGAAGGAGAAAAAATAGGTGAGCCTAGAGTCATTGCCGTCATGTATTCGGAGTGAATCAGTCCTCTGGTATCTTTAGAAATTGGAGACGAGAATATTGTTTTTGCCGCTACAAAAAAGGGGAATTCGACTAAATGATAAGAGAATATACTCACCTTGATTTGGACTTAATTTTTAATTCTTCGAAGTTCTCATAATTACACACAACGTTTAATGTTGTAGCATCCTTAAGGGCATTGCGTATTGGTTTTGTGTGCCTCGAATGACAAATATAGTTCTTTTACAAGAATTTCCCGTAGGGTTAAAGTCTCGAACACGAGCCAGTACGCGTGGAGCCTAAGTGGATATTAGGTTGGATGAGTAAGCACATCTTTGCGAAGTCCTAAATCCCAATTTATCGGGAATAACCGAATTAGTAGATTCAGCAGATATTAATCATAGGGTATCAAGATATTTTGGATATTGATTTGAACCGCCAAGTACGAGACCCGTACGCTTGGTGGTGTGAGAGATGCACTCCGCTCAATTATGAGCGGAGCCATCTACTCGATTAGCCACTTTTATTTTTCTTCTTGCATTTTTCTTGTTGTCTTAAGAATCATTTTCTTAGGGAAGAACGAAACTAGAGACAACTGCATCTTCTGTGATCTTGATGAGACTGAGATTACATCTAGTTTTCCTTTAATCATCGCATTATATCCATCTTCTGCAACGCTTCTAGCTGAAGCTGGGTTACTATAGATTACTGTTTTATCTACACCTGATGTTTTTGCAAAGCTTGTTTCAGTAGCACCTGGTAACAATGCAGTGACTGTGATGTCTTTGTCATACAATTCTTCTGCTATTGCATTACTAAAAGAAGACACATATGCCTTAGAAGCAAAATAAACGGCTTGCAAAGGTCCTGGTATTAAGGCAGCAGTCGAAGAGGTGTTTAGGATTTTTCCACTATTACGAGCCACCATGCTTGGTAACAAAAGATAGGTCAACTCTGTGAGTGCAACCATGTTGAGATTAATCATTTGCATTTGCCGATCCCATGGAAGTTCATGAAACTTTCCTACCAATCCAAAACCTGCATTGTTTATTAAATAGTCTACTTGAATACCGAGTGACTCTACCTCATTAAACAATTCTTTAGCGGCTCCTATTTGGCTTAAATCTTTCGCGATTGTGTTGACTTGAATTCCATGCTTTTTCTCCAATTCGGCTTTCAGTTCATTTAGTTTGTCCTGTCCTCTTGCTACTAGAATTAAATTACCACCTTTTTCTGCGTGAATAGTTGCTAGTTCTTTTCCTATTCCACTGCTTGCTCCTGTTATTAATGCTGTATTTTTCATCGATTCATATTTTTTAGATTCAAGACAAATTTCGGTGCTTTTTTGAAGTTTGAATAACACTAATAATGGGAGATGTAACACAAATAACTGAAAATGAAAAAAGAAGCTTATAGCTTCCTTTACATTAATTCATTTGACGATACTCTTGAGGTGTATTACCAGTTTTCTTTTTGAAGATTCGCCCAAAATAATGAGGGTAATTAAATCCCAAAGAATAGGCAATACCACTTATAGAATCTGTTGAGTTAACAAGAAGATTTTTAGCTTTTTCGATTAAAAAATCGTTGATATGTTCTTTCGCTGATCTACCTGTTTCCTTGCTTAGTAAATCGCTTAGATAATTAGGTGAAAGGTGACATTCACCAGCCAAATAATCTATAGTAGGTTGACCTGTTTCAATTAGTTCGTGGGTTTTGTAATAGTTTTTCAAAAGCAATTCAACTTTCGACACAACATCAGAATTTTGTGCCGACCGTGTGTTGAATTGACGTTCATAAAACCTTTGAGAATAGCTCAAAATAAGCTCAATGTTCGACACTAAAACCTGTTGACTGTGATTGTCAATGCGCTCATTAATTTCATTCTCTATTAAATTCACAATATTACTCAGAACAGATTGTTCTTTTTCTGATAAATGAAGTGCTTCATTTACTTCATAATTAAAGAACGTATAATCATCTATTTGGTCTCCTAATTTGGTGTTTCTGATCAAGTCTGGATGAAAGTAGATCATCCATCCTTTTACTTCATTTAACTTTTGGACTTTTGTGACCGTAAATACTTGTTGAGGTGCAGAGAAAAAAAGCACACCTTCGTTAAAATCATAAGGTTTTCTGCCGTAATCAAGACCGCAGCTAGCGTCTTTCAAGGCAATACTAAACAAATCGGATGAGATTTTCAACCCTTGCATTTCTTCTCCAAAAACGATATCGGCAGTATCAATAATAGCAATTAATGGATGAGTTGCTTTTCCAAAGCCTGAACCTTCAAGTAACTGATTAATCGATTTTATAAGTATGATATTCTTATCCATGTTTTGTTTTTACAAAGCTATTGCTTGTAACTTGAACACACTAACACTAATTCCAGTAAGATTAACACGTATTGCTTCAATTGTGTGTAAGCTTCCCTGTTTTTCGGTCCATTCAAAAATAGAATTTTAAACCCCAATACGGAACTCTACGGGTGTTTTATTTTTTAATGCCGTATGTGGTCTTTTATTGTTGTAATCGTACATCCATTTTTCAGTAATTTGATCAACTTCTTCTATTGATTTAAATACATATGCATTAAGTACATCTCTTCTGAAAGTTCCGTTAAACCTTTCGATATATGCGTTCTGAGTTGGTGATCCTGGTTCTATAAATAGTAATTGGATACTGTTTTCTTCGCACCACAAACTTAGTTTACTACTTATAAATTCAGGTCCATTATCAACTCTTATCATTTTAGGCAATCCTCTGCTGTCTTTTAAGGCTTCAAGAGTTCTGATTACTCTATGTGTTGGTAAACTTGTATCTGTTTCTATCCATAAGATTTCTCTGTTGTAGTCATCGATCACATTGAGTAACCTGATTTTTCTTCCATTCCATAAAGAATCACTCATAAAATCAATACTCCAAACTTCGTTCATTGCTTCTGGTTGAAATAGTTCTCTCTTTACTCGAGCAGGTAATCTCTTTTTCGATTTTCTTCGAAGGTTTAATTTCATAGCCGTGTAGATCCTATATAGTTTTTTATGGTTTATAATTTCTCCTGTTCGTCTTATTCTGTGATAAGCTTGTCAAAAACCAATGCTTACATGTTTTTGAACTAGATCGTTTAGTAAATCGATATATCGATCATCTTGCTTGAGTTTCTTTTGATACAAATAAGTGCTTTTGGGTAATTTTATTAGCTTACACGCCTTTCGTTGACTAATCCTATGTCTGCCTATCAGATAAGATACAGCTTCCCGTTTATCGTCAGGCGCTAAAGCTTTTTCTCTATTAAATCCTTCAAGGCATTATTAACAAGAGCCATTTCTGCATACATCTTTTTTAGCTCTGAGTTTTCTTTCTCCAACTCTTTCATTCGCTTGAGCTCTTTAATGTCCATACCTCCATACTTGGTCTTCCAGCGATAAATGGTCTTTTCTGAGATGCCATGACGTCTTGCTATTTCTACTACTTTTCCGCCTTGCTCATGCTCCTTAAGGATGTTCATGATTTGACGTTCTGTAAATTGTGATTGCTTCATAATTATTCCATTTAGTTAAAATTAGTAATTCAAACTGACGCACTCGTGCCTCGCTTGTCGAATTCTATTTTCAAATGGACCAATTTCGGGGAAGACTACACAATTACCCCTGTGTTAACCACTTTTTAGTTGAGCATTACTTTAAATGATAATTTGTTAGGATTAACCCAATTGAATTTATTGTCTATAAAGAAATTATAACCATAACTAAGTGTGATACCTGAAGAGTGATTAATTCCTATTTCAGGTGATATTGATTGAGAATTGATGTTTCTTACTTTTTGATAATTGTATGTAATTGATGTTGCGAAGCTATATTTTCCTTTAATTGGTTTCAAATACCTAATAGCTATTGTTGGAGATATATAACTTACTTTATTGTGCCAAGTGAATCGAGGTCCTATTATTAAAGATAGATTTTTATGGTATTGTCCACGTGGGACTTTAGCTGTGTTTTTATAGTCGATTTTTAATCCACATTCTAAAGCATGTTCTCCCTGGTATAGGTATCCTAAGTAGGGTTCTGGACTGATACCTAATTTCCATTGTGTAGAGTCAGATTGCGCAATGGTAAACGAGTTAAAATAAAGAATTGAAATGAATATAATTAGTTGATTTAAGTTCATTTAATTGGATAATTCGTTTTGAATTATAATGGCGAGATAAAAAAAAGATACAATGTTTTTCCAATTGTGGTTAACGTTTTGGCTAAACTGCGTTTTGATGCAGTTTAGGTTTTGTGTGTGCCTCGAATGGCAAATATAGTTCTTTTACAAGAATTTCCCGTAGGGTTAAAGTCCCGAACACGAGGAAGTAACGTTCCTAAGTGAAGCAAGTGGTAAGGTGGTTTACTGTGAGGTATGC
>Ga0209603_1004141_pt1 | contig 12268 bp, 20 predicted proteins | sample COGITO_mtgs_1206_FD_184812 | JGI IMG/M metagenome (GOLD analysis project Ga0209603, IMG submission 184812) | Pelagic marine microbial communities from North Sea - COGITO_mtgs_120607 (SPAdes) (version 2) | ecosystem: Environmental > Aquatic > Marine > Epipelagic ... | reverse complement strand
AACAAGCCTAACCCAGGTATAACAAGAGTACAAACTAAAAAATAACTTATAACCCAGGTATAACAATACCCCCAACCCAGATAAAAACCCAGATCCCCCAGAGCTTTTTCCAATTTAAAACCAAACTACCTTCACCCAAAAAAATTATTTTAATTTTTCATCATTTTATAGTCCCCTATTAAAAGGATTTTTTACATACAAGTTTGTTTGATTACAAATTTAAAATTAGATAATAAGGACAGCACAATGGGTATACTGGGAAATAAGATAAGTAGGTGGACAGAAGTACTACGTAAACGTAGGAACATGAATTCTACTGTAAATGAATTACACAAGTTAACTGATGCGGAATTAAGAGATATTGGAATTAAACGTGGTGATATAGATACTATAGCCAGAGGTGTTATTGATTTTCATCGTACAGTCAGAGATGCAAAGAATGATGAGCCTCTGGATACAATTTACAGGAAGGACTAGATCATGTTTGGATTACCATTAGAATTATTAACCATGTTAGGTTCTACTGTATTAGGTGGAGTAATGTCTATCTGGGGACAGAGTATAAAAGCTAAACAAGAAAATAATAAGATGCTTATGGAAAGAGCTAACTTTAATGCTGAACAAGTTAATATAGCTAGGTCAGCTGGTAAGAATGATAAACATTTTGCGTGGACAAGAAGGTTAATAGCCTTGTCAGCTGTGTTCTCTATTATTGTGTTACCGAAGGCGGTAGCTGTGTTTTATCCAGAAGTATCTGTTATAGTAGGATATTCAGAAATACAAGGTGGATTATGGAATTTTCTTTTCGGGCCTGAAAAAGTAGTAGAGTGGAAAGCAGCCGAGGGGTTAGTTATTACACCTTTAGATACACATATTGTTTCAGCTATTGTTGGACTTTACTTTGGAGCGGGGTTCACCAAATGATAGAAAATGATAATGAATGGCATTTATCTAAGACAGTGCCGGTTACTATGATAATAGCTATACTAATACAAACAGTATCACTTGTTTGGTATGTGTCTTCACTAGATAATTCTGTTAAGAATAATAGTAGAGATCTGTTAAGACAGGAAACCAGAATAGAAACCTTAGAGAAGGTAGTACAAACTCAGGCTTTAACCTTAGCTCGTATTGATGAGAATATTAAGTCTATCAGGATCATGATGGAAGAAATGAGAAAGGAAAATAAATAGCTATGTTAAATAAAGAACAGAATAAAAATATGTCTAAAAAAGCTTACATATGTTTTTTAGTAGGTATAGTTTTGGCATCAACTTTAATATCAGCCTGTAGTTCTATAGTAGTAGAGTACCCTTCCGTTTGCATTAATGAAGATGCTGATTGCCAGAGGAATTTAAATGCAGAGACTCTTTCAAATATTGGGGAACAGGGGGCAGCACTTGAGCTGCTTAAAACTGATCCTGCTATGTCTGATGTTCTTACCGAGCCAGACACTATCGAATGATATAGATGGTGACTTTAGTAATATCTATGAAAACTCAGATGTAAATAGTAATAACGATACAGTTAATCATACAACAAATAATAATGCAACAGGTGCAGGAGAAGCCGCACCCGTTATGTCTGCAATAGCTCCAACTGTTATGGGTGGAGGAGGTAATGATAGTTGTTTATTACCTACAACCTCTGGATTACAAGTAAGTTTATTTGGTTACTCCCAGGGAACTATGAAGCAAGACCCATACTGCAATAGAAGAAAGAATGCTAGGCTGTTAGGTACACCACAACAAATAGGTGGTTTAGGTCTACAAGTATCTGCAATATCAGTTATTTGTAATGACCCTAATGTATTTAAAGCAATGATATTAGCATCTACTCCTTGCCCTATAATGGATGTTGTAACAGGCAAACTATTAATGGGCAAGAAGGCAGTAGACAAGTATAGAGATAATCCTACCGCATTTATAGTAGGATACGAAGATAACAAGGCTTTTTGGGATAGCCTACTAAGGATTGGAGAGGATCTAACAGATGAAATCAATGAAACAAAAGTTGCTACTAACGGCGGGGACACTCGCTCTCTTAGTGAACGGTTCAGGAGTACTCGCAGAATCACTTCCACCACCGGATTACACTCAGACGGGGGATCAGAAGATACAGTCACTGATTAACTCTATCAACGTTATAGATAACAGATTACAACTATCTTTAAACCTGGGCATTGGTGCGGTAGGTTATGCGGAAGTTGGTGGTGTTATTGTTGATGGTGCTTTAGATGGTGCTAAAGTAACTCAAGCGATGCTTGTAGCTTACGAGAATGCTAGAAGTCAAGTTATGAACCATGACTATGCTACAGCAGAAAATGCAAACCAGTTATTTATTCAAGAACATACAGCAGCTATGAACAACTTAACTCTTGCAGTTGATGTGTTAGTTGATGCAACTTCTGTGTTGATGACAGCTACATCGGTTGCTGACACTGCTGAAGAAGCAGATACAAAACCAGAACAAGTAGCTTTACAAGAAATGATTGCTACAGATGAATATAGCTTAGATGCATCTAAAGTAGAAGATTATAACAATGCACTTGATGCAGTAGCTGATTACGCACAACAAGCAGGTGCTTTTATGTCAGCGGCTAACAATACAGAGCTTACAGCAAGTATTGATAACTATGCAAGTGCTAACAATATAATGGTAGGAACATACACTGCAATAACTTATACACAAAATGTAGATGAGTTTGTTATTACTTGGGGTGACTCAGGTTACGGTACAGGTTGGAACGGTTATCTTACAGAAGATATGAAAGATGCTGACGACGTTTATGGTGCTGGTGCATACATATTGCAACATGGTTCTGCTAATTCTAATATGTAGGAAACAATATGATAGAAGATACAGAAGTTAAAGTAGGTGGATTTACATTTAAAGGGTGGTACATAGCTGCTGCCCTGCCAATACTAGGATCTCTTAGTGGCGGTATATATTACGGATATGATACACTACAAAGATTTTATGCGGTGGAATCAGGTATAGAGACGGTTGTTTCTAAATCAAAGTCTTTTGACAGCAAGGCTGGAGAACTAAGTTCACGCATTCAAACAATAGAACAGGCGGTAGCAGACAATGATGTACGTGGACTTAATACGAGGTTGTCAACGATTAGCACACAAATGCAAACAATCTTGGAACAACAGAAAGAGTTGCTTGACTTACGTAGTCAGGTTGAGAGATCGACTGGGATCACTGATAGTCTGGGTGATAAGCTTGACAAATACCAAACTGAAATAGATGACATATGGAAAGCATATGATTCTTTAGTTGATAACCCATTAAACTAGGAGGTAACACATGGCAGCAAGACCTAATAAAGGAAAAGCTAAAGTAAAAGTTACTGCAAGTGGAAAGAGAGTTAGCTATGGACAAGCTGGTAAAGCCAAAGGTGGTGGAGCCAGAGTTAAACCTAGTAGTAAAAAAGGTGATGCATACTGCGCTAGATCTCTTGGACAAAAGAAACGTTCACCTGCAGCAGCTAAGAACCCTAACAGTCCATTAAACTTAAGTAGAAAGAGATGGAAATGTTCAGGAGCTAAATCAAGGAGATAATCATGGCAGTTAAGAAAACCAAGAAAGATGCTTGTTATAAAAAAGTAGCTCGAGCAATGCCTAAGAACTCTGCATACAGATCAGGACATATGGCTAAATGCCGTAAGGTTGGTGCAAAAAATTACGGTAAAAGTAAGAGGAAATAATATGGCAGTACGTAAGACAGCTAAAGGTGCATCTCTTAAGAAATGGTTTAAAGAAGACTGGCGTGATGTTAAAACAGGTAAACCTTGTGGTCGATCAGGTAAGAAAGATAAACGTAAAAGTTATCCTGCCTGCAGACCCAAGGCTGTAGCTTCTAAAGTAAAAAAGTCTGATACTAAAAAGAAAACAGGACCTAAGGCAATAAGGTGGTCTGTTACTCCCTCTGGAAAGAAAAGGAAGAAATAATGTTATATAGTAAGAAAAGCCCTATGATGGCTAAAAGAAAGAAACCGTTTAAACATTGTTCTAATTGTAAAACAAAAATGGCTTGTAAAAGAGCCGGTAAGTGTGTAGGCAAAAAGAAATAGTTTATCACTATCAGGAAATATTATGGACAGCATTAAAAAGAAAGAAGCAAGAGCGCAGTTGGAAGCTCTTAGAGAGCTGAAGAGAAGAAAGAATTTAACTGACTACTCAGAAGACTTTGAAAAATTTTCTGAAGAACAAATAAGAATTATTACTAAAGATGCTACTAAAGGTTTTGTGCCATTTAAATTTAATGAAGCACAAACCATTATTAACGAAGCTTTAGAAAAACAAAGAAAAGAAACAGGTAAGGTTAGAGCTATAATACTTAAAGCTAGGCAACAAGGTATATCTACTTTTTGTGCTGGAAGAGTATTCTGGAAAACTTACTTTCAACAACATACTCGTTCTGTTGTTATGGCACATGATAGTGCTACATCAGATTCCTTGTTTACTATGAGTAAAAACTTAATTAAGAACATGGAAAAAGGGTTACAACCTAAGTTAGAAAAAACGAACGCAAAAGAAATTGCAATTCAAACTCCAGCCTATCCGGATGCAGATGCAATTGGATCATATAGATTATATACAGCAGGTTCACCGGAAGCTGGAAGAGGTACTACACCTACTATATTACATGGTTCAGAGGTTGCTTTCTGGCAACATGATGCTAAGATACTTGCAGGACTATTCCAAGGTATATCACAATCAGATGGAACAGAAGTAATTATTGAGTCAACAGCTAATGGTGCCTCTGGAGAATTCTATCGCTTGTATCAGGCAGCAGCTGCAGGCGAATCAGATTATATAGCTATATTTATTCCGTGGTTTAAAACTGCAGAATATAAAAGAGAAGTTCCAGATGGGTTTGAATTAACCTTTGAAGAAAAAGATTATAAAGAAAAGTACGATTTAACTGATGAACAAATATATTGGAGAAGGTTAAAGATTGTAGAAGGCGGCGTAGATAAGTTTAGACAAGAATATCCTGCTAACTCGGAAGAAGCTTTTCTTGTATCAGGTGCATCTGTATTTGATTCAGAGAAAATAAATTCTTTTACTGCCACCCCTCCTATCGCTTTAAGAGCTTATAACGATGAGTTAGGTTCTTTTGATGACAGTCCTCGTGGTAACTTAGAAATATGGATACCACCAGATTGGCAAGACAATTATATAATAGGCGCAGATGTAGCTCTTGGTGTTAAACAAGATTATAGTACAGCTATAGTTTTAAATACCAAAGGTCATATTTGTGCTATGTACAGAGATAATACTGTAGATCCTACTTTATATGGTGAACATTTGTTTTATTTAGGTAGATACTTTAATAACTCTTTGTTAGCAGTAGAGTCTAACAGTATGGGTGTAGCTACATTACAAAGACTTAAGCAAATGAGTTACGTTAATATGTATTATGAAACCAAAGCTGCAAGGCTTAGTTCAGAAGAAGGTCAAACACCTGGATTTAGAATGACACACGGCAGTAAACCTAGAGTTATAGGTCAATTAAAAAATGCTGTGGAAGAAGAAGACATTTGGATTCCTTCTAAAACAATACTTGCTGAGATGAAAACTTATATATCTACTTCTTCAGGTAAAACAGAAGCAATACAAGGACACCATGACGATACTGTTATGGCCTTAGCTATTGCCTGGGAAGCTTACCGTACTAACATAGATAAATTATCAAATCAGAAAGTAGATTGGAGACAAAAGAATTTGGTCTACAATAATAATGAGGATTGGATTTAATGGCTAAAACAAATAAACAGATAGAAGAGATCCGAGCACGTATGATGAAGGATCCTCGTCAATCTAATTTTGCTAAACACATGATTAACCCTAATACAGAAGAAGGTCAAGCTAAAATAAAAAACTTTCAGGCCGCAGGAGTTAAAGCTTCTGCTGAAGCTCGTAGGTTAAAGAAAGAACGTGATGCTAGAATTAAAGAGAAAGCAGCTGAAATGGCTGAAACACTTGAAGCACTTAATTCTGTAGCTCAAGATCCTTTAGATGTAATGAAATTGCTTATGCATGAAGCAATGGAAGACGGTGATCGTGAAGAAGCATTTAAAATTGCTAAAGAATTAGGTGAATATAAAGCACCTAAGAAAACAAGAGTTGAATCTGTTACCACAGAAAAAACTACTGAAGATTTAAGCGTAGCAGAGCTAGAAGAACTAGCACAACTTAAAAAAGACTTAGGAGGATAACAATGGCTATTTATAGACCTTCAAAAGGTGTTAAACAAAAAAACGGTAAAGTTTGGGACCCTACTAAGAAATCTAAGAATTCAGCTACTTATGGACGTGATAACGTTAAAGAACATAAAGAGCCAGAGCTTGTTCGTGCCCACCGTGAAGACTGGCGGAAAGAGGGAAAAGACGGACTATACAGTTGAACCTCATGCTGTCCTTTAGGTTTGCGAGAGTACCTTTGGTTCAAAAACTCTCGTACTATAATATACCCATATGGGTGCTAGATTGATAGGAGGCCTTATATGGGCAATGATATGACCGGTTATCTTGAAAAAGTAACCGACGAACAATTAATAAACCTGGTGGACACAGGTGTATCTAATTCAGCTGGAGACTTTTTAAACTCTTCTGAATTAGCTAATGATAGATTACAGTCTACTTATGAATATGCAGGTTTACCTGAAGGTCATTTAAGACCCAATGGTGTATCTAAGATAGTTTCATCAGACACAACAGAAACTATAGAAGCTTACTTAGCTTTAATATCAGAGTTAATGTTTAACAACAATCGTATAGCTAAATTTAAATCTTGGTCAGCATCACCCAGCGCTATAGCAGCAGCTAATGATGCATCAGATCTAGTTAATTATACTATATTTAAAAAGAATAATGGTTGGGAATTATTAAACACCTGGGTAAAGTCCGCTTTACTATGGAAGAACTCAGTAATACGTTGGGACTTTGTAGAAGACAAATACGCTGACTTTGAAGAGTACGATTCACTTACTGAAGAAGCTTTAGATCTTAAGCTATCTGATAAAGAAATAGAAGTGGTTGGAGAGTTAAACTTTAACCCAGCTACTAATGCTTACGAAGATGTTAGGTTAAAAAGAACCTATGATATGTCTAGAGTTAAAATAGAGAATGTACCACCAGAAAACTTTTTAATATCAAGAGACGCAAGTGCTATTGATGATGCTAAGTTTGTTGGTGTACAAATAGAAATGTCTCGTTCAGATATAAGAAAAATGTATCCTGATATTGCAGATGAAGTATCTGATTGGTCAGAACTACCTAGTGCAAGTGAAGATCACTCTACTTATTCTGAAGACGTAGCAGTACGTAAACGTGTAACAGGTCAAACATACTGGTCGGGTTCAGGTAATGACGATGACTCATTGTTAGAAGCTAATATGAAAGTAGCTGTAACAGAGTGTTGGATTAAAGTAGACCGTGATGGAGATGGTATAGCAGAACTTAAACATATAATTGTTGCAGGCAGTAACATATTACATGAAGAAGACTGTAACTATATTCCACTAGCGTCACTAAGTCCTTTTGAAATACCTTACGAATTCTTTGGATTATCTATAGCAGATATGACAAGATCTACTACACTTACTTCTACTGCTATATTACGTGGATTTGTAGAAAACACTTACTTAAGTAACTATTCACCTAAGTTAGCTGATCCAAATGTTGTAGATTTTTCTGCATTACAAAATATGAGACCTAAACAGATTATCCCAACTAACGGTAATCCTGCAGGTGCAGTTACTGACTTACCGCCAAGCACTATTAGTGCAGGTACAGTTCCTTTGTTACAACACTTACAAGTACACAAAGAACAAGCCACAGGTATGTCTAAAGCAGCACAAGGCCTTAATGACGAATTATACGTATCAGGTAATAGTGAAGTTAAACTAAGTCAAGTTATGACTGCTAGCCAAAAACGTATACAACATATAGCCAGAAAGTTTGCTGAAGGTGGATTTAAAAGGTTATGTGAAGGCGTGTATAAGACTATAAAAGCTAACATGGATGAAGTTAGTATTATGTCTGATAGACGTGGTGTTATGTTAGATGTTAACCTAAAAGAACTACCTACTTGCATAGAATTAGAAGTAGATGTAGATTTAGGTGAAAACTCTAATGCTAACAAAAGAGAAAAGTTAATGTTATTAGCCTCTCAATTAATACCGATGCTTAAAGAATCAGGTCAAGGAGCTATGATTAAACCAGATGCTGTAGCTAATATAGCTTTTGATATGGTTAATAGTCTTGATCTTAAACCAGAACAATATCTTAAAGATCATACCACTGAAGAGTTCTTAGAAGAAGCTAAGAAAGCTATGAAGATAGCAGAGGATGATAAAAAGAGAATGAAGGAGATCGCAGCTCGTGTTGAAGAATCTAAAGCTAAACAAGCTGAAGCAAATTCAGTTTATACTAAGGTGCAAGCAGATAATTCGCTTCAAGATAACATTAGGCAAACGGCTATTGCACTTGATCGTCATGATCAAGAATGGGCTCGCCTTAAAACTGCCGCAATTAAAGCAGAAGTTACTCCAGAAAATCTCCCGACTCCGGGGAATATGGACGAGATAATGATGAAGGCCGTTAATATAGTTAAATCTATTGAAGCAGCACCATCAGGTAAAGAAGGCGGTTCACTAGACGATATGGTGAAACAAATGGGTATAGACCCTGCACAAGCAGTGCAATTATTAAAACAAGCAATCGGAGGCGGGCAATAGCCCCCTCCCTAACTACACCTCTACCTTTCGAGATGATGTGTACATAAGGTAAATTATGGAAAAATATAGAGAAGCAGGTGACAAGAGGATGACCAAGAAGGTGCATCCCGATAGATTATCACAAATAGCTTTACAGGAAGCAAAGTTTTCAGCAGACACTCGGAACAACTTCTTTGACTCAGCGTACGGAGATATCTTAGTAGATTTCTTTGTTGAGTGGCTAAAAACAGAACCTCATGAAACTAAAACCCGAGAGCATTTATACGCTTGTTCTATGGCGCTAGGTAGCGTTAAAGAAAAGTTAATTAGTATAGAAACTAAAGGTCGTAACATTCCTATAATGGAACAGTTAGGTGAGGAAGACAGCAATGATTAATACAAAAAAAGAAACAATAGATACAGTAATAAGTAATATTGAAAGCTCAATAGATTATTACTTAAATCAACACAGAGCAGATATTAGTGGTGCTAGTCGTATTAGAAACGATGCAACCATAGTTAAAGGTTTATTTGATTACAGAGAAGCTTTAATTAATCTGCAGAAAGAAAATGCTCCTGCAAAGAAAAGAGGGAATCCTAACTTTGGAAAACACAACCCTTATAATACTAAACAGGAGGTAAAGAATGATGGCTGATAATAATAATTCTACCCAAACGGATGATAACATTGTTGACAGCAGTTCTGAAGATCAGATGCTCGCAGACATTCTTAATCGATCTGAAATACTCCAGGAAGCTGGCGTAGTTCCGAGAGAGGAAGAAGCTCTACCCGAGCCTGAACTACAGGACTCAGAAGACACAGGAACAGAAGAAGACCTTGAACAACCTGTAGAATCTGCCGAATATGAAGATGATGTTGAACCAGATGATGAGGAAGAGGAAGATAGTGAGAAGGAAGACGGAGATGCTGAGGCTACCGAAGTTGATACTTATGCACTAGATGACTTAGAAGACATTATGGTAACTCACAAAATTGATGGGGAAGAGGTAACTCTACCTATATCAGAGTGGATTGCTGGTTCTGCAACCAAGCAACATCTTAGTAAACAAGGTCGTGAGATTGGGGAAGCTCGTAAATCATTAGAAGAAGAGCGTACTCAAAAGTTAGGTGAAATAGAAACACTAGCAAGTGTTATTGCAAATGAAGTTTATAATGACGAAACAAAACACCAGAAAAAGTATCACGAGATCTCTCAAAAGCTTTCAGAAGCTCAGAAAGAGGGGGATACCTATGAAATTGGTGAGTTGACTCAGGAACAAACTAAAGCGCAGGCTGCTTATTGGGAATCTAGAAACAAAAGAGAAAATCTTGCGGTTCAAGTAGAGAAACAAAAACAGCAACTACAACAACAACAATTTGAAGAATCTGTTAAGCATTTTAACGATACTATAACAGATGTTATTCCTGATTGGAATAGCGACATTCAAAAGTCTATAAGGGAATTTGCATTAGAAGAAGGACTACCGGAAGCTTTGCTTAACGTAGTATCAGACCCTAGTGTAGTTAAGTTTGTAGATGAGTTTCGTAGACTTAAGCAAGGAATAAAGAGTGGTGCTAAAAAGCGTGCTAAGATTCCTGCTAAGAAAATACCTGCTACTAAAGCTAAGACACCTAGGAAACGAAAACAAGACAAGGAGGCAATGACTAAAGCAAGGGCGTTTAAAAATGATTCTTCTAAAGAAGATCAAATAGCGTTTTTGAAAAGGTTTGCGCCAACACGATAAAGCCAGTATTCGGCTAATAACATATAGGTAAAGTAAAATGGCAACAGGACGTTACGGCACATCAGGTGCTTCAACACAAGCGGCTAACGCAACAGGAAACCGCTTCCCTTCAGGCGCATCAAGCGCAGCAGTATCCGAGAAAGAGGATTTAGCGAATTTCATCTCAATGATTACACGAGATGAAACACCGTTTATGTCTTCAATCGGCAAAACAAAAGCGACTGGTATCTACCACGAGTGGCAAACAGACGAATTAACACCTCCAGGTAACTCACGAGTTGCACAGGGTGCTGACTTTGATGCTGTTACTCCAGATGGTCGTACAACAACAGGTGGAGATCACGGTTCAGGTGGCGGTGTAGTACTTACAGATGCACAGCGTAACCGTGCACGTTTAGGTAACTACACACAAATCAACGCAAAAACAGTTTCAGTATCAGGTACAAAACGTGCTGTAGATCAAACTGGTGTTGCAGATGAGTACGCATATCAGCTTAAAAAGCGTGGTACAGAAATGCGTCGTGATGTGGAAGCTGATTTAATTCACTCACTAAACGTTTCTACTCCAGGTTCTGCATCAGCTGCAGGTTCTATGGCTGGTGTTTTCTCGTGGGCAACTAACGTTGTAAACGTGGCATCAACAGACTCTGGTAACACAGCTGCTCGTATCTCAAATGCAGGTGTAACAGCTGCAGAATCAGGTATCGGTACAAACAACTTCTCAACAGAATCAACATCTTCAAACGTTGGTGAACTTGAGTTGTCACATATCGACGAGATTATGCAAACAATCTACGAAGAAGGTGGTAAAGCTACTAAAGTAATGTTATCTCCAAAGAACCGTCGTGTATTCTCAGCAAAAGCAAATGCTACTGGGTCTAACGTACGTCGTAACATCGACGATTCAGGTTCATTACGTCAGGCAGTAGACATCTACATGTCAGACTTTGGTGACGTTATGGTAGAACCTAACTACATCATGGGCCTTGCTGCAACAGCAACAGGTGCAGGCGGTACATCTGCAGATGCAGTATCTATTCAAGATGCATTAGCATTAGTATATGATCCAATGTGGTTTAAAATAGCTACACTTCGTCCAATGCAGGAAGTTGACGTAGGTCAAAACGGAGACTCAACAGTAGGTATGTTCGTTGAAGAATGTACTCTTGAGTGTTCTAATCCAAATGCTTGGGGTGTAATTGCTAACATCGGTGCATAAATTTAGAAGAGAGGGCATCTTAGGATGTCCTCTTTTACTAATAGGAGTAATAAATGTTAATTAAAGTTACAGCAAATTCCAATGCTTTAGTTATCAGTGGTGAAACATTGATAGGAGCAGCACAGGAAGCAATCTTTAAAATAGGTGGTGAAAATCACGTAGAAGTAAATCCGGCTACAGGTAAAATTACTAAAGTATATTTATCTAGACCAGGAGCTACACACAATATAGTAGCTATAGGTTCTACTGCAACTACAGTTAGTAGAATTCAAATAGGTAATCTAACAAACAACGGTGAATTTAGTACTTACATAGATTCATTATAATAAAAAGGGCACAGCATGGCAAAGTTTAAACACAATTCTGCGGCAGGAGATCTCACAGGAGAACTTATTACCGACGGAAATTCAGGCGCTAAATGGAGAGTTGAAGGGGACATTAGCTCTACTATTGAGTCTGTTAAAAGAGATAGAGAAGCAGGTAGGAATAAAAATTCACATTATCAAAAGATGTGTTCTATTCCAAACGTAATAGTATTAGAATTAAATACTAAGCATAACTTAGATATA
>Ga0209603_1004140_pt1 | contig 12269 bp, 11 predicted proteins | sample COGITO_mtgs_1206_FD_184812 | JGI IMG/M metagenome (GOLD analysis project Ga0209603, IMG submission 184812) | Pelagic marine microbial communities from North Sea - COGITO_mtgs_120607 (SPAdes) (version 2) | ecosystem: Environmental > Aquatic > Marine > Epipelagic ... | reverse complement strand
GGTCGACATCGCCGCACAATACGCACCCGCGCCATCAATCACACACAAATCGCCGATCTGGCACAGCGGCAATGCACGTGTCGCCAATAATTCAGGATCTCCCGGTGCAGGCGTCAGAATGTCGCCTGACTCGCAGCAATGCCCGGCGATCACATAAGCGCGCGTTTCGGTGGCGGCCTCGGGCTGGAGGATGTAGATCGGGTGCTGCGCACCATAAATCGACGGACGTAAGATCTCTGTCATCCCGGTATCGAGCTTGAGGAAATCATAGCCATCCGCTCCGGTGCTGACCACGTCCTGCACGGTGGACAACACCGCACAGGTGTTTGCCAACAAATATGTGCCTGGCTCAATTTCTAAACGAATCTCGCGACCCGTGGCCTGGGCAAATTCGCGGAACATTTCCGCCACGGGCGCCCCGCACTCCTGCAGGTCTGTGCCGACTTCGCTCTCCATGCGCGCCACCTTGTAGCCGCCACCAAGATTGAGCGCCACCACGTCAGGGAACTGGCGCACCAGATCCAGGCTCATGCCAGAAATCTTTTGCCACACCGCGGGATCACTGCCCGAACCGATGTGCGTATGAATACGAATCACCTGCAAGCCATACTGAAGCACAATCGCCTGCACCTGATCAATCCATTCATGCCAGATGCCGAAGCTCGAAGCAGGGCCGCCGACATTGGTGCGGTTGTTGCCACCTGAACCAGAGCCAGGATTAAAGCGCAGGCCGATCGTTTTCCCTGGGCAGGCTTGGCCGAAACGCTCCAACTGACTCAGGGAGCAGGCATTAATCTCAATTCCCAGCTCGTAGAGTTCTGCAAAATCAGCTGGTAACTCCTGCGTGCTCAGGCTGATATTTGCTGCTGGCACGCCGGCGGCAATCGCACGACGCACCTCATGCCCCGAGCTAGCGTCAATCTGTAGACCCGCCTCATTGAAAATTTTAAGTATCGCGGCATTCGGCGATGCCTTCATCGCATAGCGCGCGGTCAAACCAAAGGCATTCGGAAATGCCAGCACCGCGGCGGCATTCGCTTTCAAAGTTGCCATGTCATACACATACACGGGCGTGCCGAAGTCGTCCGCGATTGTGCGTGCGGTCGTGTAATCAAGAAATCTGGGCTGCGATAAGTTGGCCATGCCGAAGAAGCAAAGACGGTTCCCGCGCGCTGGCAAGCGATATGTCTCGGATCCGACGCTGCGCCAAGCGTATTTGCCAGTCACTTTTATCGCTTCCCTCTTGCACTCGAAACAGTTCAGGGTTGTTTGAAAGTATGTTGATTCTTCTATCCCCCGCAAAGTCTCTCGACTATCAAGCCCCGCTACTCACTAACAAAGCGACGCAACCCCGTCTGGCTGCGCATTCTGCTGAATTGATTAACCAGCTGAAGACCCTCAGCCCTGAAGCGGTCGGTACGCTGATGCACATTAGCCCCAAACTCGCGGAGCTGAACCATGCACGTTATCAGAACTACCAGCCGAGCTTCACCGCAGCAAATAGTCGCCAAGCGATTCTGGCATTTACCGGCGATGTCTATCAAGGCATGGCACTTGCCGATTGGTCGACCGACGATTTCGCTGCCGCGCAACAACAAATTCGTATTCTATCCGGACTCTACGGCGTACTACGTCCGCTGGACCGCATGCAGCCCTATCGCCTAGAGATGGGTACGAAGTTCGAAAATACCCGCGGCGACAATCTCTACCAATTCTGGGGTTCGACCATCACCGAACTCCTGAACAAAGACCTTAAGGCCTCTGCTTCCGACCTGGTCGTCAACCTCGCCTCGAATGAATACTTCTCGTCCGTTAAGCTCAAGGAGCAATGGACAACTCATCACTCCCGTCTTTAAAGACGCAAAGAACGGTACCTTTAAAATCATTTCGTTTTACGCGAAAAAAGCCCGCGGCATGATGGCTGACTACATCGTCCGGAACAAAGTGAAGTCCGTCGCAGACTTGAAGGCGTTTAACACCAACGGCTATCAATTCGACGCAGCAGCATCTGAAGGTAACACGATCGTGTTCCTGCGTGCGGAACAAAAGTAAGGCGCGTGGGCGACCCGCCCACGGCACATCTCGCAACGACGACGAGTCGCCCTCCCTCCTTTCGAAAACAAGGTGCCGCCCCCCACTCCGACCATCCGGATTTCGCAGTTGCCCGAGTTATTCGAGCCACTAGGCTTAGCGATCAAATGGAAAACGACGCAGCCGAACCGACCGAGCCTTCAATCGAAGCCGAAACCCAGCAACCACCAGTCCTGCCAGCGACTGAGGCCAAAGCCGACCACACCGCCGGCATGCTGTGTCACTTGTTAAGCTTAACCCTACTGATCGGCGTGCCGCTCGGCAATATTCTCGGCCCTCTCATCGTCTGGCTCATCAAGCGCGACGAGGACCCATTCGTCGATCTCTGCGGCAAGGAGTCACTCAACTTTCAGATCTCGATGACGATCTACATGATGATCGCCGGTATCTTAATCTTTTTCATCGTCGGCCTATTTATGATCCCCGCCTTGATGATTCTAAACATCGTCTACACCATCATAGCCGCGATTAAAGCGAGCAAAGGCACCAGCTACACTTACCCATTGTCTATCCGTTTCATTAAATAAACTGAATCGCATGCAACGCAGTCGGGTTCAAAGCAACCAACGTGAAGGCTTTGTGTATCGCACTATTCTTGGCCATAGCACGCCCGCACGCCGGCGACTACTGCCTCCGCATACTGCAGTAGAATATCATCTTCGGCGAGCACTCGGCCCGCAGCCCGATTCGCCAACGCCGACTGTAACCGACCATACGCGCCGACACTATTTGCGACATAAGGCTCCAACAGCACCGTTGGACACTCCGCCATGCGTAGTAATAATAGATTACGTGCAAATAAATAGGGCTGCTGCGAACTCAATAAAATCGCGTTATTCCTCCGATACCTAGCTGCTGGTAGATCGGTCGCCTCGGCCAATGCGGTCGCCAACGCACCGCCTAGCAACCGCTCTGCAGGACCACTGCCATTCGTCAGCTTTACAGCCAATTGCTCCAGCTGGTTCTCGGCCTGCAGTTCCTCATCACTCAAACAGCCAAAAATTAGCACGTGTAGATTATTTGCATCCACCAGTCGAAGCATCGCGTTGCCGCTGTCGCTTGCTTCACTTTCATTCTCTGTGGGCCAAGCCGCCGCATTAATATGCAAAGAAATCAGCGCATCCGGCTGAACTTCTCGATTCACTAATCGTGCTCGTTCCATCAAGTCTCCCTTTACAATTGATAAATGAACCGCCCGCACTCGAACCGCACAGCCGTACTCCCAGAGGGCAGAGAGCGAGGACTCATTCGGCGGCGAGACCTGCTCTGCAGCCAATTCCAAATACTCCACTGGGTTATTTGGATTAACCCGCAACGCCGCCTCCCGCAGCAGTGTGACCTTAGCGCCCAGCGCCATCAATTTCGTCCGAGCAAGCTCCGCGACTGCGAGAACTAACTCCCCCTCTCGCACATAGAAATCATCTTCTGCAATTCGGAACTGCCGACCTTCGGCGGCGGCCCACTGCCCGCCGATGTGTCCAGGATCCAACGCGATATGCAATCCAGCTAAAGGCAAGTCACCATCACCACGCTGCAACGCAATTTCCTCTGCCGTACGCCAATAGCGCGACTCCGCCCGCTGTGCAAGCGCATCTACATCGACTACCGACTGCCAGTTCGCGTACGGCGCATAACGCGTGGCCAGATCAGATGCCAGCACAGGCGCTTGCGCAGCCGACAACGTCGCTAACAATCCGACACACAATAAATAACCCACGACAAACCGCAATAACATGCTGATAGACAGAACAAATCTGCCCCGACAGACAACCCAGCATTCATAAAATCTGTTTCGTGGCGTCCTACTATACAGTCAGTCGATCCATCATTGCTTTAAAATCTGCCGGTAGCGGAGCAACAAACTCCATCTCTTCGTCACGCTCGGGATGTTGCACATGCAACTCAGTCGAGTGCAGCATGATACGTGGCACATCGATTCCTCTTAATCGGCTTGGCTTATAGCCATAAGTCGTATCGCCCAACAGTGGATGGTTCATACCACTCATATGCACCCGGATTTGATGCGTGCGTCCAGTGTGGATCACACAACTCACGAGCGCAACTTGACCGCCAAAACTATGCTCCACAGACCAATCAGTCTTAGCCTCTTTACCCATTGCCATAATCGCCATACGCGTGCGCACCACACTATGTCTCCCAATCGGGCCATCGCAAGTACCCGCCGTTTGACGCGGCGTACCGAGCACCAGCGCCATATAGCGTTTATACGTTTCACGCGCGCTAAAAGATGCGACTAACTTATGATGCGATCGATCCGTCTTCGCTGCCACGATCAGACCAGTCGTCTCCTTGTCTAATCGATGCACAATCCCGGGGCGATCTGGCGCACCAATACTACTCAAGTTACCATTGGTATGATGTAATAACGCATGCACTAAAGTATCCTCTCCGGTGCCAGTACCAGGATGTGTGACCATGCCCGAAGGCTTATTGACCACCACGATCGATTCATCTTCGTAAATAATACTAAGCGGAATATCCATCGGCTTCGGCCCCTCGCCCAAAACCACTTCTTCAAGCACTGCGCGCAACACGCCCGGACGATTCACCTTGAAGCGCTTATCAATGATCTCGCCATCAAAAGTCACTAGCTCCGCTTCAAATGCCTTCTGCAATCGGACACGACTGATGTCATCAAACTCTGCGGAAAAAATCTTATCCGCACGTCCGGACTTCACATCCTTAGGCACAGTAAATTCAATGATACGATCAGGCATTCCGGACAATGATGCGACTGCTACTCAGTTTGCGAGCCTACATTCGTTTCTTCAAAAGGAATCACACTTAAAACACTACCACTCATCCTCAACTCAGCCGTCAGCGATTAAGCCGAGGCAACCGACAACCCACGTGCTGTCTCACAATCTTTAGCAATCTGCAGCTTTAACGCATCCACAGATGCAAATTTTTGTTCAGGCCGAATAAAACGCAACCACTCGACCTCGATCGAGTCACCACAATCCAGCTTCGTGTCGTCGAGCGCATGCACCTCCAGCGCTGGCAATTGGTCTGCCTCCGCCACCGTCGGTTTAACGCCATAATTCGCCACTGCAAATGCCCATGGCTGATCTGCCGCGCCGCGGAAGCGCACATGGTAAACCCCGAAGCTCGGCCGACACTCTGGATCCCATGGCAGGTTCAAGGTTGGAAAGCCAATCTCACGACCCAACCGAGCTCCACCGACAACGCGCCCGTTCGAGTAATAGTTATAACCGAACAAATCATTCACCGCATCGATTCGACCCGACGCGAGATCTTGCCGAATACGTGTGCTACTAATCGGCTCTCCATTGTGCTTAATACGTTCCACACTAAACACCCCAAGCCCAAGCTCATTGCCTGACTCGATCAAAGTCGCGACACTGCCAGTGCGCATCTTGCCGAATCGAAAATTCTCGCCAACGTAGATTGATTTCAATGCCGGCAAGGCGGCTTTCAAATTTCCTAAAAAGTCCTCCGCTGGAATTGCCGCGAACACACGATCAAAGTGCTTTTGGATCACCACATCCACGCCGACAGTGTGTAGCATCGACGTCTTGAACTCCATCGGCATCATCAACAGCGTCGGCGCATCTGGACGAAACAATCGACTCGGGTGCGGATCAAATGTCAGCACCCCACTCACGCCTCCCGACCGCTGCGCCGAAAAAACCGCCGATTCGATCACCGCCTTATGGCCGAGATGCACCCCATCGAATACTCCAATGGCTAAATGTAACTCACCCGTCAGGCCAGCTAGTTCCTCAAAGCGTTCGACGTGGGCAGGAAGTTGCATCATTAAAAAATTAAGGAAATAGCATTACAGCGCAAGCGCTCAAATTATGGCAAAGGAGTGTCGGCGAATCGCCCTCATTGACATCAACGTGGGCGGGTCGACCACACTCCTCTCTACATCGCGACACTCGGCACTGCTTGATTTACTGGGATCAGTTTAGTGCGCAACTCAGAGGGAGCCATATTTTCGATTTCCTCTAATGTATTCGCATCTTCAATACGAAACTTGCCCACCTGCGTGCGGCGCAATGCGCACAAGTGACCGCCACAACCGAGGCGCTCACCCAGATCATGCGCTAGTGTGCGAATATAAGTCCCCTTACTGCTACCGACGATAATCGAAATTTCAGGAAGTTTAAAATCCAGAATATCATAGCGGCTGACATGTATAACACGCGCTTCGCGCTCGATTGTCTTACCCTGGCGAGCCAACTTATAGAGCTTCTGGCCATTGACCTTCTTCGCGGAAAACATCGGCGGCGTCTGGTATTGATCGCCCATAAAGGTCGCCATCTCTTTTTCGACATCCGCTTGCGTCAATTCAGGCACAGGCTTGGTCTCAACGATCTCGCCATCAGCATCCTGCGAATCAGTCGCTTCACCGAGCTTCACCACGCCGGTGTATTCCTTATCCATGCTCATCAGAAACTGCGAGGCCTTGGTCGCTTTACCAACTAGAATCAGCAATAAACCGGTCGCCATGGGGTCAAGCGTGCCAGCATGGCCAATCTTTTTAATACGAAATACGCGGCGCATGCGCGCAACGATATCGTGTGAAGTCATCCCCTGTGGTTTATCAACCAGCAATACGCCGATCGGATCATCATTCGTTTGTTGAGACATAATTAAATACTTACTCTTAGTGAAAAAACTTAATCTTAATCTCTACTTCTTATTCATATCCTAGAACTCTAAAGATAGAGATTAGGAGTAAGAGTAGGATTACTCAGGCTGACCGAGTGCTTCGAGATGTTTGCCCAACGCTTCCATTAGTTGCGGGTAGAATTCTTTGATCGAACTATTCTCGACATTGAGTCCTGCGGCACAGGCATGCCCGCCGCCGTTAAAAAGTTTTGCGACTTGATCGACTCGATAAAACGGGTTTTTCGCGCGCAGGCTGCCTTTTAGTGACCCATCGCGATCCTCGATCAAAACCCCGATATCGACGCCGACAATTGAACGAGCATAATCGACCAGTCCTTCAGAATCATCGATGGTCGAACCAGTTGCTTCGTAGACACCATTCTCGATCAAGCCAACGCAGACGCGATTATCAAATTCCATGCTTAGCGAATTCAAGAAGTTCTGTAACAATTTAATCTTCGCAAAGGTCTCGCACTCATACAGTTCGTGCGCAGCAACGGACGGACGCGCGCCACATTCACAGAGTCGACGGGCAATCTCAAATGTTTCTGGCGTGGTGGAAGGATAACGGAATTGCCCAGTATCAGTAGCGATGCCGACATACAGGGCCTGCGCAGTCACTGCATCAATCTCATAGTCGAGATCCATGTAAAAGCCGGCTAGGATCTCAGCTGTCGCGGATGCCGTGGCGATGATTAAGTTCGTCTGCGCATACGCTTTGTTCGAAATATGGTGATCCACATTTAAAGCCACTTCAGGGAAGAGCTCGATCAAGCGGTCACCGATGCGCTTTTTGTCAGCACAATCTACCGTCACCGCGACATGCCCATCGGGCTGAAAATCCGCTGCGAGCATTAAGGGCGTATCCCCAACAAAGGCCTTTAGTGTCGCAGGCACTTCATCGCGATTAAGCCCCACCGCGTCGATCCCTTGGCTGATCAATACACGCACCACCGCGACAATAGAACCAATGCAATCGCCGTCGGGTCGCAAGTGACCACACACGGCCACTTTCTTGCCTTTAAGTTGTTCGACGCTCGCTGCAAACAGCGGACTCTCGTTCGGAAAGAATTTAACTTTTGCCATTTTCATTATCTAGTTGGTCTAATAGGTCGAGGATGCCGGCACCCCGCTCCATTGACGGGTCATACATAAAGTCAAAGCGCGGGAAATATTTAAGTTTCACACGCGCCATCACACGTTGACGTAGCTCTTTGCCAACACGCTTAAAAAATGCCTGAGCCTCCTTAATATCCTTCTCATCGCCAATCACGGCATAGAAGATTTTGCATTGGCGCAGATCGGGTGAAGTATCCACATCACTAATCGTGATTTTGACCGATTGCACGCCACCATAGTAGCGCCGCAATTGCTCGCCTATCTCACGCTGGAGGAGCTCGTTTACACGGGAAATTCGCTTCGACATAACTTAAAGGGATGGAACCTATTCGAAAAAAATCGGCGACGCGCGAGCTCGCACGTCGCCGAGGAAAAATAATTAGCGCAGGGTCGGACGAATCTCAACCAACTCGAAGCATTCGATAATATCGCCTTCTTCGTAATCGTCGTAACCATCCACATTAATACCACATTCGAAGCCAGCACGAACTTCCTTCGCGTCGTCCTTGAAGCGCTTGAGTGTATCAATCTTACTTTCGTGAACGACTTCGCCGTTACGTAGCAAGCGTGCCTTGCGGTTGCGATTGATCGTGCCTTCGGTGACCATACAACCAGCAACAGCCCGGTTCTTGCCCATACTGAAGACTTGACGAATTTCGGCGGCACCGAGCTTCTTCTCGCTCAATTCTGGCTCAAGCAACTCGGCCATGCACTCTTCGACTTGGTCGAGGAGTTCGTAAATAATATTGTGCTGAATGATGCGTACATTGTGATGCTTCGCTTGGCTCTGCACGCCATTATCTAGACGAACGTTAAAACCAACAATTGTTACATCGGTTTCACCCGCACTGGCCAATGCGATATCGCTTTTACTGATATGGCCGACGCCATGATCGATAACACGAATGTCGACCTTATCACTCTCGATCTGCTTAAGGCTATTGACTAATGCCTCGGTCGAACCGTGCACGTCAGACTTAACAATCACGCTAAGGCAGGCCTTTTTTTGCTGCGCAATTGCAGCAAACAAATCTTCAACAGTGACGCCACCCTCAGTCTTCGCGGATTGATCTGGAGCCACATTTTCTTCGCGCTTACGCTCAGTTGTCGATTCGGCAGCGGCTTTCTTTGCAGTCTTCTCGTTTTTCACGGAAGTAAAAGTCTTACCACCACTTGGCACTTGCGACCAACCGATGACCTTCACCGGGGTCGATGGCGGAGCTTCTTTGAGCACCTTACCATTCTCATCCTCCATGGACTTCACTTTGCAATAGGCTTCACCACAAATCAACGCATCACCCTTCTTCAAAGTGCCTTGCTCGACGATGACCGACGCAGTTGCACCACGACCTTCTTCGAGTTGTGCTTCGATGATGGTGCCGGAGGCTGGGCAATCTGTATTTGATTGAAGCTCTAAAACTTCAGTTTGCAGAAGAATCATATCGAGCAAGTCGTCGATATTAGTGCCTTTCAATGCCGAAACTTCGACTGCAATGGTTTCACCGCCCCAGTCTTCGGGTGCGATGCCTTTTTCTTGCATCTGCTGCTTCACGCGGTCGACATTCGCACCCTTCGCATCGATCTTATTGATTGCAACGATGATGGAATTGTTCGCTTCCTTGGCGAAGCGCAGTGCCTCTTCGGTCTGCGGCTTAAACGCGTCGTCCGCAGCGATTACGAGAATCGCGAGGTCAGTCACGTTGGCTCCACGCTCACGCATCTGCGAGAAAGCGGCGTGGCCTGGGGTATCGAGAAAAGTAATCTTGTGCTCCTTGTGTTCGATCTGGTAAGCACCGATGTGCTGAGTGATCCCGCCGGCTTCACCAGCGGTCACATTGGCCTTACGGATCGTGTCGAGCAGCGTGGTCTTACCGTGGTCAACGTGGCCAAGGATACAAACAACCGGCGGACGAGGCTTGAGAAAGCGCGGGTCATCGTCTGCAACTTTTGCGACCTTCTCCTTTTCAGCGACCTCGGCTTGAGTCTCGCCACGATGGTGAATCTCCAGCTTGAAGCCATGACGCTTGGCAATCTGAATCGCGATGGGCTCTTCGATGGTTTGATTCATCGATGCAAAAATGCCCATTTCCATCAGCTCAGAAATGAGCTTGAACGGCTTCACTTCAATCTCAGTGGCGAAATCGCGCACCACAATCGGAGGCTTGGCGTGAATGATGCGCTCAGTGCCTTCAGCGGCTTCAGTTGATACTTCGCCATCAATCGGTGCTTCCGCATCAGTCGCGGCAGGCGTCACTTCGACCTTGCTCGCGCCCACAGATGGAGGTTTTGGTGGGCCAGGAGGCTTCGGTGGGCCAGCAGATGTCGGCGCTTTACCCACTGCAGGTTTGACTGCAGGTGCTTTGGTAGCCGGCGTTTTGGGTGCCGCTGGTGGCGCAGATTTAAGGCCCGCAGGAGCGACTCCCGGAGGTGATGTGTTTGCACGCGGTGCTTTACTTATCGGGGCAGGTTTTGGTGCTGCTGCCACTGGCTTCGGTGCCGCTGCCTCAGTTGTCTTCGACTTATCAGCTGCAGCCGCAGCCTCGCGCTCAAGCTTGATTTCGGCAGCGCTCTTGACGAAGACGCCATCTGGCAAGATCGGCCCTTTCGGCGGTTCCGCTGCCACAGTAGCTTCGCCAGCAGGTACGTCCTCAGCTTTATGCGTTGAGGCGAACTCTTCTACGAGAGACTCGGCGGATATATTATCGACGGTACTGGAAGCGCTTTTGACTTCGAACCCGCGACTACGGAGGAGCTCAATGAGCTCTTTATTCTCCATTCCGACTTGTTTGGAAAGCTGATGTATACGAACACTCATGAAAGAGTTACTACTTAATATCTGATAGATGGATGGAAGGCTTGGCGACTACTTGGATTATGCGTTTTGCTCTAGGTATGCGGCAACTTTAGCCAGCACGTCGCTGGCTTCTTCTTCACTAAATTCTGCGTCGACGAGATCGCCAACAGATACGCCTTCGAAGGCTTCGGGACTAATTAAGCCAATTGAAACAAGGCGTTCGCCAATCGCGGGCTCAATGCCGGGAATCATATTGATGCCCTGGAGCGCCTTCGCGACTTTTTCATCGAAGCCCACTGCTTCCTTCTCTTCCTTGCCGATGTCGAGCTTCCAACCGATCAGGCGGGAAGTGAGCTTGGCATTGAAGCCACGGCGGCCAATTGCAATCGAAAGATCATCTTCAGCCACTTCGAAGTGGATGCGACGATCGGCCTCGATCACCTTGATGTTTTTCGGTACCGCAGGCGATAGCGCTTCTTCAAGCAACTGAATCGGATCGCTGTGATAGCGAATGATATCGATCTTCTCGCCACCGAGTTCACGCACGATAGTTTTGACGCGGGCACCACGTGCACCGACGCATGCACCGACAGGATCAACCTTCGGGTCGGAGCTATTCACGGCAATCTTCGTGCGGTAGCCAGCTTCGCGAGCCATCGCTTCGATGCTCACGGTGCCATCGGCGATTTCCGTGACTTCGAGTTCGAACAAGCGGCGCACAAAATTGATGTTTGAACGAGAAAGAATGATATCTGGACCGCGATTGGTTTGCTCAATCTTCAGCAGCAGGCAGCGAATGCTTTCACCCGGCGCATAATCCTCACCCTGCACGCGCTCGCGTGGTGGCAGAATCGCCTCGGCCTTGCCTAAATCGATGATCAAATCACCGCGCTCACGGCGCCGTACGATACCGGTGACGATGTCGCCAACAGTATCTTTGTAATCGTCGTAAATGCGGTCTTTCTCAAACTGGCGGATCCGTTGCATGATCGCCTGACGCGCAGTCTGCGCTGCGATACGGCCGAGATATGCTGGGTCGATCTCTTTTTCGATGGCGCCGCCAATCTCCACATCGGGTTGAATGGCACGCGCCTTTTCAATGTGAATCTCGAGCTCTGCATCGCCCACGGAGTCAACCACATGGAGGCTGGACCACGCCTTCAAGGCGCCCGTTTTGGGGTTAATTTCAACACGGATATCTTGCCCAGCAGCGATGCCTTTTTGGGCAGCAGCAGCAATCGCAGAAGAGATGGCTTCGATCATATCGGCGCGATCGATGCCCTTCTCCTTCTCCATGTATTCTAAGACTGATAAAATTTCGTGACTCATTGCGGCAGAAAATAAAAAAGCGGACTTAAGCCCGCTTAAAAAAGATGTTGCTAGGTTAATTTAAGAATTCAGAAAGCTAAACGGCCTCCGTCGCTTGTCAAGTGTCGGTATGCGGGCAATTGAGATAGTTTAAGCGCATGAAATCTAAGTGAAATAGGCATTTTAGCCGTTGGTCTACCCCAGCAGCTAACCACACACAGGAATGCCGGTGCCACTCGGCCAATCTGGCCTCCGTCGTCAGACGGGGGAGATCGGCAGCCAGCACGTGGCCTGCTCC
>Ga0209603_1004130_pt1 | contig 12282 bp, 11 predicted proteins | sample COGITO_mtgs_1206_FD_184812 | JGI IMG/M metagenome (GOLD analysis project Ga0209603, IMG submission 184812) | Pelagic marine microbial communities from North Sea - COGITO_mtgs_120607 (SPAdes) (version 2) | ecosystem: Environmental > Aquatic > Marine > Epipelagic ... | reverse complement strand
ACCAAAAGAATGGATCAACAATGACGAGGTACGAATGATGTTTTCTGCCATGCTGGGAACAACAGAGTCAGAGTGGAAGAGACGCATTGACACGTCGCTGGTGGAAACTCTGATGTTGGGTGTCAATAGAGAGAATGAGCGTCACAAAACAAACATTGTTATTCTTACATGGTTTAGATCTCTTGAGAACAAATTTCCAAACCTCCTATCACTCAACCTGACAGGCTGTATCAACCTCACCGACGCCAGCGTGTCGGAAGTAGCAAGACGATGTTCGAAGCTCCACACACTCAACCTCAGAGGCTGCTACAACATCACAGACGCCAGCGTGTTGGAAGTAGCAAGACAAGGTTCGAATCTCCAATCACTCAACCTCGCAGGCTGCAACATCACCGATGCCAGCGTGGTGGCAGTAGCAAGAGGATGTTCAAACCTCCAATCACTCGGCATCAGAACCTGTCGCAACATCACCGATGCCAGCGTGTCGGAAGTAGCAAGACGATGTTTGAATCTCCACACACTCGACCTCAATATGGGTTTCCAGGGGAACAACAACATCACAGACTTGTCGGTGCTGGAAGTAGCAAGACACTGTTCGAATCTCCAAACACTTAACCTTGGAAGCTGCAGGAGAATCACAGACTTGTCGGTGATGGAAGTAGTAAGACGATGTTTGAATATCCAATCACTCCTCCTCTACAACTGCCCGCACATCACCTCCGCGTGCAAGAACACCCTGCGACAATGCCAAATCGCATTTAGGTACAAAAAAAAGTGACCGTTTTAAATAATGAATAAAAATTGTTTTACTTTATATTTTGGACAAGTACGTCAGTGTTGCTACGAAACTGTGCCACAGTCTATATTTTACATCTCGCCATATAGGGCACGTCAGTGTTCTTATGGAACTTTGTTTTTTTACTAATTGTGGGGACAAAGTACGCCTTCCATAGGTCTTTGTTTATATTCCAGAAAGAAGTTTCTTCGATGGACAGTTTTGACGCAATTTTAAAAAAAGTATCGTTCTCATCCGTTTTGTAAGTGAACATGGAATGAGAATCGGGAACTTTCCATGAACTCAAGATGTCCTCCCTCGTGTCATCATCGTCATCGTCATCATCGTCATCATCGTCATCGTCGTCATCGTCATCATCGTCATCATCGTCATCATCGTCATCATCGTCATCGTCGTCATCGTCGTCATCACCGGAGGAGGAGGAGTCAGAAGAGTCTGAAGAGTTGTCGTCATCACCGTCTTCAATCTTTAATTTGTTTATGTGCTTCTTATTTGCGTTGTGGTTATCGTTGACGAAGTCGTGTATTATCTCCAAAACGGTGGACAACGCCGATTTAATAACGTACGTCTTGTCGTCGTAACGAAATTGATATTTATAATGCCCATCCTTTGTGGCTGTTGGTACACGGCGGAGGTTGTATTTTTGTGAACATGTTACAAACCATTCCTTGTCATAGTGTCCAAATCTCAATTGTGGAGTTGCAGCAAACGTTTCAAATGTATGGTTCGACACCGTGCGTCCATGCCCCTTCTTTTTTTTCTTTGGCACCGGTGAAGAAGTGTGACTATAGAAATTCGTCGCCAACAAGGCGCGCTTATTGGTTGAATTATTCGCAGACTTTCGTTGTTCGTATATGTCTCTCATTTCTTGGACTTGTCTTGTTAAATGGCCCATCTGTTTTGATAATTGTTGTAAGGCCTCATTCGTGCGACTGTCCAGCGTGCTGGAGCTGCTGGAGCTACTGGAGCTGCTGGAGCTACTGGAGCTGCTGGAGCTGCTGGAGCTGCTGGAGCTGCTGGAGCTGCTGGAGCTGCTAAACAATTGTTTTTTAATCTTTTCCACAATTACTTTTGCTGGAAAAGCACTCATACCAACGCCTGTCAACTCATCCACTGTTACTAAACCAATATGTTCCAAGAGCAAACCTTCCAAGCGTTGCATGTACCTCCAATACTCGCTGGCAACGTTTGCAGCGGTAAGAAACTGTTTTGTTGGCGCATCTAATTCAACAGGTGGGTGTATCTTGAAGTATACATAAACAGCAAAACCAATGTTACCTCTCCCAGAGTCAACAGACAAGAAATCCTCAAAGGTAGCCCTTTTCAAAACATCGACACTGTCTACACCCATTGTGTGTATCTTCTCAAGTACGGCTGGTGAGACGATGCCTTGGGCGCTCAAGTATTGCGTGACTGTGTCGCCAAGTTGTGCCATGTTTAAACAAAAAAAAAAATAATAATGACAAGTGTGTGGCAAACTGGTATGTTTGTTGTTACATTTGTGGGGTTTGTGTCCACAACATATTACTTCTTCATATATGGAACCGTAACCCAAAATCCACAATACCAACCGGGCGTGAATTCAAAAATAAAAGGAACCACCTGCCGGAACAGGTGTCAGTAGATTCGGCAGGTGGTTCCGGTAAAGGTCATAAGTAGGAAATAAAAAAATTCGGATGATGTCATCGGCTTAAGTAGGAAATAAAAAAATGAACTATATTTGGAATCTCCTCTCTCCGCCTGCTTCACCAACCAGACAACAAGCGACACAGCAGGCCGAACCAGGACTCGACCCTGGCGATCAGCTTCTCACAACACTTGTTCAGGACGGTCAAGTTTATATGGTGGACCAAGTTGATACCACCGACCAAAACTATGTGGAGTTCAATAATGGAGAGAAAAGGTATTTTGACCATATTTGGGGTTGTAAAGTCAGTACCGCTGGCGACCTGTACTTTTATCTGGCGTGGGCAGAGATAGTCGAAAACATTGATCTGTCCTTAAGTGATATACCCATACACGCACGGAGACTGTATCACAACGACAATACCACCGCCTGGACAGAGCGCTTCGAGAAGTGGTCAAATGAAATAAGGGATCAGTTGCCATTTGATACACTTTTGTTTTGGGATGATATGAAATCTATATTTACCGTTCACGCGGGATTGGAATTATGGCTCGAATCATGTGGCTTGTCTGTCCTCAAACCAGTCTTCGAAGAACACGGTTGTATTTCTATAGACATGTTGCCTCATTTAGACAAAAAAACGTTGTTGCAGTGGGGAGTAAGCTTGTTTCATACTCGTCTCATTATGAAAGATATCCAAACAATAGGCAATAATCAGTGATGCCAAAAGTTCAGCCGCCGCCAGCTTTTTTTTTCTGGCGAGGTGGCCAAAATCTCTTTCGCCGATAGAAAAAATCTCTTTCGCGAATAGAAAAGTTCAGCCGTCGCCGATTTTTTTTTCTGGCGAGGTGGCCAAAATCTCTTTCGCGAATAGAAAAAATCTCTTTCGCGAATAGAAAAGTTCAGCCGTTGCCAGTTTTTTTTTTCTCAGGATGGTCAAAAGTTCTTTCACGAATAGAAAAAATCTCTTTCGCGAATAGAAAAGTTCCGCCGCCAGCTTTTTTTTTCTCAGGAGGGCCAAAATCTCTATCGGCGATAGCTATCGCGAATAGAAAAAATCTCTTTCGCGAATAGAAAAGTTCAGCCGTCGCCGATTTTTTTTTCTGGCGAGGTGGCCAAAATCTCTTTCGCGAATAGAAAAAATCTCTTTCGCGAATAGAAAAGTTCAGCCGTCGCCATAGGGATGATGGCAATATGGGGGATTCAGCGGCGGGCGGGGGAAGAAATATGGGGCGATATGGGGGAAATTCTAGAATATGGGGAAATATCTCAATAAGTATAAAAGATGACAAATAGGCCCAAAAAGGGCTAAAATATGGCTAATTTTTGGAATTTTCGGGTGGCGAGGTGGCCAGCTCTTTTGTACTATTTTGTAAACAGTTTTTGATTCTGATATAAATATAGCACGGTAGTGCCTAAAAACACATATTTTAAACTACGATCTTGTTACATACCTCCCCACCCTAAAAAAAAAAACGAGACACCCCCAAAAAATGAGCAGACAGTACAACAGCGTGTTGTTCTCGACGTGGAGGCGTATTCTATGGATACGAATGCAACATATTTGACGCTGAGAAATGTTCGATTTGGCGTAAGGTATATGTGCATACAGTTGCCGGGGTGTCCACAGTTCCCGTTGACGACACATGGTGTACAATTCTGACACGCCAAGTGCACTCAGGTGTCCTCGCATATTTTGTTGAATATGTTGCTGAAGTGTGATGAGCGCCTCTTGACACTCGGTTGGAAAGTCTGCCGCAGTGGCGGCCATGGCGACACGCACGGTGACGACACCAGCTGACAAGGCGTGACGCTCCTGGATCGAATACCGAGCCAGTAGTGGGACAAGCTCTTGCCACTCGCTGGCTGCTTTTATATTGATATCTTCTGCCCCGTGTCGGTTTCGCCTGCTGCGAGGCGCTTGGTCTGTGTACATTTTTGTGTTCCAAGTGTGTGCGACGGTGCGAAGGTGTGTGCTCTGAGGGTGGGCGTGTGGGACAGAAAAGATCCAAATGGTTGGATCTTTTTGGTAATTTATTGCCCAAATAAAATTTCTAAAACTAAAACAAAAATTGATAGTGTAATCAGAGCAAATGACAGGTGTCGATTAAGATAGCCCAAGTAACCTAAAGAAATTGCGAGTGTAGAGTGACCACGAAAAACCACCTGAAGAATGCAGTTTGAAAACCACATATTTTGAACAGGTCTAAAAGATGATCAGTTCCACAACAACACCGGCCAACGAACAACATTGGACACGGAAAGTAACGAAGAGCAACAACCATGCAATGTTGTTCTTGGGATTTGAGACTGCTAGTTTGCCCGCGTATCAGGGGAGATTACAGTACGGCATTGGTGAATACTCTTGTTTACACAGACTACGCATAGTCTACTTCATTGGGACACAAGTCTTCGACTCGAAAATGTTTGAAAGCCACACTGGGTTTGGTTCCACCCCGTATGCTGCCATCAATTACATTCTGGACGAGTCCAACGCAGTCCACATGTCCGATATTAACAGTCAGAGCGTCTTTATTTTTTGCAACGGTGTTGTCCCACATGAATGGCTGCCCAAAAAAAATGTGTTTGTATTTCATGGTGATCTGAGCGAACCGACAGCCACCACTTCATTTCACTCGGACTCGGTGCAACAACAATTGAGGGAACAAATGGAGGGGAAGTGTGTCCTGTGTGCACTGGGCATGGGGCAGGACACCGTTGTTCAGACTTGGTTGAAGGAATTTCTGGCCACTGCTGACGAAGTCATAGTAGAACACCTCTATGAAATCCAGCGTTCTTCTCGTCCTTTTTTTTTTCCGCAACAACTTGACCAAAGCGACTATGAGACAACGTGGGTCGCTGCAACTCCAAGCGAATTTTTTTCACAAAATGCCTTAAGTTGTATCAATCTAAGCACGGCTGCAGAGCCGTTCCATCGAGCCAGGGCCAGTGAGTACAATGGTGTCTTGAAGGATTTTCGCAAAAAATTTTACAAGTTGTTGCCAACATTGGAACAAATGAAGAGGAAAAATCCATTTTTGAACTTAACGAAGAATGCCACCGATGGTGTCTTGAAGGATACTGTAACAACAAAGAACAAAAAACAACGGTTACGACCGTGCACTTTGGAAATAGGCGACGACGTCGTTGTAAAAGTTTCAGAGACAAAGACACTTGCAGGCCAAGTTACATCTGTGCACCGTGGTACGGTTGCAATCTTGACTGTAGAGTCGGGTCCACTGACCTTGGTCAACAACCATTATGTGAAAATTGTACAGCGCAAAGGCAAAGACTTCGATTGTGAATTTCGGAAAAAAAATACGTTCATTACTAAATAAGGCACTGGTAGAAATAAATATGACAACCTAAATGTGTTTATGTTGTTTTATTGAGTTTTTCAGTTGTTGTCGTCAAACACCTTTTGCCGCAATCGTTTCTTGTACGCTTCATTAATTAATCCATCGCGGAACATGGCCTCTACCTGTTCCAATTCTTGACGGATAGTGTCCATGGTGCTTTTTTTGCCCGGCTGGACCGACGGTGCGTCTGGCTGTTCGTTTTCGTCGACTGTCTCTACGCCGTCGAGCGCACGTGTCGCCACTGTGTCGTCTGCGGTGTGGAGGTAGCGCGATGTGACCTTGATATCGTGGTGTCCGAGAATATCCCGTATGGCTTCCAGGGAGGCGCCGTTGTGGAAGGCGTGACTTGCGCCCGCGTGGCGTAACCAGTGCATCGACCCTTTCTCAATCCCGATGCGTTTGAACACCGTTTTGATGCGGCGGCCGGTTTGGCGCGACGAGAGCGGTGTCAGAGGTCCCTGGTTACCTGTGAACAGATAGTGGTCGTCTGCCGCACAGGCCACGACGAAAGGCCTGAGGAGCTCTGTGCCCTTGACACCCAGTGTGACATCTCGCTCCTTTTCGTCTCGTCCTTTCCCAATGACGTGCAATCGCAAGAGTTCTGGCTGTCCCTCCTTTTGGACAAAGGTGCAGTCTTTAAGTCTGAGTTTACGGACCTCCTTTTTCCGCAGCATGCCGTAGTAGCACCCTGCGAAGAGACCCATTTCTAGACCGCGACAGGCGTCATGAAAGAGTGTCACCTGCTCTTTCGTGAGGTACCGCACGACTTTGGACGGTGGTGGCTTGCTGGGCATTTTCAAATGCTGGGCGGGATTCTCCTGAATGTGCCGTCGTTGTACGAGCGCCTTGAACAGTGACTTGACGGCGGCGACACGTGGCTGCTTGGTCGAAACCGACGCGCGTGCGATGACATGCTTGCGCCAGCCCAGCAGTTGCAGGTAGGTGACGTGCTTGTACCATGGGGTGCTGCTGGTGGAGAGAAATTCGAACAGGTCGTCGATGTGGCCTCGGTACTTGCGCACGGTCTCCGTGGACTTCCCGTCCTCCAACCACTCGTCGATGGCCTCGTCCTCCCAGACGCGCCGCTTGTTGCTGCCGTTGGTGCGCCGCTGTGCCTTTGGTGCCACCTGCTTGGTGGTGGTCACCTGCTTGGTGGTGGCACTCGTACCGGACGCCGCCGCGCTCGTACCGGACGCCGCGGGCGGGTAAGGGACGTTACCCGCCGTCGACGCCGCGCTCGTACCCGACGCCGCGTCCTCCGCGTCCTCGGAGCTAAATGACTCGATGGAATCGTCCAAGATGCTACCACCGTTGGACTGATCAAAGTCCGGTACAACCACTTTTTGCTGCTGCTCTGTACACGGCTCGTCTTGTGAGACATCGCCGGCAGTCTCTTCTCCGTCCTCTGTGGCACAATCGCCGGTGGCCATTGCGCCAGCAGCCTGGCCGAAGCCGCTGGCCGCCGTGCCACACCGCCAGGACAGGGACGACGGGAGAGGTGGGGCCAACAATACAAACCCTGGATCCACCACCTGTGTTCTCACTGGGTCCCCCGAACGACGACCGCGCTTGTGGAGCGGACTCTGGACATACGACGGACTCTGGGCAACGCCATTGGCGGCCAAACGTTCGCGGAGGCGTCGAATCTCGCTCTTCATGCCCACGTCGGTGCTTTTCATGCCCTTGCCTGTGCTTGAGCCGGAAGACATGGTGAACGTTGAAGCTGTGAAACGGACTGAAGGTCCAACAAGGAACAAGGTCGGAGCAAGGCTGTCACATATGGTCTCGTAACCCAAATGTGGTAAAAACGCGGTAAATCGCTTGTGAATGTCGCAGGAGATTCCACAGCCTATTACGCAAGAAATCCGCAGAATAAGCTTTGTAAAATAAATAGACAAGAAGCAGAGACACTGTGCTACGCCCATGTTCAGGTGTTTCGAACAACAGCCAGAGGAAGAGTCAATGGGATTCTTTGAAGTCTTGTATGGTCAGGGTTGTGTGACCAGTAATACAATATGTAAAAAACAACTGTATAGTACATATTAGCTATACCGCGTTGGTCGAAGCGTCCCCGAGTTTTGCATGCGCCAACTCCGATAGAGTCGTATTGTCTTCGAGTGATTCGATGCACTTGCGAATCCAGGTGTCGGGGTCAAGGGCGCGGCCCGTCATGCCTATGGTCCGCAGCAATGCGCGGTCTTTTGTCGTCATACCAAATATCTCACGGGCGATTTGGTACACAGGAGCCCCAATCGACACGCGCCGGTGGCCAAACTGCTCGTGGACGCGCTGCGCAGCCGTGGACTTGCCCGAAGCCACCGGACCCACAAAAGCAACGCGCCGCATTCTATATATTTTAGAAACGCCACACTTTATTTAAAACATATGAATATCTTATATTAAAAATGAATTTTTATTTTCGAATGTTCTTGTATGCCACAACTGCCCGGGACTTCACAGATTGATTTCCGCCGCTGCGCTTCTCGCTGCGCTTCTAGGCGCTGTGCTTCTCGCCGCTGCGCTTCTCGCTGCGCTTCTAGGCGCTGTTTCTTCGCCAAGAGCCTAGGTTTGTACCACTGATTCCACCTTGTTTGAATTTTTTTTAGGGCTTCTTCTTCATCTGTAAGGCTGGAAAGAATGAGCAGCATTGTTTCCAATAGCACCAGGTGGTGTGAAGGCATGAGATTTCGACCACCATCAATAGTATAGGTGTTGCCTCCTTTCAGTTTTTGTACGATGGTCTCGATATAAGTAATGGATTTCGCGATAAACTTTACGTCCGTTTCTTTTTGGTCTTTGATAGCATTTATAATATACATCAACTTTGACTTTGACCAGGGGCCATCGTCGACGCATTTTTTTATCTTTTCGATGATTGGATAGATGTGTGGTGGGCTGGAATTCACTTCTAAAGCAAAATGAACACGCCTTTTTTTAGCTCGTGGGCCAACGTTGTTATTTCGAGAACGCTTGAGCAGGATCGACATGTATGCATTCACACATCTTATATTTATAGTACAACATTACTTAAAGGTATCCACCCGGTGAAAATTATGACTGTGGTCTTTGCATTCGTGCAGGCCGTCGCCATGTCAGCGTGCGTTGGGTACTTGTTTTGCCACGTCGCAAAGCAGCGCTTCTTTCCCGAAAACGACCCGCGCGCGTCGAAACTAACCCTAACGCGTGGATTTTTTCGAAAACACATTTCTCCATATTTACACTTTTAAATATAGATATATTAACGTTTGTATGTACGCAATCTACAACAATGTTATACAAAGTTTCCGCTCGGTATGTAAAAAACAACTGTATAGTACATATTAGCTATACCGCGTTGGTCGAAGCGTCCCCGAGTTTTGCATGCGCCAACTCCGATAGCATATCGAGTGTAATGTCCACCGTGCGGCGGACGCACACGTCCGCGTCGGGCGGTAAGTCTGCTTGGCCCGTTGCGTCGACGAAAATGGCACCACCCAGACCGGCCGTGGATTTCAGCTCCATGTCGCACATCGAATCTCCAACCACGCACGCTTCCGACGCACACACGCCCATGTCGGCGAGCAAACGCAGCACGCCAGCCGGGTCGGGCTTGTCGGCGACGCCGTCGTCGTCCCCGCAACACATCGTCGTCACGCGCAGACCGTCGCGCGTCATCTGGCGCTCCGTGGCAAGACGGTCGTCGGCAGTACATACGGCCTTGATGAGCGGCATGTCCTCGAGATATTCTTTGATGCCCGGGAACGGTGTTTGAAGGTGCCACAAACGCTCACGCTCGCGTCGAAATGCATCGCGCGACAGCGACGAGTCGCGCGCCAGTGACGTCTCGAGTGTCCGCCACGTTTCGGTTTTCACGCGCCGGGCGTAGTCGGGCCCCATGGACGGGAAAATGCGGCGCATGGCGCGCATCCAGGCCTCTTCCATACGGGCCGAGCGGTAAAGCGTGGCGTCTTTGTCGAAGATGATGGCGCGAAACATACGACGCGAAACGCCACGGCTTTATAGGGACATATGCTTTTATTATTCCGGGGCGACTTTGGTCGCCGGTACGTCAGTGACACAACCATGATTACCATGCAGACGCATCCCACCTCCGCGAGTTCGGCGACCCCGGCCGGACCCACGCCCGTGACAGCCATCCAGGCACTGGCCGCGCCCGAAATATGGGCCTCCAATCAATTCTGGCCCATGTGCTCCTTTCTGTTTTCCGTGCACGGCCCCGGGCCCGTCTGGACGCAAATGCGCCCGGAAAGTTTTCGGCAGCTGATTGGTCACTTGCATCGGCGCATTGAGCGCAATCCAGACGAAGTCGAGTTGGACTTGGTGAAAAATCTATACTTTTTAGTCATTCGCACGGTGCGCGGCGCCAAAAGCAACCAACAAATGCACGGGGCTGAGTCGGCGGAATTCTTAAAGTTTCTGTACGAGACGTACAAGTATCTCATCGCGCGGACATCTATGCCCCTGTTTGGCGACATGCCGGTATAAAGAGGTGCCACCACAGGCCGATGGACTTTGCGCTGCGAGACGCCATGTATGTATGTTTGGAGGCTTTGGAAGAAGACCCGCAACACAAGGCGCGCGTCGCTGCAAAAATGCTCGAAGCATGGCGACACGTCAAGGGTGCGCGGTTTGGAGAGATGCCGACAACCCAGAACCTCGAACACTATCCTCTGTGGGAGGCGCTCTACGTGGCCGGATTTGCGGCGCAGCGGTTTGGGCTGTGGGATACGAGCTACCACTTCTCATCCGTTGTTTCCTTGCGGCGATATACAAGTCCCTACGCGGCGAAGCGTCACGCGCAACTGGATGCGTTTCGCGAGGCGTGGGATGCAGCCCGTGAAAATCCCACGCTGACCAAACTGCTTAATGTCCTACAGCCGCCCGTCGCGGCGTTTAAAACACATTGTAAAAAAAAGTTACACGAATAATTTTTTTGACAGAACCCTTTGTATGAAAACAAATCTACGCACTATATAAGACCCCGTTCAGAGTGTATTCGAGAAAGATGAACAAACAACTTTTTCTACTAGGAACTGTACTACTTGGCGGTGCCAACGCCCAAATTTGCGGCGACGGCACCGACGGCGGTTTTGCGAACTGTGATGCCTCGGCCGAACCCGATGTTACCGGTTACCGGGTTATGAAAGATAACGACAATGCAGTGTATCGACACACAGGTCTTGGTTTTACTCAACCTTCACTTGATGCTGATACGTGTGCATTCGGTCAATTTGTTCAGGTACCCATTTGTGGAGACGGTGACAGTGTAAACAGTTGCGATTCGTCAGGTGCCAATGCGGGTTTAAATACTCAGTGCACATGTGATGACGGTTTTTCCCTTTCCGGCCTCGGTGATGTGAAATCTTACAAACCGTTTGTACGCGGGAACCAATTGACATTCTTCCTAGAAGGAGAACAGGAGGGCCCGCCTTCTGAGTCCAACCCATTTTTCAGCAATGTAGGGGCCTACCTTCGACAAAACTACTGCCAAGCGTCGACATGTACGAATAACGTCAACGTCGGTAATTCCAAAAACGCCGCCACAGAGTTTGACAACATGGTGACTGGCGCTACTGTGGAACACCAGTGTTCCGACGGCTACAACGCCGGTGGCGCATACGCCTACGCTGTTGAGTGCACGGCAGTCAGCGGCGCGGCGACTGCGACCATTAAAAACAATCTGCGTTGTGCAGCGTCGACATGTACGAATAACGTCAACGTCGAAAATTCCGAAAACGCCGCCACAGAATTTGACAACATGGTGACTGGCGATACTGTGGAACACCAGTGTTCCGACGGCTACAACGCCGGTGGCGCATACACCTACGCTGTTGAGTGCTCGGCAGTCAGCGGCGCGGCGACTGCGTCCATTACAAACAACTTAGTTTGTGCAGCGTCGACATGTGCCGCTAACGACGACGCCAATTCCGCCACGGATACCTCGGGGTTGGTCACCGGTGATGAAGTATCTATACAGTGCAACGATGGCTACAACGCCAACGGCGCATTCGTCTATGCTGCTACATGCACGGCAGACACCGACGCGGCGATTGCGACCATCAAAAATTCAAACCAATGTGCACCGTCGGCATGTGCCGCTAACGACGACGCCAATTCCGCCACGGATACCTCGGGGTTGGTCACCGGTGATGAAGTATCCATACAGTGCAACGATGGCTACAACGCCAACGGCGCATTCACCTATGATGCTACATGCACGGCAGACACAGGCGAGGCGATTGCGACCATCAAAGATTCAAACCAATGTGCACCGTCGGCATGTACGAATGACGTCAACGTCGATAATTCCGAAAACGACGCCACAGAGTTTGACAACATGGTGACTGGCGCTACTGTGGAACACCAGTGTTCCGACGGCTACAACGCCGGTGGCGCATACGCCTACGCTGTTGAGTGCACGGCAGTCAGCGGCGCGGCGACTGCGACCATTAAAAACAATCTGCGTTGTGCAGCGTCGACATGTACGAATAACGTCAACG
>Ga0209603_1004126_pt1 | contig 12287 bp, 21 predicted proteins | sample COGITO_mtgs_1206_FD_184812 | JGI IMG/M metagenome (GOLD analysis project Ga0209603, IMG submission 184812) | Pelagic marine microbial communities from North Sea - COGITO_mtgs_120607 (SPAdes) (version 2) | ecosystem: Environmental > Aquatic > Marine > Epipelagic ... | reverse complement strand
CTTACTCAGCCAGTCTATGTTGTCGAAGGTCCAATTGATAGCATGTTCATAAATAACGCAATTGCGATGGCTGGGGCAGATGTGAGTGGTCTTGACAAGATGTCAGCCGACTATATCTTCGTTTACGACAATGAGCCGAGAAGCGTTGAGATAGTTCGTCGGATTGATAAAACTATTGATAAGAACCATTCTGTGGTTATATTTCCAAATAGTTTTAAAGAAAAAGATATAAATGATATGATAATGACTGGTTTGAGCGTCGAGCAAGTTTCGGATATTATAAGTAATAACACGTTTAATGGATTAGCTGCAAAAGCTAAACTTACAGAATGGAGGAGGGTGTAAGTTTTCTCTTATACTCGTAGAACTAACTAAAATTTAGAAGGCGAAATATATGCTCGGTCTGCCAAGCAAGCACCTCGGTGTGCGAATAGATTACAATAGAGATGAAGTTATGACAGAACAAGCTGTCAAACTCCTCAAAGATTATTATTGTCGTGATGATGAAAAGTCCCCCCAAGAAGCATTTGCTCGAGCAGCTGTAGCTTACTGTTACGGTGATAAGGAACTTGCCCAACGCATTTATGATGGTGCGTCAAAAGGTTGGTTTATGTTTTCGTCACCAGTACTATCTAATGCGCCACTAGCTGGCGAAAAGGTAAAAGCATTGCCTATTTCTTGCTTCCTTACATATGTTCCCGATACGCTAGAAGGTCTGATTGATCACAGCGCAGAGTTACGTTGGTTATCAGTTAAGGGTGGTGGAGTTGGCGGTCATTGGTCTGATGTTCGGTCAGTATCTGACGTTGCTCCTGGTCCGATGCCCTTTCTACACACTGTAGACAGCGATATGACTGCGTATCGTCAGGGCAAAACCCGCAAAGGTTCATATGCATCATATATGGATATCTCTCATCCTGATATTGTTGAGTTCCTGAATATGCGCATCCCTACAGGTGATGTGAATCGTAAGTGTCTAAACCTACACCATGCGGTCAACTTGACTGACGAGTTTATGGAAGCTGTGCGAGATAACGCTGACTGGGATTTGAAAGACCCTAATAAGTCAGAGGTCAGAGAAACTACTAAAGCACGTAAGTTATGGGAGTTAATCCTAGAGACTCGATACCGTACTGGCGAGCCATACCTAAACTTTATTGATACTGCGAACAGAGCATTGCCTCAGGCGCAAAAGGATTTAGGTCTTAAGATTAATGGGTCTAATTTGTGTAACGAAATACACCTAGCCACTAATGAAGACCGCAGTGCTGTATGCTGCTTATCTTCACTAAACTTGGAGAGATATGATGAGTGGAAAGATTCAACGATTGTTGCTGATCTTATCCGTTTCTTGGATAACGTCTTGCAGTTCTTTATCGACCACGCAGGTGATGAAATCTCAAGAGCAAGATACTCTGCAATGCAGGAGCGGAGTCTCGGTCTCGGGGCAATGGGCTATCACAGTTACTTGCAGAAACACAGAGTTGCATTTGAATCTGAATATGCAGGGGAGCTGAACAAGGTAATCTTTAAGGATATCCAAGATAAAGCTATAGCTGAGTCGATTAATATTGCTAGCGAGAAAGGTGAGGCTCCAGATATGGCAGGTACAGGTCGAAGAAATGCCCACCTGTTGGCTATCGCCCCAAATGCTAATAGTTCATTGATCGGTGGGACGTCACCGTCAATTGAGCCATGGAAAGCAAACGCATTTACGTCTCGTACACGTGCTGGTTCGCACCTGACCAAGAACAAGTATCTCGAGCAAGAACTTGAACAAGCTGGAAAAAATAATAGTGAGATTTGGTCGTCTATTATTACCAATGGAGGCTCAGTAATGCATCTTGACTTCTTGTCAGATCATATTAAGTCAGTGTTTAAGACAGCTATCGAGATGGATCAGGATATAATCGTTAAGCAAGGCGGTGATCGGCAGGAATATCTATGTCAAGGTCAGTCGCTAAATATCTTTTTCCCAGCAGGAGCGACTAAAGCGTATCTCCATAAGGTACACTTCAATGCTTGGAAGTACGGCACTAAAGGATTGTATTATTTAAGAACAGAAACATCTAATAAAGCCGAGAACGTTGCGTCTAAAGTTGCACGTGACAGATTGGCTGAATTCAGCGACACTGCTGCCGACGAAGAATCGCAATCAGACTGTGTGAGCTGCCAAGGATGACTCTTCCAATCGAACGAACATGGGCAATCAAAAATACACAATCCTTTTTGAGGGACTTGTTGGACCCAAAGAAAACTCCACGAGTTCCTTCGGCAGTAAGGAAAGAAGCATACCGTTGCCTGAAGCACTATCCAGGTGATTATCATATGGAACAAGCACAAATAAAAGCGCCAACAGTGTTTGGCGAACATAATAACTAGGAGAGAGCATTGGACGTAACAATATATAGCAAAAGTAACTGCCCATTCTGCGAGAAAGCCAAGTTTTGGTTCAAATCTCATGGGTACACATATACCGAGATTAATCTTGATGATGAAGAACAGCGTATGGCATTCTATCAAAAGATTCCAGGCGCAAGGTCTGTACCGCAGATATTTATTGATGAGAAGTTAATCGGTACATATGATGACTTTATGAAAGTCGCTGACACATACGTCAAGAAAGAGGGCGGTTTACTACAGTTCTCAGAGACATATAAGCCATTCCATTATCCTTGGGCTGTAGACATTACTACTCGTCACGAAAAGGCGCACTGGATTGAAGACGAGATCGACCTGTCAGAAGATGTAACTGATTGGAAGATGGGTAAAATGACTCCCGTAGAGAAAGAATATGTTACCAATATCCTACGCTTGTTCACTCAGTCTGACGTTGCTGTTGGTCAAAACTATTATGACCAGTTCATTCCCAAGTTCAAGAACAATGAAGTGCGTAATATGCTTGGTTCGTTCGCAGGGCGTGAGGGTATTCACCAACGTGCGTATGCGCTACTTAATGAAACTCTAGGGTTATCTGATGCTGAATATCATGCGTTCCTTGAGTACACTGAGATGGCTGATAAGATTGACTTTATGATGGAAGCTGATACTTCTACAGTTCGAGGTCTAGGGTTATCGGTGGCCAAGTCAGTATTCAACGAGGGGGTGGCATTATTTGCATCATTCGTTATGCTGCTCAACTTCCAGCGTTTCGGTAAGATGAAAGGTATGGGTAAGGTTGTAGAGTGGTCAATTCGAGACGAGTCTATTCACGTTGAAGGCAACTCAAAATTATTTAAAGCATATTGCGCAGAGCATCCCAGGATTGTGGATGAAGAATTCAAGAAAGATATATATGAGATAGCGAGACAAGCTGTTAAGCTGGAAGATAAGTTTGTTGACCTTGCGTATAAGATGGGTGCTGTTGAGGGTATGGAAGCCTCGGAAGTGAAACAGTATATCCGCTATATAACTGATCGACGTTTGTTACAACTTGGATTGAAAACAAACTTTAAAGTAAAAGAGAATCCATTACCATGGCTGGAATGGGTACTTAATGGTGCCGACCACACCAACTTCTTCGAGAATCGGGTTACTGAATACGAAGTTGCTGGACTAAAAGGTGGTTGGGAAGAAGCATATGCCTAAAGGAAATCTAATGGACGAAATAACATACGAACTAATTTGTGATGACTGTGGTTCGGAATATACTATAGTTCAAAGAGTAGAGGCAGACTCTGTTGAGGAGCTGCCAATATATTGCCCATATTGTGGTGCTGGAGTTGATGTCGACAACCTTGAAGAGGATGCTGACGAATTAGATAAATACCTTGATGAGGATGATCTAGACGAACTAGATTTTGATGTTGACTAACATAAAGGTTTTATTATGGCTACACCGCATGACATTCCATGGAATTACAACCACAGACCCTTCGATTTAACAGAAGACGAACTCAAAGAATATGTTGGGTTCGTTTACCGTGTAACTGACCTCACCAATGGGGTTGGTTATATTGGTAAGAAGTTCTTCTGGCGACCTAAGACACTACCTGTCACCAAAAAGCGCAAGCGAAAGATAAAGACTAAAGTACAATCTGACTGGCAGAAGTATTTTGGTTCTAGCGAACAAGTTAAGCTGCTTGTTGAGCAAGGCACGCCATTTAAGCGTGAGATACTACGGCTCTGCCGTACCAAGGGCGAATGCTCTTACTTTGAGACCAAATATCAGTTTGACAATGATGTATTATTGAGTAATGCATATTATAATGAGTTTATCGGGTGTCGTATTCACGCTAAACATTTGGGCAATATGAAAGAGGAATATAACCGTGAGCGAGAAAGTTAAGCTATTCATAGGAACGTCATCAAATGGTGAAGATGCTCTTATTGAAATGGCGTATGAGTATTCCCTAAGAAAAGAAACTGACCGTGATCTAGAAATAGTATGGATGCGCCAAACTAATGACTCTAATTCGTTTTGGCACGGATTTGCTGATCAGCGATGGTCAACTCCATTCTCAGGTTTTCGATGGGCTATCCCCGAGTATTGTAACTTCGAGGGTCGGGCTATTTACACTGACGTTGATATGCTAAACTTTCATGACATCGGCGAGCTGTTCGATATGGATATGGGCGATAACTGGATCCTAGCTAGAGACGGCAAGCGATTCGGTGGTAAAGAGTTCTGCGTAATGCTATTTGATTGCTCTAAGTTTAATGGCAGAATGATGTCATCAAATGAATGGAAAAAAGAACCAACAGCCCATCACCAATTTATCAATACATTTTCCAACCAAAACAATCCCTATGTCGGGAATCTAGACCCTGCTTGGAACAGTCATGATAGAGACGTGTTCCCATTCAAACAACTACACTACACCAATATGCCCACTCAGCCATGGAAGCCAGCTTGGTTTACAGGCGAACCCCAAGATCACCCTCACCCAGATTTAGTAGAATTATTTTGGTTATACGTTGACATGGCGAAGCAAAACGGTTATAATATAGATGACTATGCTGTAAATCGTAATGTTAAATATGGGATTATTGGAAGATGATAAATGTAGAGGAGAAATTGGTTTTAGTTACTGGTGGGTTTGACCCAATACACTCTGGTCATATAGAATACTTTGAGGAAGCCAAGAAGCTCGGTGATCGTTTGATTGTTGGGGTTAATTCTGATGATTGGCTCACTCGTAAGAAGGGTAAGCCATTTATGCCATTTGCTGAGCGAACTAAATTGGTGGGCGCTTTGAGATGCGTTGATACTGTGGTGCGGTTTGACGATAATGATGACACAGCATGTAAAGCCATCTCCGATCTACTAGATAGGTGGCCAAAGATAGTATTTGCCAATGGGGGTGATAGGACTGATGGCACCAACACCCCTGAATACAAAATGTATGGCAATGACCCACGAGTTGAGTTTGTTTGGGGCATAGGTGGCTCTAATAAGATGAATTCTAGCAGTTGGATCCTTGATGAATGGAAGACACAAAAGACTGAACGACCTTGGGGAAATTGGCGTGTCCTTGATGACAAAGGAACAGTCAAAGTTAAGGAATTGGTCATCGAACCTGGACAAAGCCTGAGCGATCAGCGCCATGAGCATAGGTCTGAGCATTGGTATATCCTTAAAGGCAAGGTGACGATTGAGGAAGAAGGAGAGAATTGGGGCGTTATCAGTTTGCATGAGAATATGACTCACGTGATTCCAAAAGGAACATGGCATAAAGCAACAAACAAAGGCAAGCACCCTGCACATATACTCGAAGTTCAGTATGGGGATACGTGCGTTGAAGAAGACATTGAGCGGAGATAATATGAACATATCAACAGTAACGTCATGGAATAATGACTTGTTTGAAAAGTATGCATTTAGGTTCTATGAAACATACAACTGGGGATTCCCTCTTGTGGTTTATAATGAAGACGAAAATATGTACACTGACGTTCCTCAATGTAAGGCATTTGTCGACCGCCACAAGTCCAACTTCCAAGGCAATTATCGGTTTGATGCTGTTCGGTTTTGCTATAAGGTCTACGCATATACTGACATGATACTCAACAGCGAAGCTGAAGATGGAATTATATTCATTGATGCTGACAGCGTGTTCCATGGGAAGGTTGATCTTGATTGGGTAAAGCAATTCATACACCGTGGCGACTGTATGATGACATATCTTGGGCGTGGCGATCACTACAGTGAGTGTGGGTTTATATACTTCAATATGAACCATCCAGAGATTAAGAACTTCGCCAGAGAAATGCAGGATATGTATAATACTGATCAATTGCTAGGCGAAGCTGAATGGCACGACTCTTGGATCTTTGATGTTGTCCGTAAAAGGTTTGAGTCAAAGGGAGTTAAGAATTACAATATAGGCGATGGGCAGTGGGGGGAAAATGGCCACGTTCAGGCAAGGTCTATTTTGGGTACTGTGTATGACCATACTAAAGGCGCTCGTAAAATAGAAGGAAAATCACCTGAAAATGATTTCTACAATGACTAAAGAAGACTTTTATCACGACTTCCTTTTAATACGCCAAATGCGAGCGCCAACTAGGAAACGATATCGTATGCTAGGCGAGCTGTTTGCTGTTAATCCTGACGCATGGCGTGTAGTTGGTATTACTGAAAACGCACTAAAAGTATTTGCTGAACACGACTTTAAGCGTGTAAGTCGAATGGGAATTAATCGTAGTCACCTAGTAGAGCGTGTTCAAACATACACCACTATGCTCGAAGGTTCTTTGATGGAGTGTGAAGATTGGTGGGACTTTTATGTTGACACAGATAAAACTGTTCTAGCAACATCTACAGAGAACATGGGCAAAGGTGAATGGAGCAAGGTGTATGATATTGATACTAGCTTGGGACTGTTCCGAGGTCAAGGGTTTGCTTGGCGCCACAAAGAACCAGAGATAAACTTCCTAAAAGAAACAATTAATACTTTACTTTCATGAAAAAATAAGTTATAATTGATGTATAACTATTGAGGGTAATATTATGTTAGATTTTTTATATTCTGTTATTCAAATCTTATTGACCGCTTCGGTTATTCTTTTCGTGTGCTTCATTATAGCTCAATTGCCTGAAGGGTTACGAGAACGCCAACAGGCTTGGGAACAGCGTCGAGCCAAGAGAAATCAAGAGAAATTAGATTTCGAAGAAGCTAAGATGAACGCAGGTATCAAACGTGGCGAAGAATAAGTTAGATGATCCTGATGAAAAAAAGCCTGAGTATGATTGGACAGACGATGAGTTCTATGATGGCGCTTGGAGTTGGGTTGATGAATGCGAACTCGATGAGGTAGAAGATGAAAACAAATAAGCTAGAAAAGTTATTTGACCGACTTCGAGAAGAGGGTTGGTATTGTGGATGGGCGCATACTTGTTGCCAATCTTGCGCCTGGATGGATGTCCCTGATTACTTTGATGCTAAGTATGATAAGGATGGATATCTCATCCGTGAAGATAAAGACGGTAATGAAATAGAGTACGAGGAAGTTGACCTCAGCAAAGTCTTATTTAATCATGAGCAAGACTGTTGTATTGATGAGGAAGATTGGGAAGGCGATGAAGACGATTATTATGATATGCTTGAAAATTATGATGGGGATGGCACTATGCCAACTTTCACTCCCGATCAAATCACCAACTCAACCTTCTGCTTTGATGGTCGTAAGGAAGGAGTTAAGAATTTAAAGGCGATCATCCATATCATTGAAGAATGTGGATGTGAGATACATTGGAACGGAAAGGGCGATACACGTCCGACGATTACTTGGGAATAATATGGGAATATACAATACAGAAGGACATGGTCTCAACTATGACTTTATGGGCGCTGCCGAACTAATCGCAACAGTTGATAACCTGAGCAAAGCCCCAATGGATACCATGATTGAGTTGGGGTGTGGCGATGGTGAATTGACGTCATTATTTGCTATGTCGCATCTGTTTAAAGAAATACATGCGATAGGTGATGGCGTTCATCCAAACTTCTATCACAATACTCAGCACTGGGGCAACATCACCAAATCATTCGGCGATGCTGACCTGATCCTTGGCGACGAGAGCATAGACTTCGTATATATACATGGTTCGCACGATATTGATCAGGTTGCTAAGAAGTATTTGCCTAAACTGAAATCGGGCGGTATGATCGGGGGTAATGGATATCTCCTTAATAATCAAAAAGTTATGGTTGAAATAGAAGATACGCTCGGAGAACCTGATGCGGTATTCTGTGACAGCAGTTGGATAAAGGTAGTCAAATGAAAGAAGCTGGCAAGTTAATAAAGAATTGTATTGAAACGCCTGATGGTACAGTATTATACTCACGTTCTGTACACGATTATGTTTCGCATTTAGATGAGAATGGTAAGACATATTTTACTGATGGTGGATTAGAATACGTCAGATGCTCTGCGCATGGTGATGAAATCCATCATTGCGTATGGGATGACGAGCCGTTTGATAAAGTTCGAGAATCAGTCGAATGGGGTACTTATGGGAAAGACGGTGACCAACCTTTGTCATATGTTAAGTTGTCAGATATGTCAACTGATCACATTATCGCTGTGTTAGATAATGTAGATAATGTTAGACCAGCATTTAAACGAGCCATGCGCTTAGAACTTGAATTAAGAGAGATAAAGGAAGAATATGAGCAAAGTTAAATTAATTGCGTTAAGTAAGCCCAATGCAGAAACTGGATGCCACACAGCTGAGGAGCTGATCGCATATGCTGCTCGAGTCAGCAACCCAACTAACCAAGGCAATAAGCAGACTGCTGGTAAACTGGTGCGATACTTGATTAAGGAAAATCATTGGTCACCGCTTGAGATGGTTCATATGACCCTTGAGATTACAACGACACGTGATATCAGTCGTCAGATAGTTCGTCATCGGTCATTTTCATTCCAAGAGTTTAGTCAGCGTTATGCCGAGAGCGAGACTTTCGTCAATCGAGAGGCGAGACTACAAGATACTAAGAATCGACAGAACTCAGTAGTGACTGACGATAAAGCTCTGGCTGAGATGTGGCAAATGAAACAAGCGAAGGCTACATCTGAGGCGCTTGCCGCTTATAGATGGGCGTTGAGTCGTGGCATTGCTAAGGAACAGGCTCGAGCTGTGCTTCCAGAGGGCAATACGGAAACCACATTATATATGGCTGGTTCTCTGCGTTCTTGGATTCATTACTGCGACCTTCGTAGGGCGAATGGAACTCAGAAAGAGCATATGATCGTAGCTGATCAGTGCTGGGATATTATTAAGTCGCATTTCCCTGATATTGTAGAGGCTGTTGATGGCGAATAAGGTTATGAAGCGTACTCCGCATACTATGCGTGACCTGTATAGGATATTGCTCGAGGACTTTAATAAGAAGCCAAAGGAAAAGTTTGACGGGATATACTTGGTGTATCCTAACGTGAAGATCTCACTCAGCTCAGTTGATGATGAGTGGTTCATCTTTAAAAACAAAGAAAGGTTCTCGGTAGACACCAAAGAACTAAAACAAAACATTGATAAGTATTTGAAGAGGTAGATATGTTAAGTAAATTTATGAAGTCACGTGCTGCTATTGGCACAGGTTTAACGATTGGTCTGTTTGGTCTAGTTACTGGTATCGTATTATTCGATCCTGTACAGCTAGTAGTGAGTGTTGCTCTAATCGGTACTGAAATTGATCAATGGATGAATAGGAAGGATGACTAATGCCAATTAAGTTTAAACAAAGTTCAAGAAAGAAAGATGGACGTATGCAGAATTATTACATGCACGCTACACCAGTCGAAGAGTTAAAAGAGGCGCTAGAGAAAGACAATACGCCAAACAAACTAAAGCATAAGATCAGAAATTATCTGGTGAAGGCAGGATTATAAAATGAGTGATGATTTGGAATGGGAAGCGGTTCTTACCGACAAAGATGGCAATCCATTGAGTGATGAAAACAATCCATTAGGTATCCGAGTGGGCACGAAGCCACCAACACCAACGCCACCACCACCACCAACTCCTGGAATGAATCCTAACGGTACATATGCCAAGTCAAAAGGCGGTACTGAAATGATGGCTGAACGAATACATGAAGCGTTGGTAGAATCTGGTTGTGAGGACAAAGTCAACGTCATACATTCACGTGTTCGAGAGATTGATCCCGATAAAAAGAATGTATATGTTGTTCATGATACATGGCGAGACCCAGAATGCGGTCACCTAAAGATTGAGGAAGATCGTAAGCGGTTTGATAAGATTGTATTTGTCAGTAATCAACAGATGCAGTCGTTTCATATGGGGTTAAATGTGCCTTATAGCGAATCTCTTGTTATGAAGAATGCTATTGACCCAATTGAATTGACAGAACCCAAACCGACTGGTAAAGTCAATTTAATCTATCATACAACTCCTCACCGTGGTCTTGAGTTACTTGTTCCTGCCTTTGAGTATATGTGTGAAAGATATCCTGACATTGACCTTCATTTAGATGTATACTCGTCATTTAAGATATATGGTTGGGACGAACGTGACCAGCAGTATGCAGGTTTGTTCGACAAGTTGAATGATCACCCTCAAGCCACATATCATGGATACCAGCCTAATAGTGTGGTGAGAGAAGCGCTGAAGAAAGCGCATATCTTTGCTTATCCTAACATTTGGCCAGAGACTTCGTGTATAGCAGCACTAGAAGCTATGAGCGCTGGTTGTGATATTGTTTGTCCTAACTTTGAAGCATTGCCCGAAACTACTGGTGGATTTGCTACAGAGTATCAATATTCTGAGAATGCGCAAGAACACTTGAATACCTTTGCCACAGCATTAGATTGGAGTATTAACAATATCAACCATGAGTATACGCAAGGTAAGTTACAAGCAGCGAAGCAAGTGACTGACAATCAGTATAATTGGCCAGCACGTAAGGCTCAATGGATTAATTTATTTAAAGAACTTTGTCGAGAATAAATGCTTTACTTTTATGTTATAATCGGGTATACTAGCTGTATATTCAAATAAGTGAGACTTTCATTATGGCTAAAGAACCAGATAAGTATGTAAGAAAGAAAGTGCGTAAGGCACGTAAACCCATGTCCCCCGAGCAGAAGGCTGCAGCATCTGAGCGCCTTCGTATTGCTCGGGAGAAGCGGTTGAAAGAAAATCCACCCCAATATAAGAACATTCACGCTGACGTTCTCGCACTTGACGATGAGCATCCTCTGCGTATGGAAAGAGTTAAGGTATGGATTAAGACTCAACGTGAGATTGCTGCTGAAGAACGTAAGCAAGAGCGTGCCGGAGTTAAGGGTGCTACTATTAAGCGCATTCGTGCTGAGAACTATGCTCGAATGATGCAATCGTATCTTGAGAGTAGCACTTGGACTGATATGTTCTATGGGGAGTACGGTGAGCATCGAATGAATCGCATTTGTACCACTATGGCGTATGATGCTAATGGTGAGCCCAAAAGATGCTACGGAACGTTCTATATGGATCTGGGTTACATTTATGGATACCCTGAGGAAAAGGGCGGTAAACCAAATGATTGGACTCCTCCTGAAGAGCGTGAAGAGGGTGCGGTTAAGACTCAATCCAACGACTTGGAGAACTTCTTTGGGTGATATAGTAGATATCCGTGACCACTTGCTTAAGAAACGAGTTGAAGAAGCAGGCGGGAAGGATTATGTAGAGGGAATGCAGGCTGAGCATGAGGCAGAGTTAGAGAATGTTGAGGAAGAGGTTCGGGGATTCTGTGACAGTATTATGGATGACTTGATTGAATTTGACATAGCTGACGAAAGCGTTGAGTTCTCGACTGACTTTATATTCATGACTGAAGCACTAAGGTCTCTCATCATGAGGGCAAGAGGGTTTGAGCATTTCGTACAAGGTGTTGCTGATACTCTCATAGAAGTTGAGTATGATGAAGAAACTGACATGATCAACGGTAAGTGGAACATTGATGGGCTTTTGGGCAACGACCCTGTCATCGAGAACTTGCCGCCAGAAGCATTCGTTGATACTGACGAGTTGGCTAAGGCTCTTCTTGATGATGAAGAGCCAGAAAGTTGACTTTTGATCAAAATTAGTGTATACTATATGAATAAATTAATTAATCCCCATATGTAGGGGACTGAGGTGTCAGATTATACTCTTAGATTTAAACCAAGTAATGATCGCGAATATGATGAAGCAACTCGCGATGAGTAATGCGCAGTTTAGTGAGGATTTAGCTAGACATATGGTACTCAACAGTATCAGAAGCTATAAGACTAAGTTCGGTGCTAAGTATGGTGAGATGGTCATATGCTGCGATGATCGTGACTATTGGCGCAAGGGT
>Ga0209603_1004122_pt1 | contig 12299 bp, 11 predicted proteins | sample COGITO_mtgs_1206_FD_184812 | JGI IMG/M metagenome (GOLD analysis project Ga0209603, IMG submission 184812) | Pelagic marine microbial communities from North Sea - COGITO_mtgs_120607 (SPAdes) (version 2) | ecosystem: Environmental > Aquatic > Marine > Epipelagic ... | reverse complement strand
TGCTATCTGTAATTTCAAAACCAGGAGTGTTAGCTTGTGTAGAAGCAATTAAATTTGTTGTTTGAGAAGTGCCTGCTACTTCTAATTCTTTTGTAGGCGTTCCGGTATTAACACCTATTTTACTGTTATTAACATCTAAGAATAAAAGTTGAGTGTCATTTAGAGTATTACGAAATGTTAAATTATTTTCAGTAGAGCCAGGAGCTCTACCATCTCTTAACAGATTTTCTTGTAATAAAGGACCAGATATTCTACCTACTTGTGCCACTCGTTAATCTCCTTGACACAGTATTTATTAGAATTACTTGTCGAAGTTATGTAGGACTGTAATAGGTTTTGCTAAGTCTGGTGCGGAAGTAAATTTAATATACCACCCGTCTGCGTAAGGTGCGCCAGGACCTGTTAAACTTCCGCTTACACTTTGTTCAAGTGAGTAGTTAGTTCCTGAAATTTGAAAAACATTTTCTACAAATACTAAAATATTTTGTGCTGCTGCTGGTACAGGATAATCTGCATCTCCACTTGCTAGTGGGCCAAAGACTGTTTCGCTTGCATCACCGTTACCTAAATTTTGTTGCGTAATACCCGGATCTTGATTAGGTTCTTTGAATCGTAATTCTCTCCAAGCACCGTTTTGGTATGCTTCTAATTGATCATCATCTGTATTATAACGTAAATGACCGTTATTAGGTGTATCCGGACGATCAGCCTCTGTACCTTTTGGTAAAAGCATAACATTTGCAGTGTCAATAATTACTTGACCATTTATGTCATATTTAATACCTTTGCCGTAAATGTTACGTAAATTAGTATTTTGGGCTTTCATTAGTCTCATTTTATACTTCCAAATAACTCACTGTTGCTACTAAATTTGTTAATGTTGCGCCAATATCTGGTTCGGCTACAAAACTTAATTTATCACCTGGGCTTAAAACTACTTTTTCTGAATCAAAAGTAAAAGTTTCTCCCGGCGGTAATGTTAATTCTTTAACTACAATAGTTTTAGTATTGCTTAGTGATTCTCCACTTTTAATTAAATGCATATCAAAGCTTGCTGTATCAGCTGATGACGAATTACAAACCATCACGTTTGTAATAGCATATCCGTTTGGTACATCACCAGGAACTACTAATAAATCATTTTGTGTTGTTGTTAATTGTGCGTTTTCAATTGCCATTTTTTAACCTTTTAAAATATAAGACTGAACAATAAGGCTCTATTTCTGCCAATAAATTCATCTCGTGTATTATTACTATTTACATAATATAATCCAGTTTGGGCAGAGCCTTCTGGTTTACTATATATTTTAGTTCCGTTATCTGGAACAATAGGATCTATACTAACATCATCGTTGTGAGGAGTAATAGGCAGTTCTAATACATCATTAATTTTAACTGTACCAGTTCCCGGTGCGCTAATAGATAAATCTTGGTTACTAGAAGTAGTTGTAATATCACTACCTTGTATTCTAATATCTTCTAATTCAACTCTATTAGAAAAGAACGTAGTATTATTAATACCTTCTACAGTAATATTAATTCTACCTTCATTTGCGCCTGTTTTACTAACTGTACCTGAATTATTTACATAATTTGCAATGTTACCGCCCGAAGTGTTTACATTTACTTTAAACGAAGTAGTTGAAACAATTTCAGTAATTTGAATTCCAGTACCGTTTAAATTTTCGATAGGATCTCCGTTAGCTTGCACTCCGCTTATGCTTACAGTATCAGCTGTAGTAAATCCGTGCTGTCCAAATGTAGATATAATTGTTTCGTTACCAACTACTGTTACCGAAACTACATTGTTTAATGTGTGTATTTGGTCAATAACTGCAACACTTGAATCACCTTGTGCAATTGTATCATAAAATTCATTAGCAAAAACATATTCAACAAAGTCTTTAACTGCTTTTGCATTTGGAACATTGTCGTCGTCTATAAGAACGTTTCCGTTTGCATCAGGTGTAATAACGCTATTTTGATATGTAAAAACTTTTTCTTCATAATTATTTGTATTTGTAACGCTAATTACGCCATTACCGGTTTGAACATATAAATTTCCGTTAGAAACAATACCAGGAGTATTAATAGGTAATTTTTGTCCATCTGAAAAACTTGCTCCAAAAGTACCAAATCCGTCAGTTCCTCCTAACTGCCAAAATACTTGCTCGTCAAAAAGCCATCTAGCAGTTAATCGATCTCCTCGATCAATTTCAAAACCTGAAACATACCCTAAGGAAGCTGGAATACCGTCTCTACTATCACCTGGGTCAACATCGTCAATATAGTTAAGTGTTATAATGTTGTCTCTAATAGTCGTAACAGTCGATTCAACTTGCGTTGTAGTACCTTTAACTTCTAAATTACCAGAAATTACAGTAGTACCCGAAAGGTCACCTGTATCTAAAGTAATTGTTCCACCAGGTTGTACTGCTACCTTGTAATTACTATTATAAACTTTAACAACTCTTGACATTATTTGATCCTAAAAATGAGGAGACTTTTAAATCTCCTCGTTAAATTTTAAATTGCTGTTAGTACTAATACGTTTGCTGTTGAATCGTCTTGGATTTCCCAAGTATAACGATTGTTATCAAAGTCAAGCATTGTACGATTTTGTACTTTACGAATGTATACTGCGTTGCCGTCAGTACCGTCTACAAATCCCTGTAAACTCATTTCGTTAGCAGCTAATGATCCAGTTGCTTTATTAACTAGTGTGCATACACCTGTGTTTGCACCTTCAATGTCGCCTTGTGCATCGTCAGATACTTTAAATTTAGTTTCTGAACGTTGTGACAGAATTACACCTAATGCAGAAGCAGAGTTTGCTCCTACTTTAACAGATACAGTTAGTGTACCTTCGCTTGATAGATCACCGTCGCCGTTTTCAGTAGCGCCAAAGTATCTTTTGTTTAATGGACGTCCCATGATTATTTCTCCTTTGTTTTAATCATTGCCGTTCTAGGGTCTACGCGGCGAGTACCGCATAAGTCCTACTCGAAGGTAGGCTCCTATAATGACAATAGTATTTATCAAATAAAGAAAAAGCATTAGTCAATAAAAAAGGGCACCGAAGTGCCCTTTTTGTTTTTACTATTTAAGTAAAACTTAGCTGAAGCTAACTGCACTGTTAGTGATGTCAACTTTACCTAAGTAATCAGCTGCGTTACCAAGCGACGAAGCAGTGTTTGTTAGTTCAACATAACCATAACGTGTCATGAAGCTAACTACTGGCTCGAATGTTGCTGGGTCTAATACTGTTCCTGAGCTCATTAGCGGGATGTATGGGCAGTAGAATGCCGCTGCATCTGATTCACTTGAACCTTTGTAACCGATTAGTACTGGTGCACTATCAGCAGCATATGTGTTTACATATACTTTCATTGCGTTGTTCAATGTACCAACCATTTTAGTGTTAGTTGGTGCTTCGAATGTACCTTCTGTTGTACGAGCGAACGCTGAAGTAGTTGCAGACTGTAGAATTGTAAGCGCGAATGGCGATACAACTGCCCAGTTACCTGCGCCGCGACGTGTACGCTGTGCGATCAAGTTACTTACGCGGTTGATTTGTACTGCTAGTGCAGCATGCTCATCACCTACGAAAGTAGCTGTACCTGAAACTGCTGACTGGTCATAAGTTTCAGCAGCGTTACCTGCAAGAGTAGCTAGCGAAGCTAGAACTTCTTGGTCAATTTCAGCAGTAATTTCTTGTGCTAGAGCAGCCATAATTTCTGCTTCAACATCAATACCGTGCTGTGACTGTGCGTCTTGAGCAGCTTCGAAGGTCCAACGTGCGCTTAGTTTGCGTGTTTTCGCTTCTACAGTCTGTTTCAAGATCTGAATTGACATTCTGTTACCAGCTACACCTTCGTATGCTGCTGTTGCATCTGCTTTGCCACTTGTGGCATTACCTGAATATGCTTCAGCAATTTTGAATGGGCTTAGTGCTTCTTCGCCTGCTGATGCACCTGATGCACCTGAGCCTACTGTGTCGCTATAGCGAACACGTAGAGTGTGAATTTGACCGACTGGTCCGGTCATTGGCTGGACACCAACTAGCTCGTTTGCAATAACTGTTGGCATCACACGTCTGATTACTGGAAGAATCACACGATTTAGTGTTGCTACGTTACCGGCAGAAGTAGCACCGGCTGTTGCTGTCTCTGAAAGATACCTACGAGTATTTTCAAGAGTAGTTTCCATTACCGCTTTTTTGTTTCCGTTTAGGCCTTCAACAAGTGCTTGCTTAGTGTCCTGCCAGCGGCTTTCTAATAGTTCTGACATTTTGGTTTTCTCCTAATTAATTATAAACCTGCTAAACGACGGAGATCAATTACGTTCTCGTCTTTAGCTTTATTTTGTGTGACACTCGCGTCACGGTTGCCTGTTACTTCAATGCCTTCTGATAATACTGCCTTCTGCTTGGCTGGACCTTTACTGTCAATTACTGACGGTAGATATTTGTCAAACTGTGAGCGTAGCTTTGTAGTTTGTACTGATTCCAGTAAGTCTGTCATAATTTCTCTTTGAGCCTTGTTTAAAGGACTAATAAGATCATTAATTGTTTGTTTGCGTTGTGCTGATTCGATTAAATGTTTCTTTTCATTTTGGGTCGACTCAGCCAATTTAAGTGCTTTTTCAGCAGCAACTTTTGCTTCTGAAAGTTGTGTTTCTTTTAAGTTAACTACTTTCATTAGCTTTGCTACTTCTGATTTTTCATTTAAATAGCTACCTGCATATTCGTTAGCAAATGCTTCGAATAGTCTACGACCAAAGTCGTTACGACGAGCTGATTCAATATCTTCTTTAAGTGCAGAGATCTCTTTGTTAAGACCTTTGCTAACTGTTTCCGATACTAGAGCAGCACTACGGTTAATGAAGCTCTTTTGAACTTCTGCAAATTTTTCTTTCGCTTCTTTGACAAGTTTAACTTTAGTTTCAGCTAAGTCTTTCTTGTCTTCATAAAATTCTGCAATTTCTTTTGATAGTGATTCTACGACAAATTCTTCAAGCTTTGCAAATTTACTTGCCATTAGCTTTTGGTCTTCGTGCAGTTCGCCAACTTCTTTGCCTAGTTGTTGCGTTACAAATTTTTGTAATAGAGTTGCATTTTCACGCATTGCTACTGCATACTTTGCTTTTGCTTCAGCTAGTTGCTTGCGATCTTCTGCAAACTCTGAAATTTCTTCTGCAAGACGCTCGGATAACATTTTATCAATTGCTTCAACCATTGTTTGCTTGTCGTGTTCGTACTTTGTAGCGAACTCTTCACGCAACTCAGCAGTTACCTGCTGCTTGTTTTCTTTGATTTTGCTTTCCCAAGCCTCTTCGATAGAGACACGCACTTCATCTGAAACTACATCATTTTCGAATAGTGTTTTAAGTGCATCCAACATAGTGTTTTCTCCTGTTATTGGAGTCTACTGATTATATTAATCAGAGATTCTTTTAAATATTTTTGTGCCTTATTATCGTGTTTTGTTGCCTGTGCTAATTCGTATGCCTTCATTCCCCCACGTGCATTCATCAAATGTTCATAAATTGGTGTAGGATATGCACCGGGGGCGCTAGGCTGAGCCACAACGTCCACAGTGATTATTTCAAAGTCAGAAACAGTATTGCTACCGTCTGATACATTACCACTACCACGTGACGAGACACCTAGTTTAACGCCGCTTTCAAGCATTGTTTTAACTAGTTGTCCCATCGGAGTTGGTAGTATTTTCATTTTTCCGTAACCGTTATCACCGTCCATCCAACATTGGGATATCATGTGACTTACACGGTCTAGGTTAACATTAAGTCCTTCTGGATGATCAACTTCGCCAAGAACACTGTAACCACCAGCAATTTGTTCGCTGAGAGTTTTGACAGCCCTGCCAATTTCATTCACAGGATACACACGCTGATTAGCGTTGCGTACTCCGCCTTGTATCATAATACCTTTCATGTACAAGTCTTTTCCTTCGTTAGCAGACTCAACGATAATATTCGCTTGGTCGAAACTTAGGTGCTCTCTTAAAAAGTTATTCATTCACCGTCCTTAAAATTTACTGGCCTATAACACTTTTTGTGCCGTTAGTTCCAGTTTCGCCACCGCTTTGTTTCTTTTCTGCGCCGTGACCTTTTGGCTGAGCTTTCATTGATTTGCTCGCCTTACCACCTGGAACATTTACGTTACCAGTTGACATATCTTTTGGGTTTTGGTCGCTTAGTGCCGAGCCTTTTAAGTTTCCTTTATTAGCTTCAACGCCAGCTTCTGTTCCAGCCTGATTTAAATTACCTGCTGTTCCGCCCATATCGTTTTTGCCTGCAACAGCTGACTTAGTGTTTGCACCGTTGTCGCCCATTGTAGCATTAATTTTTTCTACGTATTCACGCATTGTTTCTGTTTCTGACTTTTTTGACTCGTCAACTTCTTTGTCGTCCTCGTCTTCATCATCTGATTCAAAAGCATATGATTCTTCTTCAGCATTGTCTTCAGCATCGCCCATGTCCATGTCCATGTCGTCATCGCCTTCGTCATCGCCGCCTTCGTCATCGCCTGACATCATTTTTTCAAATTCAGCTTTTAATTCGTCTAGTGCGTCTTCTAGGTCTTCAACACGATCTTCAACATCGCCTTCGCCTTCTTCGCTATCAGCGTCCATATCAGGTGCCATATCGTCAACATCACCTTCTAGATCGTCTGCCATGTCCCCGCCAAACGCAACCATTGGATCTGCTTCAACTTCAAACTCTTCTAAGTCAAAGCCTTCGTCTAGATCTTCGTCGTCAGACTCTTCAACTTCGTCATCAGTTGACTCATCAACTTCTTCATCGTTGTCATCTTCGTCGTCTGACTCGTCAACTTCTTCGTCTTCTAATAATGATTCATAAATATCGCGTGATTTTTCAACAACGATTTCGTGGAAAAGCTCTTCTGCGCCAGCTTTATCTTCGTTGATAAGACGCTCGAGCATTTCTTCAAATTTATTTAGATCTGCCATTTTTATTCTCCTATAAATGTTTTACCTATGGTAAGGCTGTCAACTGTATTTACTATTTATATAAAATATGGTATGATAATAGGCTCAAAACGAATCGTTTTAAGAAATGTTGAACATTTTTTTGAAATCTTCAATAGATAAGTGTTTTAAATTACTAAATTTATTTATCTGAGGAGGTATAAAGTTATCTTGTGCTATTACTCTGTAAAATTGTATTCTTGGATTGTCTTTAATAACAGTGCATGTTTGTTTTAACCAATTTCCGTAATACGTAGCACCATCGGACATTCTTTTATAGTTAGGTGTTCCTGCATAAACATTATTAACTATTGTATTGTTTTCCAAGCCAGCATAATCAAATCCTAAAATGAATATTTTTTTATAATTAGGCATATATTGAGTTGCTAAATGAAGTGCAGTAGGTCCTGAACTCCAACCTTTACTAGGCTTAAAATAGTTAAATCCTTGTAATTTTTTGTATGCCTTATTTTGATTAGTCCATACGTTTGGATTGTGCATTTGATACTTCTTTTTATCAATTTCAAGTATCATTTTTACGTCAACTGCAACTAAGTAGTCAGGGTCAAACTCTCTATATAAAGCATTACACCCGTATACTTTTCCATATTGTTGCAATTTTTTAGGGTCAATACTTTTACGACTTGTTCCGTTGCCTAAGACAAATCCGTATTCGTCTTTAAGATGGTCTGTTAGGGTCTTTTTTTGAGGTTGACTTTCGTAAAGTTTTTCAACTTTTTTTTGTCGACGTCTTTCAGCTAATAGTGCTTGTACTTGTTTTTTAGTATATTGAGACTTATCTAACTTAGGCATTAAAGACCGCCCGCAGCAACTTCCTGAGCTGCTATTCCATACATTTGTCTAACAAAATTTAATTCTTCTGTTTTTTCTCTGTTATGTAATTCGGCTGCTTTTCGTGCGCGGTTGATCTGTCTTAATGTTAGTCTAGTTTTTCTTGTATCGTCAAGAGATACTACACTGTCATCGTATGCTGGATCATAACGATCGTCTTCCTGTGGAAGAAGTGTTTCTTTGTCATAATAAAAAAGTTCACGTAGTATCATATTATTATTTATCTTATATTGTTACATCATTAGGTTGACCAGCTGCTGGTGCACCAGCATTACCGAGACTATTGCCAGTCGATGTATCAGGAGGTGGTGCTTCGCCGCCATCAACACCAGGTTCGTCACTAGGTACTTCTGCATCAAGGCTGTCTAAATCTGACCCAATTGCAGATGAACTTATACCAACACCTCTCATTTCAGCAGCAGCATCAGCTGTGCTCCTATCTAATGTTTCGTCATTTTCTTCTCGCCACAAACGTTCATTTTCTGCAATTTCTTCTGCACTCATTCCTAAGAAGCGTGACATTGCAAATCTATTTGAAATGTACGGTATTGCACTCATTTGTGTGTATGTTGGTACACGAGCATTATCAAGTTCTGCTTGTCGATAACTTGCAAAGTTTTGAGGAGCTTCAAAACCAATATCAAACATATTAGTGTCAATATTAATACCTTTTGTAAGAATATATCTTTTGAATTCTTGATTAAGATTTTCAATTAATAGTCCTTGCAAGCGTTCGCAGTAAGTGTTAAATCTTAACTCTTGGATGTAAGCGGTTCCGACTCTGCCATCGTTATATGAACTAGCTCCGTCATCTGCACCTGTAGGAAGATAAGAGGAAGGAATTCGTAAACCGCGTACAAGCTTATTAGTAAAGTAACGTAAATCATCAATCTCTCCTAGGTTAGTACCGCCTGGAAGTGTTTCTACTTTAGATCCACGTCCTTCTGCTGTTTGAGGGAAGAAGTAATCTTCGTTGATTGACAGAGGATTGTATGACGAGTCTATGACATTCTGTCCGCCTCCTGTTGACGATGGGATACGTCTTTGATGTATTTCCGTTTTTACACGTTCAACAAATTGCATAGCAAGGTGTGATGGCATGTTACCCACATCAACGTAGAATACTCTGCGCTCAGGCGCACGTTGTACTCGATAGATAATAATCGCATCTTCGAGTAATTCTTTTTGTTTGTAAACTTTAAAAATAGTTTCAAGTAATGAATTACCAAATGGAAAGTTATTGTCTAAGCCTTCTGATAAACTTAGATGCACAATGTGTTCTGCTGATACTGCTAGCTCACCGTCATCTAAACTAAATCTAGAACCTGGAGGATTAGCTCCTCCGCCTGTCATTCCCCTTGATCCGCCTGTTGGTTGATATTGTCCTCCATGCGGATTAGTTATATTTCCGTTAGTTTGATGAGGAGTTGTTGCAACTAGATCTCTAAAATTAAAGTTTACATTTTTTATAATGTATTGTTCCGCAACTTTTCCTTCACTTTCATTAACAATAATGCGTGTTACATTTGCAGGATCAATATGAAACAGTTTTTTAGTTTCTGGATCTCTTAAGAAAAATTGATCACCATACTTAAAGGTATTTCTTAAAATTCGAAACATTCTAGTTTCAAATTTTTGTATTTTACACCACTGTTTTAGGTATTGACCTAAAATATTAATTTCGTTATTAGTTGCATTTTTATTGAAGTTAAACTTAAAGTTAGTTTGATTTGAATCATTCTTCTGTGTGCAAAATTCAGCAAGGATATCTAATGCGGCATTAACTTCCGAATCCATATCCATTGTATTATATTGTCCGTAACGATCAACACGATTCGGAGCACCGACGTAAACGTCTGGAAGATAAGAACTATAATTAGACCTAGCTGGACCAGCATTAAGTCCTCCTCGATTACTTCCGAGAGGACTATAAGACCCTGATATATTATTTTCTGTGTTTACCGGTGTAAAAAATTTCTTCCAGCTCATTATCCTAGTCCTTTAAATAGGTTTCCCGATAGTCCGCCTATCGATCTTAATTGCTTGGTTGCAACTCTATTGCCTTGTGCTAATTGACCTGCCATACCGCCCATAGTACTATTTAACTGTTCTGCAATTTCTTTGAAGCCTTCTTGAGTACCGCTCGATTGCATTTTTTCAATTGCTCCTTTAAAGTTAGATTGCATTTCTCCTAGGGCACTTATCATAGGAGAAAGATCAATATCTTGCGAGTTTCGACTTGAATTTGCAGTTACATTATTCATCGATGTTGTAAAAGATGTTGACAAATTTTCTAATTGGCTTGCTACTGTGTTGCCACGGCCTCCTTCGAGTGCAGTACTAAATGTAGTATCTAAACTTTGTAGCAACTGAGATAATGATGATGATGCTGATCTTGCAGACTCTGAAGACAATGCTGAGTTCATCCCTCTTGCCATATTTGTTAATTGTTCTTCTGTAATAACACCTTCTCGTCCGTGTAATTCTGTTAAAGTTCCTTGGCCAAAATCTTCAAGTAACGACCCGACTGCTCCCAAACTGCCACCGCGTCTACCTTGAGTAACATTAACAGTCCTAGCAGTAACACTCATATTGCTTACAACATTTTGTAATTCTTCAGCTAATCTAGCAGGCGACATTGATTCACCGACGTCAATAGCTGCTTCTACTCTTCGATTTAATCGTTGTTCAGTTCTGCCAGTTGCTTCTGCAACCATATCAAGTAAATCGTCATAACTCGAGTCTCGTATTATTCTGTCAACAAATTCAGCCAAGCTTACACCTGCTTCACTTGCTTGTTCTTCTAGACGTTCTCTTAATGCTCCTGCCTCTACATCATTTAATAATGTACTTACAAGTAACATAGATGATTTTGCTTGTTCTTCATTGTATGAAGCAGCATTAGCAAGCACGTTTTCTGCAACAGTTGTGTCTGCTGCTTGATCTTCAGGAGTGCCTTCTCTAGGCTCTGTCGGACCTGCTGGCGCTGGATCTAATCCAAGCTGCTGTCCAATTGAATTAATTAGCCCTGTAACGGATTCGTTTATTGCTTGCGGTGTAAGGCCAGTTTGCATAAAGTCTGCAAAATTTCTAAATTCAGTTTTTAGAGCTGTCATTTGTCCATTAGGTCCTATTAGTCCTTCACTAATTGCAGCACCTAAATTTTTAATTTGTAATTCTGTTTGGACTATACCTCTTCCAAGTTCTTGACCGGCTGTTCTTTCTTCGCCAGGGCCTCGACGTGCATCTGCTTCTGCTGCAACTTGATCTCTTGCAGCTCTTACAGCATCAGCATAACTCATACCTTCTTCCATAAATCTCGAAATTGCAGTTTCGTATTGTCCTGCATTTTCAAGCATAGTAGCTGCTGCTTGTCCGTATTCATTGCCTGCACTAGCAAGCATAGCGGTGTCTAAAAAGTTTGGATCTTGTATTCTTTGAACAATCGCAGCATTCATATTAGTGATCATTCCGTCAACAGGAGTCATTGGACTATTGGCTATCGTTCTAAATACTGCTTGTGCATCATTTGCTGCGCTGCCTAACGCTACAATGCCTGCTCTAGCTTGTTCAGATCTTACACCACCTAATACAAATGTTTCTTCAAGTGCAGCCACTGCATCCGGACCTGCCATTTGTGCATTAGTCATTGCTTCTGCATATGATGCTCTAGCTGCGGCTGCGGCTTCTGCACCTTGTTCCATTTCAATTTTACGAAACTTAGCTTCAACTTGACCTTTACGCATAGAAGCCATCATTTCTTCTTGAATAGCATCTTTTTGTTTACCAGTTAGTTTAGCCATTGCATCCATTTCTTCTGCTAATGACATTGCAGAAGCTTGAGTGCGTTGTCTTACTTGTTCATCTTGCATGTTTTGACGTTGTTGAATTTCAGTCATCAACATTAAATTTTCATTTATTTCTTCAGTTGTCATGCCCATATTCGTCAGACGTTGAGCATAACCTTCCGATGCTTCAAAAAATTCTTGACTCATTGTTGTAAACAACCGTGACCCTTTGTTTACAGTTCCACCTAGGGCTGCTAGAGATTCTGAATTAGAAGCAACCATCCCAGAAAACTCGTCTAATGTCATTCTTGTTTGTGCTGCTGAATTTTTTAATTCAAATAAGTCGGCAGCAAATCCGCCACCAGAACGACTTAAAGTCCTAAAAGAATCAGTAACATCCTCAACATGTGCAGTAATACCCTTAGCTGCACCTAGTAATGTACTAGAAAGACCAGAAGTATTAGTTGCAAAATAATCTAATGCTGTACTAACCCTAGCTGTACCATTATATGCTTGTGCTGCAAAGTCAACTAAGCCGCCAGCACCTACTGTTGCAGCTGACACAACACCTTGCATTGCACGTGATGCTAAACTAGCATTTTCTCCAGCAGCACCGAGATTTCCAGCTAACGAACCTGCGCCACCG
>Ga0209603_1004118_pt1 | contig 12307 bp, 5 predicted proteins | sample COGITO_mtgs_1206_FD_184812 | JGI IMG/M metagenome (GOLD analysis project Ga0209603, IMG submission 184812) | Pelagic marine microbial communities from North Sea - COGITO_mtgs_120607 (SPAdes) (version 2) | ecosystem: Environmental > Aquatic > Marine > Epipelagic ... | reverse complement strand
ATAGGGAGGGCCTTCAATGCCTGCATTACAGGGCATGGTGCGCCTGGTTTAGGGGCTTGCAGTGGATCACGTAAGACGCTACCTCCTCTGTATCCCCTTACGACAAGCGTCCCACGCGTCGGTACCCAACCATGAGATGCCTATACAGAGGGTGTTGTGAGGGTTTTGAGAATCAACATTCTATCGTTACATTTATTCAATTGGCAATATAGGGAGAAGCATGGTTGATTTGCTACCTTCCCATTTCAAAGGCTGGGAGCCTATGACAACACATTATTTTGATCACTTTAATGAAAAATGGGCCACCGATAAAAAGTACAAAGAATTAGGAAATTGTTTTGAAAAATTCCTTAGAGGTGCATTCAAGGACCATGCGTTACATTCAGCTCCGATAAAAAAGAACCCTAGCAAGAGTCGAGGGGGAACGTACTATTACAAGCGATTTGTCAGAATCCACCCAAAAGGATTTCATCAAAACGGACTTCAAATCTTTATTGAAAGTTTCAGTGGTGGTACACAAAAAGATGGCTATGAGCGAGATCCATCTGATGCTTTATACAATAAACTAGGATTCCCGATTCCTGAGGGTACGATGGGAATTTTCATTGGCATGTCGGCAATATCGCACTTCTTAAAAGGTGAAAAGTGGGGCTTGGAGGACTGCGCAGAGAATATTGATACCGCAAGGGAATTTTTTTATGAACTGGAAGAAAAAATGGAAGACGCCGAGAAATGGGCTCTTGAATTTACAGGTTCAAGCGATGATTTCGAATTAGTTCAAAATTCTCGTGTTCAGAGGATTAGGATAAAACTTCCATATCTTAGTTTAGATTCAAATGATTGGGAAGACTGCAAAATAGATGAAGGTCTCAGAGGATTAGCGTCAATTTTTGGAGATTTATTTGCCGAATATAGTTCACAATAATATGTACAGTAATCAAAAGTAATCATCGATACACGGTCCATGAAAATCGAAGGATGTTCAAACATCCAGATTGGTGGGGGTCAGAACCATATCACGATTCCGTTTCTTTCGCATAACCGTTGATGCATTAGACTTGATATACCCTGAGGTATGTGGTCAATTCATGTCTGATGGCGACAGCGCATTCGTAGTTGACAACCGCTCCGAGAAGGGCACTCAGAAAGTTGTTGATTACCTCGCCAAGTGGTGTAACGCTGCCGAGCGTTTTGACATCGCAACAGGATATTTTGAGATTGGAGCATTGAGAAAACTCGATGGGCAATGGCAGAAACTCGATAAGATCCGAATCTTAATGGGTGATGAAACCTCTAAACAGACTAAATCAACGATTCTGAGGGCAATAACGGATAAATTAGACGAATCATTTGAAATTGAAAAGGATGAGAATCATTTCATGCATGGCATACCTGGAATCATGGAGGCTATTCATTCAGGTAAAATCGAAATCAGAGTATACTCCAAGCATAAATTCCATGCAAAACTATACTTGACTCATGTACGACCAGAATTAGCAGTCGTTTCATCCATTGCTCTCGTTGGTTCAAGTAACTTCACAATACCAGGGATTTCAAAGAACATCGAGTTGAATGTAAGAGTTGATCCACAATCACAAGTAAAAGAATTACAAGACTGGTTTGAACACTTTTGGGAGCAAGGTGAAGATGTCAGTGAAGACATATTTAATGTTGTAGAAAGACACGTGAGAGATTATGACCCCTTCCTTGTTTATGGCCGTTCATTAGAGGAGTATTTTCGCGGCAGAGATGCAACCATTGGTGTTTGGCATCAAGATGAGAGGGCGGTTGCTGAGGGCAATCAAAAATTCTCACAGATGTGGTGGAGACTTGACCAGTATCAGAAAGATGGTTATCTCAATTTGTTGAAGATTGCTGATACTTGGGATGGTGCTTTTCTTTGCGATGGCGTTGGTTTAGGGAAGACATACATTGGATTGATGTTGCTAGAAAAATTAGCCGGATATGACAAGAAACGCGTCTTGTTAATATCTCCCAAATCGGTTCATGATTCTGTTTGGAAACATGAGTTGAAAGATAAACTCGGGCATCTTTCAGGACCAGGGGGGGGAATATATTCTGTAAAAATGACTGACTTTGCAAGTGATGAAAGCCATAATTGGGAATTCATAAAAAACTATTATGATGCAATCGTCATTGATGAGGGGCATCATTTCCGCAACAAAGAAAAAAGTAAGAGATATGAAAAACTAAACCAGATTATCAATGGAGGAGCAAGTAAGCAGGTCTTCTTTTTGACTGCAACGCCAATCAACAACGGAGTATTGGATCTATACAGGATGATTTCGCTATTTACCAACTCGAATGAGTCTCACTTCAGAAGGATGGGTATCCACAATCTCAAAGGCCATTTCTTAGGGATGCGTCGAGACCTTAATCGTCTGATGTTTGAGGAGGACGAAGATTATGATGGTGATATTCAGATTGGTTTAACTAAGGAAGAAGCAGATTCACGATTAAAGAATGATCCATTAATCCGGTCTCTCATCGTGCAGAGAAGTCGCAACTTTGTGCGGGCTAGCATGGAGGGTTCAGAACGTGACATCATCTTCCCGAAAACTCCTGCTCCTCAAGTACAAGAATACGACTTGGAGAAGGTTTACGGAAATCTTCTATCCGAGTTTGCAATAGCTTTCAGTAAGAATGATCCATTGTTCAAATTATCAATCTATTATCCATTCAATCATCTAGTTATCTCAAAGGATGAACTTGATGATTACGACATGAAAGAGGGTCGTCTTGCAGGAATTGTCAGACTAATTAGAGCAGGAATTCTAAAAAGATTTGAAAGTTCATATATGGCGTTCAAAGTTTCTTGTCATAATTTATTATTGAAAAATGTTGCATGGCTACATGAGTTTGGGCGAATTAAGGGATATGAGACACGTCTAGATGAATGGTTGAATGAATATGGAAGGCATGTTCGACATGCTAGAGAAATTAATCCATTAATCGAACACGATGAAGATGAGGAGTTAGGAGATAATTTGCACGATATACCCCATCTCAAATTAACTGATTGGGCAAAGGAAGGGCCATTTAACATTGAAGGTATTGTGAAAGATGCGTTTGAGGATATCGACCAAATTGTGAAATTCCTTTCTTTAATGGATGATATCACCCCCGATTCAGATGATAAGGTGCAAAAGCTTGTTGAACTACTGGAATCGGATAAAATGGCCAATAACGGCAAGGTAATCATCTTCTCAGAATATACGGCCACTACAAAATATTTACAGGGGGAATTGAAAAAGAGAATCCCTAACATGAATATCTTTGAACTAAACGGAGGAACGAATGTGAATCGAACCAAAGTAATTAGGCAATTTTCTCCATATTACAACAACTCATCAATTGAAGATTTGGAAGAAAGAGGTGAACAAGAAATTGATATCCTCATCTCTACAGATGTTTTAGCAGAAGGTCTTAACCTACAGGATTCAGTTCGCTTGGTTAACTATGATATTCATTGGAATCCAGTCAGAATTATGCAAAGAATAGGAAGAATTGACCGAAGAATGAATAAAGAAATTGAAGACCAAATTATTGCAGACAACCCTAACTTTTTAGAAGACCGTGGCAATATTGCTTACTGGAATTTTTTGCCCCCTGAACAACTTGAGAGCCTTCTAGGTTTGTTTGAGAGAGTCTCAGGAAAATATCTCCAAATCTCAAAGTTACTGGGAATTGAAGGCGGATTTGGATTATCAACTGGTCAAGAGTTAGATCATATGAAAGACTTCAACGAACTATATCATGGAAAAAGAACGGTGGAGGAGGATCTGCGTTTGAAGTATCAGGAACTATGCCGTGAATACCCTGAATTACGAACTCAATGGAAAACAATGCCAACAAGAACAGTTAGTGGCAAGCGAGGCGAAGGTCGCTTCGCTTTCTTCTGTTATTCAATTCCTGGATACAATATTGTCGCAGATGAAGGCGGTGATCATCATGTTTGGACACATGAAGATGGAGATGGGCGTTGGTATCTATTCAATTTCGAAGACGAAACCATATTGGATCAAACCTCTGAAATGCTTGAGATTCACAATACTATAGAGTGCGCCCCGACAGAAGAAAGGGTGCTGAATATAGGACACGACGATTTGAGTGCCGCAAGAAAGAAGGTCGAAAGATACATTTTCAATGGAGTCATGCGTCAAATGCAAATGCCGATGGGTGTAACACCAATTTTGATATGTTGGATGTGCGTAGGTTGAGTGAGAAAATGAACAAAAAAACAGACGATTTTATTGTTGGAAGTAAAGTTTCTGATGGATTAGATAAGAATACAACTTACGAATTTTTAAGAAGAAAATGTCAATCAATCAATCAATTGGATATTGCCACAGGTTATTTTGAATTTTCAGCACTAAATTACTTGGGCACAGAAGTTTGGAGCGGCATCGACAAAATACGTATTCTGATCGGTAATGGTGCTTCTGCAGGTGCAAGAAATGCAATTGTTGAACATCAAGAAAGGAAAGTCAAAGAAATCATAGACCGGATTGGAGGCGACGCAAAAGAGTCAGAATCTGGGAAAGCCATTCATCGTGCCTTTCAAGAAAATAGAATTGAATTCAAAATGTTTGATTCCGCAACCCTCTTTCATCCAAAGTTGTACCTTCTGAACCCTAAATCTGGAAGTCCCGATAGCAAAATTGCACTGGTGGGGTCAAGTAATTTTACAGCCCCTGGGATCGGTCTCAACGTTGAGCTGAATGTGCGAATCGAAGAAGAATCAAAAGTTGACAAATTACAACTTTGGTTTAACCATGCATGGGAACGGGGAACAAATATTACAAAGGTAATTAAAGATGATTTACCTTCTGAATGGACTACCTCGGAGTGGCTACCCTATCCAATTTATGTCAAAGCAATGGCAGAATTTTTTGGTTCCAATCAAACATTAAATGACGATTGGTATGAAAACGAAAAATCAATTGCGGAAGGGAAACCGCACAGTTATTCTCAAATGTGGCCAATATTAGATGAATATCAAAAGGAAGCTTTCCAGGACCTCTCAAGATATGCAGAAAATTGGGGAGGGGCCTTCCTTTGCGATGGTGTGGGATTAGGGAAGACATATACGGGCCTAATGCTCATTGAAAAATTCGCCATGATGGATAACAAGCGCATTCTACTGATTTCTCCTAAATCGGTTCATGATTCTGTTTGGGTTGATAAACTTGGAACTATGTTGAAACACGTTCCTAATAATAAAATTGAGGCAATAAAAACCACCGATCTCACATCGTTTGATGATGCCAAAATTTCTTCGTTTAAAGATGTAGAGATGGTCATTATCGATGAAGCACATCATTTCCGCAATCCAAACAGCCAAAGGTATCAGCAACTACAAAAAATCATACAAACCGGGCTGAAAAAACAGGTCTTTTTCCTTACTGCAACACCGATAAATAATGATGTTTATGATTTATACCACATGATTAAACTGTTCATAAATGAAGATGAAAAGCATTTCAAAAGCGCCGGCATACCTCATCTTTTGGGGCATTTCAAACAATTGAAACTAGATATAAACGACGGTAAGAAAATTGGAGAAGATAAAATCATTCGAGAGATTATTGTACAAAGAAGTCGAAGTTATGTCAAGGAAAGTATGAAAATTGAAAAACGAGATTCTGTTTTTCCTGAACCAACCCCTCCAAAATCAATCACTTTCAAACCGAGCCGGAATTATTTGAGATTACTGGGAGAGTTGGAAAAGGCGTTCAAAGCCAATAAGGAAAAAGGCAAGGAGAGTTTATTTAACTTCTCAATTTACAACCCCTACAATCATTATATAGGTTCTGAAGAGGATAAAGATGAGATGGTTAACAAAGGAAATGTCGTAGGTTTGATGGGATCTGGTTTACTGAAGCGATTAGAAAGCTCCACTAGATCTTTTCATATGTCTTGCTACAAACTTTTATTGAAAAATTTATCATGGCTCGATAAATTCGATTCTAGAAAAAACAGTAATAAGATTCTAGAAAAGTGGAAAAAACAAAATAAACACGTCTTAGTTAATCCTAGCCCAAATCAATTTGACGATAACGAGGATGACTCAGATAGTTTGGATCTTGAATTTAACGACTTTGAACTAAAAATTTGGCCCGAAAAAGATTGGGATCTCAAAGGAATTGTAAAAGACACGTACGAAGACATTGATGTAATAGCCAGTCTTATTTCTGCCACCATTGATATAAATCCCAAAGATGATAATAAAATAGATGCTCTTGTTAAAGTATTGAACTCAAAGGATATGTCGGCCTCAGGAAAGGTTGTTATTTTCACAGAGTTTGTGTCTACAGCAGAATTTTTGAAAATGGAATTAGATAACCGAATCGAAGGTAAAGTAATATCTGTGATTCACAGTAATACAAGCGAAGAAAGAAAAAATGTAATCAAGAGATTTTCTCCATATTATAATGGCTCCTCTCCTCAACAATTGGCATGTTCTTGTGACGGTAATGGGTATGATGCAAATGGGAAAAAACACCCAGATGGTTGCCATCCAGAAGAAGAAATAGACATTTTGATTTCTACAGACGTTCTTGCAGAAGGATTGAATTTACAAGATTCCGTCAAATTGATTAATTTTGATATCCACTGGAATCCAGTCAAGTTAATGCAACGAATCGGACGAATCGATCGTAGATTAAATTCTGATATTGAAAAACAAATAATGAACAATCACCCTGAACGAAAAGCCGATCGTGGCAAGATTGCATATTGGAATTGCCTACCCCCTCAAGAATTAGAACAATTAATTGGTTTGCAAAAGGTAGTCGAGCATAAATTCGAAATTATCGCCACTTTATTGGGTATTGAGGGAGGATTTGGGTTGACAACATCTCAAAATCTTCATCAATTGCACGACCTGTACACCAATTCTGAATTCTCTTTTGGTTCATCAAACTTGATTGACAGCATGGATCCTTTACGTCTTGAATATAACAAAATGCTTCAAGATGATATGGCTTTGATTTCTCACCCTGCTTTAGCTGGTTTTGATAATGATGCACCCCACAGCGATAAGGAAGGTGACGGGAAATATGCCTTTTTCAGCTTTTTGATTCCACGAAAATTTGACGACGAATGGGGCGAGGAAGCATATGAAAAAGGCGAATGTAAATGGTACCTATATAATTTTGAAACCTCCCAGATTTTACATGAACGATCTGAAATGGAAGAGATATTCAACATCATCAAATCCATATCAACGGAAAAGCGCGTAACTAGTATCAGTAAGGACGAGATAGAAATTTCCAAAAATGCAGTTCAACACTACTGCAAGAATAGTCTTATGAAGACAATGGGGATACCGCAGGGTGTAATCCCTCGGCTTTTGTGCTCAATGACGATTGGAGGAGGAAATTAGAATGGATGAGAAACTAATAGAGTTAGCAACACTACTTTCAGAAAAGTGCAATTGGCCAATTGATATCGACGATTTAGATTCGCCATTCAAGAACCCATTTTACACTGCTTCGCAAGATGAGTTGGGATTACCGGATGATATGGACATAGAGTTGGTTGGATACCAATTAGTACCTCCTCAAGGATTTGAAGATAAAATGCAAATTCACTTTCTATCAATAGAAGGAACAGGACGCCTACATGTAACCCGCCTCCGAGCTATTTTGAAGGCACTTGCTCGTAAAGGCAAACGTGTTCAAGCCGGGGAGGGTAGAGCGATTGACGTTGGTGTCGAAGATATAATCTTTGTATGCTCACTACTTGAGCCAAAGAATACAACAAGATATTTTTGCCATTTTCAAGATAAAGAAGATGGGAAGCGGCCAAAACTGATGATTGGACCAAGATGGGAAGACGCTCAATCAGAGGCCGAGAAGGAAAGGGTTGTGGCAAGACTTCGCAACAACTTGCAGTGGCCTGATGAGGAGATAAGCCTTGATGTTTGGAGAGATGAATGGAGTAAAGCGTTTACCGTTGAACATCTATATGTGCCAAAAACTTCCAAACAATTGGCTAAACGGTTAGCAGTGCTTGCAGCACAAATCAGAGAATCAATTCCAGAGATGTATAAACTTGAGAACGAAAAGGGCCCCATACACACTCTTCTCGAAGCATTCAGTGAGTCATTAATCAAGGATCTGAAACTCTCGGCTTTCGCAGATATGGTTGCTCAAACCATAGCTTACGGGCTGTTCTCTGCCAGAGCGAGTGGAAGTGAGTTGTCTGGCATCGAAACCCTGGCTGAGTGCATTCCCTCAACTAACCCTTTCCTACGAGATCTCTTCTCAGAATTCGCCTCATTAGCGGGCGATAATCCTACTGATTTGGATTTCGATGATTTATCCTTGGATGAACTTGTAGAAATGTTGAATCTCTGTAACATCGATGCGATTATGGGTGAATTTGGAAGTCAATTCAAAGGTGGTAAGGAAGACCCCGTGATACATTTTTATGAGACTTTTCTTAAGGAATATAACAACCAACTGAAATTCGATAGAGGCGTTTTCTATACGCCCAAGCCAATAGTCACTTTCATCATCAAATCAATTGATGAACAACTCCGTTCAAACTTTGGACTGGAGGATGGGTTAGCAGATATCACTACCTGGGGCGAAATGATTGAACGCAATCCCAATTTAAAGCTCCCCGCTGGCGTCTCGCTAGATCAAGCCTTTGTGCATATTCTAGACCCGGCAACTGGAACTGGAACTTTTCTTATTGAAACCATATCATTGATTCATAGTACCATGAACGATAAATGGGAGTCAAAGCCAAAACAAGAAAGACAGGAACTCTGGAACACTTATGTTTCTGAACACTTACTGCCCCGATTAGTTGGTTATGAACTTCTTATGGCTCCGTATTCGATGGCACATCTAAGAATTGCATTGGCATTGAGTGAGACAGGTTTCAAATTTAAAGAAGGACACCGACTTCAAGTATACCTTACAAACTCTCTTGAATTACCTGCCCCATTAGCCGATTGGGTACCCAGTTTCTTATCCCAAGAAACCCATTCAGTTAATCTCGTCAAAAGTAATGCAAAATTCACTGTAGTACTTGGTAACCCGCCATATTCCAAGGCCTCTGATAATGCAGGTAAATGGATTACTCAACTTGTCGAAGACTACAAAAAAACAGTAAGAAAGGAAGAGAGCCAAATCCAAGCAATCTCCAATGACTACATTAAATTCTTGAGACTTTGTGAGTGGAACATTGAAAGTACCGGTGTAGGAGTAATAGGATTGATTACTCCACATGGTTATCTTTATGGCACTCAACCAAGGGATTTACGTAAAAAACTGAACGAATCATTTTGCAAGGGGTATTATTTAGATCTTCATGGTAGTATTCGTCGTTCGACAACAGATGATTCAAGCGACAAACCAGTATTTGAAATTACGACAGGCGTAGCAATAATGGTATGTAGCCGTTCTCCTAAATATACAGGACCCGGAGTAACATTTCAAGATTCTCTTACAGGAAATCTAACTAAAAAATTCAACTTTATGAATTCAAATACAATCGTTACAGCATTGGGCAATGATATTGAACACTATCCTACTAGTCCTAACTATTTCTTTATCAACAAATCAATAGATGGTGTCGATTCAAGTGAATACGATTTATTTCCCGAATTACCATCATTTTTTGGAATGGGAGATAAGAAAAAGGACAAAGAAAAGTACTGGGCAACGGGATTTACTAGTCAGCAAGATCAATTAGCGATTTCATTCACAGAAAAAGAATTGGAAGAGAAAATGGCAAAACTTGCAACGGCAAAGTCATTCAAACAGTTAAATGAATCTTATCGACTATGTACTACAAACCAATGGAATTTTGATAAAGCAGTTGATTTTGCAAAAAAAGAAAAACTGTGGCGACCTCATGTCTCAATGGTAACTTACAGGCCATTCGACCGCCGTTGGACAGTTTTGCATAAACATATTCTCACCATAATGAGAAATCAGGTAATGTCAAAATTAGACTCAAAAAACAATGACGATATTGCTCTTGTATCCTCAAGAGCTGTGAACGATTTAAAATTTGCACATTGTATGGTGGTTAATGAACGAGTAGATCGGACATTCCTATCTTCAAAATCATCTACAAATGCCTATGTTTTCCCAATTCAAAATTTTAGGAAAGATATTATTCCTGCGATTAAGGAACATTTAATGATAGAAGATCAATCGGTTTCTCAAGAGAAATGTCTCAATTATATCTACGCAATTCTCCATAGTAATGGATACAGAAAGAGATATCCAAAATTTTTGAAAAATGATTTCCCTAGGATCCCAATAACTTCGAATTTTGATCTATTTAATTTACTAGATAAAGCGGGACAGGATTTAGTAGCTTTACACCTAATGAAAAATTCGGCAATTGATACATCATCTATATCGTATAATGGAGCAGCCAATCAAAAAATTGAAAATGTTTCATATTCTGAAGACACTATTTGGATTAATAAGGAGCAAAATATTGGTTTTAAATCTGTGAGTAATGAGGTATGGGAATTCTCTATAGGGGGGTATAAAGTATGTCAAAAATGGCTTAACGATCGCCGAGCCAAAGGTGGGAAAAAAGCGAAACCTGGCCAAGCGCTGACTAAGGCCGACATTGAACATTACAAAAAAATAATACTGACTATCAGCGAAACCATTTGCATCATGAAAGAAATAGATGAAAGTATCCAAAAACACGGTGGATGGCCACTTGAGGGTTCGGACGAATTCGAAATTCCACCAACTAGAGAGCCCGGGCAAAAGAGTCTTGGTGAATACTAATCTGCGGGAATTATTAGGGACGAACTAGAGGGTAGCGTCTGACAAGACCCACTGCAACCCCTTTGATTGGGCCAAAACGAATCAGTGGGTTTGTGCATTGACCCTTTGATTCGTTTGCATAACGATTGAATCAATGTCTAATTTCCTCTCCGGGTTGGATAAGAATTCAACCATGCTTCATCAATCGCTTCGTTAATCCAGTATTTACTCCGCTTAATTATCTTCATGAGTTGTTTTCCGTGAATCAATTTTAGTGGATATCTTAGTTCATGAACCTCTTCTTGGGCTTGTTTTGAGAAAAAGGAGGTCGTTACGTAAATTCCATATTCTCCCCTATCGAGTCTTGCCGCTAAGCGTGAAAGTTGAACGGGATTGATGTAGTTTGAACTCGCATATCTTTTCACCTCTCCTTTCAATTTTATCTCGAATCTGAAGGGCTCATCAATCATCATTGATCCTATGAAATCAAATCCGCCATCTCCACTATCTTTGGTCTTCTCTAGATTTTTGAATAGAGTCCCTCCTACATCAAGTAGAAGATCAACGATAATTTGTTCAAAGACGTATGGATTGATTTGATTTAACCGTTCCAAAGCCTTCCATTCAGGTGATTCCATGGGTGGTAATTGGTCTGCTTTTGTCAGTATTGAGTCATTCCATGCAGTAAGGAAATTATGGGAGTTTTTGTTTACATAATCTCTCCAAACCGAGGGGGCTTCTTCTAATCGTGCTTCGATATCTTCGTGCAATCGCCAATTCGACAGCCAATTAATCGCAACCTTAGAAGAATTTAGAATTCGCAAGGTGGCTCTGTAATTCCTAACTGGTTTATCTCCATCCATGAACCACTCAATGTCTAATTTTTCTAGAACGCATAAACCGTTGAAGCGATTATATCCTGTTCTTTTTGTGAAGTGAAGAATGAATGCAGGTTTCGATGAATTATTTCGCATATTTTCGTCGAGTGTTCTCAAAATCTTATTTCCTTTGAAATCATCAAGAGATTTAGTTGGGTCCGAGACAGAATCACCCCAATAATAGATTACTCCATTGTGGTGATCAACGATATCTTCCCAGGGTTTCGGAGTATTTGTGCTACCTGAGTGAGTAAACAAAAACACACCGTCAATTTGACTCTTTCTCGCAGGACATGGGGACTTTAGTCCTCTTATTCCACCAGCGTTAGTCAGTCCGGAGCCGGGTAGGTTGACCCAACTCAAAAATTGGTCTTCTGGATCGTCTTTTCTTCGAGTATCTCTGTACTCCTTGCCGACCTCAAAGAATTCCCCAGCCCCCGCTGTAATCGATTTCTTTGAATCCGCCATGAACTAACGTCAACTCTTGTAGTTATTGAAATTGTCATCCGAATCAAAGGGGGGCCCACTGCTCACCCGTCCAAGCAATGGGTACCCTCTGCTCAGTTGAACAGGCCTTCATTCCACGACGTGATACTTCCTGTGAAAGCAGATGCAGCAACAGTAAGTGGGCTTGCAAGGTAGAGTTTTCCAGGC
>Ga0209603_1004116_pt1 | contig 12312 bp, 8 predicted proteins | sample COGITO_mtgs_1206_FD_184812 | JGI IMG/M metagenome (GOLD analysis project Ga0209603, IMG submission 184812) | Pelagic marine microbial communities from North Sea - COGITO_mtgs_120607 (SPAdes) (version 2) | ecosystem: Environmental > Aquatic > Marine > Epipelagic ... | reverse complement strand
GATCCAATGGCACTTGCAGCGGCGTCTCGGACGCGTCGACGTCCATCGACGCGACGGACGAAGGAGGAAAGAGCAGGGTTTCGATCATGCGCTGCTGGTTGCGAACGGTAATGACCGTCGGGCTGGCCTCGTCGAGCATTGCACCGCCGGCCGAGAGCCGCGGATTCCACCCGGTGCAGTCGCGAAACATGGTGAGGTGGCGCTGCTTGAACGTCGCGCCTCCGTCGGCGGTGGTGAAGCCCATGCCTCGCCACACGTGCTGGTCGATCATGTGACGGAGCGGCATGACGCCCACCGGATCGTTTCCGGTTGCTAACACCTTGACTTTCCCGTCGCCGCTCGTGAGCCCCGCCGCCGTGTCGAGCATGTCCATGTCGCCTCCAAAGCTGCGAACGATGCGCAGCAGGCGCGCGGCCATCTGCATCCCCGCCTGGTTTGCATCTGTGGTCCGCGAGCGGACGGAATCTGTGCGCCAATCGATGATCTCGTCCGACTGGTGGCACGCCACGGCGACGAGCATAGATGCGAAGATGACGCTGTCGGGCGGCTCGTATGTCGCTACGCGTGCCGTCGTGAGCGCGACCCCCATCAACGCCGAGAGCACGGATCCTGGGTTGAAGTCACCATCGTCGCTGATCGCGGAGAGTCCGCGTAGCAACTCCATGCGTGGCCACGCGTCCTCGACCATTATGACCGCGATGCGCTTGGACGCGTTCGTGCACCCGCGCACGTGCAGCCCGAGGTCGGGCATGAAGGACGACTTGATCGTGTACAGCAGCGCCACACAGACGAGCACGACGATGCGCGTGTCGACTCGTGCACCTCCGCCGTACCCAGCAGGCAGGGCCGTCTCCTTGGCCCCGTACCGCAGCGACTTTTGCAGCAGCGACTTGAGCGCACCCGCGCCGATCGATGGCGCCGTGAGCACGCCGAACACCGTGTCGATTTCCGACGCGACGCGTGTCCCTTCCAAGCCGTCGAGCAGTCCAACGTGTCGCACCGATCCATCGCCTGTTTTGGATTGGACTCTGTAATGGTAGCGTTGGTCGGTGAGCAACGCACTGGCACATGTTTGAATGAACGCTTTTGCCTCGTCGATCGAGAATGGGTTTGCCCTCGACGGCGGCAGCTTGATGCGCAGCTTCCGCTGCGTTCCATCCGTCTCGAGCTCAGCGGAGACGTCGTAGTAGACGGCCGGTTCGTTAGGGGCGAGGAGTCCGCACACTTCGACATCGACTCGCTCGCCCACTCGGTGCTCCACCGCCCCCGAGCTCGCCGCCTGCACGAACAGGAACCGCTGCAGCGCAAACGGCCCTGGCAGCTCCTGTCCATCGCCGTTTCGCTTCTTGCCTTCCAATAGCTCGTCGTAGAGGCGGCCGGGAGACACGGCCTCTCCCGAATCGACGAGGTCGACGACGTTGCGGTAGATGCCCCACGCCCCCGGCTCCAGTATGCGAAACGTCACCGCCTCGCCGCCGACCACATGCACCTGTCCGTTGCCCGCCGCCACCAACCCGCCCGCCACGCCCAGGTAGCCCTCCTCGCCGACGCTCTGATTCACCTCCATGAGATCGATCAAAGTCTGCGCACGTGACGTTGAGATGCTCCACGCCTTCCCCAGCTGCTCGGCCCATCCGTCTCCGTACGCGGCACGCGCCCGATCGCGCGCCTCCTTCTGCGGTTTCACGCCACCCGTCGCCACTTCCAGCACCACGCCCCTCACCCAGTTGTAAAACTTCTGCTCCGCCTTGACGATTCCCGCACGCTCGTCCGCCTCCCCGACTCCACGAATCACCTGTCCCTTGACCGCTCCCAAGACGTCGACCGTGCACACGCTGGCGAACACGGTTCGCCCCTTCTTATTCTTTCCGGGCGGGTTCGGCTGCGCGGGCGCGTTGCGCTTCGCATCTGTTTCGAACACAGCCGGAACGAGTACAGTATTTGTACGTTTCTGAGCCATGTCTGCCACGGATTCCTTTCTTATCTCGTACTCCCGACTCTGGTCACCGCCCCCTTCCGGTTTCAAGGCTCGGCCAGCCTCCCCCCCCTCTGTCGATGGTGCATTGAGGGTGAGAGCGTGCAATGATGGGAGCATCGCGCTTTCTACAAAATTTGTGCCTAACCTCATCCCACACGATACCCGCTTATCACCGACGTGGACATGAGCCCAATCGATTCGGCTCCGCGTTTGAAACCCGTGAATTGCGACTCGCGCACCGCTACATGTGGTCTCCCACAGTCGGACGCGGACGGTCCCAAATCGTTAGGATTTTGTACCGCGTCGTCATTCAAAACGGCAGCGAGTCGCATGGGGGGGGTATGTGTGTTGTTTATAATGTGTCAAGACTACGCCTCGTCTGGGCTAGGAGTTGCCTCCGCGACCGGAGCAACGGCCGTCTCGACCTCGTCGCTCTGGGGCATCTCCGCAGGCCCCTTGGCGAAGAGCAACTCGTCGACCTTGTTTGGATCAGGCTCTTCGTATGATGCGCCTCAGGCGGTAGGAAGTGTTGGGCGAGCGGGTAGGCCGAGCTCCAGGCGCTTGCGCATTACCAACGCATTTGTGATCTCGGCCATCGGGTGGCGAGCTTCGGTCTGTTTGCACACTATTTACAAACATGGCTTTACCTTATCATCACCGCCAGAAGGGGAATCTCAGGCTCAGAACGGGAAACTCCTAAGGACTTCGCGCCTTGGGTCATCATCAACTCGCGTGGGCGATCCACGGCGATTCCGGAATCTATTAACTCGTCTCGCAGCGTCGAGGGCAGTCTCGCGCCACTTGACGCGCGTTTTGGTATTCCCAGCGCCTGCTGCGACCTCCACTCGGGCGCGCCGTAGCCGGCTGCTAGCGACACCACCACCGACTCGAGACAGTTTGCTCCATTGAAGCACGGGCAGCAGCATCCACACGACGGCGAGCAGCGTGTGGGCCACCAGCAAATCGAGTTGCAGTTTTGGTAGCAATCGTATGGAGGTTGGTATTTCACATACTGTACCATTCGTTCGTACGCTCTAAACGCGTTCATTGCGTTGCCGTGTGCGTCCACATCCGAGACGGGGTAGAGCTCGACGCGTGTTTGCGTCCAGCGACGGTACCAGTTGTGGGGGTCGTTTGTCGGCGAGACCTCGTGGTGGCCGTTTGAGAGCACGTCGATGAAGAAACTCGTTGGGCTACCAAGCTCGGGGGGTAGGAACAACTGCACATCGCGTTGTATGCTCTCCGGCACATTCTCAAAGTATAGCGACACGTGCGCCGCAATCTCGTCTCCACCCTCGTTTTTGAGAAATTTGCGGAGACACAACTCGAACCCGTTTCGGGCAGCTGACCAGACGGTGTCGCCCGCCCACTCGCTACGATTGAGATAGGCGATCGCAAAGTAAACCTTCATGCGAGACTTCCCGTCTCTGATGTTTCCACTGGAACGTGGGCGGCGCGCACAAATCTCCAGACACTTCTCGTGTAACCGTGCACCGTGGCTAGCGTCGTGTCTACGACGCCGCGCAGTTTTGAGGTCGGGTGGTTGTTGTACTGCGTCCAGCACAGCCACAACAGCAACGCCAGCGCCAACATCAGCTCGATGGTTTGCCTCAGAAAAAACGATGGCCGCTCCATTACTCTCCGCGCAACGTCTTCACAGCGCAAGCATGTGCGACGCCGTTCGCTCCCTTCCATCTCATCCGTTCCATACGAGCCTTGCGAAATAGCAGACGACTGGTCCGAGTCATACGAATCGTCCTGGACGATGGCCCTCTCGCAATCCGATGCCGCGCGTTTGGTCTTGTTGCGAGACGTTCGTCGCTTTTTGTGGTTTCGTACTCCGCCCGTCTTCGTCATATCCGCGATGCGCCTCCCACGAACAGCAAAACACGTACGCTTAGCGGCGGGCAGAGGGAAGGGGGGGCGGCTGGGCGGAAGCCAACCCCGATAGCCCCACACGAGGCCCGCCAGGTAAGAAGACCGGAACGGGAAGAAAGAAGGCCGGACCCATGCGCTCTCCAAAACGTCCCTCAAAGCCACGAAGCGACGACTCGAAACCGTCCTCGTTGTCCGGCGCTAAAGTGACCACTCCACGAGACCGCAAGAAGACGTACGCTTCTAATCGACGAGGATCGCCACAAGCACCTCCGGGTGCGCCGGTGCAAGATCCTGCTAACCGTCGAGCCAAGGCGCTGTTTCCGGGGTACCCGCGGCTGGAATCCCCCTAAAACCATGTCGCCGCTCTGGGGGTGCGTCGTTCTTCTATCCGGAATTTTTGTAGCTACCATTTGCATGGCACTGAGGAACGTCGTGATGCCTAGGGTGCGTATGACATGGATCGGACTCAGATTCCTCGCGAAGCGCGCGGGTTTGCATACGACCAAAGAATTAAAAAAGGCGGACGAGCACGCTTAACACACGCGCGCGCGGCACAACACGAACGCCAGGTTAGGCAAGAAGCTCTACGTTCACGACGACAAACTTGCCGACGTCGTTCCCATCGCTGTCGAGCAGCATGCTGGCCATTGGCTCGATGTCTACAGACACGGCGACGGTCCTAGCGTCCACGGACAGCGAGCGTAGCTTGTCCACGAACCTCTGTACCGAATGTCGATTGCTTGTGAGCGTAGAGATCGCGAATATGTACTGTGAGATCGCGTTGGTGTCGTTTTTGCCGTATGAAGCGGAAACTTGTGTGTGGAGATCGCGAAGCGAATTTATGTTCTGCTTGTAGATGTCGCTCATCGCTGCGTCCATGCGTGTGATCCCCGACCGCTTGGGGATCGTGTTGCGTTGCACCTCCGCAATTGCGGCGTCCAAGTCCACGCCCGTTTCCGAATTTACCTTCCACAGTGAGAGAAGTGCAAAGTTGCCCGTCGCCATGTCCTTTGGCGTCGCGCCAGCGATCGTCGTGTCGTGCGTCTGCGCGATGACGAACTGCGCCGTAGAATGGTTCAGGGACCGCAGCTCGGGGTTCTTGAACAGCTCCTCTTCTGTAGACAGTATGAATTCGACCATGCTACCATAGAAGACGTGCCCTGTGTCCACGTTGGACGGTCCCACGTCGAGTTGTGTGATCGCACGGGCGACGGAGGGACCGACGAGCTCCGCGATGCGCTTGTCGCCCCTCGCCAAGCGCCTTCGCGAAATCCGGTCTTGTGCGGAACGGGAGTACAGCAGCGAAGGCGAGACCGGGCTGGTTCCTTCGATTGCCAGCGCCTCCATTTCTCCAACCGGTGCATTCTTGTGGAGGCTCGAAAACGAGTCGATGTCTTTCACCAAAGCCCTGTCCTCCTCCGGCATCGCCTCCAGCTCTGCTTGCGAGAACATCGCCGCGAACCACTTGATTCGCAGCTTCTCTACAAGCGCTTCGCTGTCCTCTGGATCGCGACCTTGAGTTGCGGACATCGCGCCCGTGACCATCGCATCAAACGCCATGCTCCGGGGTATGGCCATCGCAATCGCGTGGCCGGCAACTGCAGCCGCGCCCTGATTGCCCGCATCTGACGCGTTACCCGCATTTGCTGCGAGAACGCAGATGCCGACAAAATGCATGGACAGTGCATTCGCGATCCGCGCCGCCACCGGGAACGTTTCAGCAAGTGTCGGGTCGAGGGCGATGCGCCGGGCGTCCATGACGACCGACGTGACGTGCGCGCCACTTCCGTCGCAGTCGTCCGACGTATTGCACGCCGTGCGCGACGCCTCCGCCTTCCACGATTCAGCAGCCATCATCTGCATCCCGGTGGGCGTGATAACGGTGCGGCCGTCGATGCGGTACGGGCATATCGAGCTAACGAACGTGGACAGCGCGTTCGCAACGGCACCAGACCACCGCGAAGCGGCGATTCCCGGGTAGCGGCATTCCTGCATGAACCGCTCGAATGCACCTCCGTTCCAATTTGTCTCGAGTCGCATGGCCGACGTGATGAGGGACTCGAACGATTCGCGTTCGAGTGAGATTGGACGCGACACCACGCTAGAGCACATGTCGTACGTGCTCCCATCAATCCCGAATGGGACGCGCATCACCGACTTTGACAGCGGAGGCGCCGGCTTGAACACGACGGCTTGGCGCACGGATACGGATTGATTGTAAACACCCTCGAGTGCATCGGCCGCACGCTTGCATGCCACATTGTGATCGGCGTCGTCGTAGAGGACGATCTTATCATACTCTTTCCCAGTTTTATCGTCTATGAATGTCACGTTTGAGATCTCCACCAACGCGCCGAAGTCGAGCCAGCTCGCATACACGATGGGTACTACTGTCGAACAACGTTGCATCTGTACGTTCAGAATTGAATCGATCGCAGTGCTCGCTTGTCCGCTCATTGTGTTTACCACCGTGCCATCGATCCCAACAGCCACACGAGACGTGGTGATGTTAAGCCTCATCCTATTTGATAGGTACAGCGTCGAACCAGTCGATTCGTTGTATTTCTCAAAGCACCCAGCCGAGGACGAATCGATCTTGATTTCGACGGGCGAGGGAGAGGATGTGAGCAACAGCCCGACCGCCCGTTGGCACCCGGTAACGTGCAAGTCGGTCTCGGCGCGCGCAGCCGCAGATCCAATTGTAGTGGACGCCTTATTGGTAAGAAACACCCCGTCGAGATCCGGTTCAATCCTCGAGGCGGAGAAGCGCACCACTGGGTACGCAACGACTGCCTGGTCGGGGATGTACGGCTTTGCTGTGAACTCTTGTGGGGTTGCAGGCACCTCAATGGTTGGAGATGCGGGAACATCGGATGTTTGTTCTGGCGGCTGCAACTTTAGCATTTGTGGGATTGGGACGTGGGAAGCGATGGGCCGGACGCGCGTCTCCGTACTATCCAAACGACACCTCCGACCTTATGGACTGCATGTGTGGGCGCAGTGTGTCGATGGGCGCCTCGCACGAGTCTGGCGACCCAGGGCCGGCATGTCAGAAAACGCCGACAAGCGGCAGTGTGTGCGTGACCACCCTTCCTGCTGGACACCGACGGTGCTTGTCAATTCACCCGCGCCGTTCGTACCCACGCCGCTTGTGCCTGCCGCGCCGGCGGTGCCGCCCCCGGGATCCGACGAGCGGGTGTGTCACGTTGAGCCAACGTGCCCGGCTGCGTCGGTGCAGTCCGAGGCCATGGGTCGGCTTGCAGAGGCGCAACGCCGGAGTTTGAAGTACAGGGACCCCGGATTCCCGGGCGCCGGGCTCTTACGAGAGGACGGCGGCGTGTTTGGCGTCATGTCTCGTGCGATCTCAGAGGGAAGATCGTCATGGCTGTAAACGAATATGGGGGAGGTGGGCGCTTCTAGACGGAAAAGAGGGCAGCCTCCAACAACCTCATGGACGTGGATGCGTTGGTGGACGCATGGAAGGCTCAGATGCACACCGGTCCAAAACACGAGAGGAGCAGCGAACCGACTTCGGAAGGAAATGAAAAGAAGAAGGCAGCGCACGATGAGCGCCAGAGTAAGAGTTTGATGGAGCTCCAAACGGCCGGAGACCAAAAATACGAACTGGAGAAAACGAGAGGAGAACTCATGGATACGAATCAGAGATTGAACAAGGAGTTGGATCGGTTTCGGTGTGGAGCCTCTTTACAGTGGATACGAGCAATGGAGTGGCACGTGGACCATCTGTACGAAGGTACGTTCCTCAACATGGGGCGCTGGGGGGCCATGGTACGGATGTTATCCGGAAATTCGTACGCGGATCGCGATATCGCAAACGAACACTTTCCAGTGGAAGTCGTGCGTGACGAGTACCGTCCGTATGCATCCACGGCCCTCATTCAACACCGCGATCGCATGCGAACTGAGGTTCCAGACGTTTACACGTTTGTAGAGGAGACACTTCTGAATAATGGGTTCCTGGTGGTGAGGCCGCCAAGCCCGTTGCCAGCACAAGACCCGTACGCAGGCGAAGACGATGGCGAAGAGGGAGGCGTCGACGACGACGCTCAGGCAGACGTTATGCCAGACGTTGCGCCACCTCGGCCTGACCCAAAGGCGTACAAGTACGAGACCCTTCTTAAGGTTTGCATCGACGTGCTACCCGACAAGATCAGCCTGGCAAAGGAGTATCTGTCCACGGAGGATCACTCCATGTTCTCTCACTCGTACGATTATCTGCTGCAATTCAATCAAGAAGGTGGCGCGATTCGAATCCCGGAGTGGCGCTCGTATTTTTACAGAGCGGCCTCCAAAGACCCGTCGCAGCAAGACGGAGTGCCTCTTGCCAATCGCAACGCGGACATTGCGGCGCTTTTCAGATCGATGGTGCTATGGAGCGTAGTCTTGGCATCGGAGGCAAAGAACGATGCCGAGTGTTCAATTGCTGCAAGGCTCAACTCCGTGCCCGCAGAGAAAGACGGCCGATACGACGGTGTAATCTACCAGATTCGCCGGCTGCATGCTGGAATGCTCTCCCGAGGAGAGGACATGGCATCGGAAACCACCGCGGAACGCTACAAAACGTATACATCTTTTGTTAATGAATACGCTCCATCCGTCAAGACACTGGTTTCCACAGTCGTGCGAGATGTGAATACTTCTCCGCTCGTCGATCTTTTGGTGTGCGTTTGCGAGGTGGGACTGGCACTCATGGCCGCGAGGTACGCGTCGGGAAGGACCACACGCGACGAAAGCGGATTCAGGACGAGTACGCCTTTGCAGATGATGCCATTTCCCATCCCAGTGTTTCGAAAGAAGTATGAGATAGACGTATTGCACACTGCCGACGATATCGACCCGGAGCCTGAAATAATGGAAGACGCGGGCACCGATCTACCCGATCTACCCGACTCACAGGACTCACAGACAACAATCACCGACGGCGAACATGGTTCGTGATTCACTCGGAGCTCAGAAGCTCCATCAACGCCCGGCCTCGTTTCATCCACCAAGACCCTAGCTCGTGAAGCTGTGTATCACGGTCGCAGACGTACAGTAAGCTTCCGCGTATGTTTGTAATGCTGAACTGCTTTTTTAGCTGGCTCATAAGTCGCGGTTCCATGGCGAACAAGTGCCGCGTCACGGCCAGCTGCGCGATGTGTCTATGCAGTAAACAATCGGAAGCTCCCGAGCACGGAGACCTCATTTTTTGGGGGGTCCTATTAACGGCAGCAGGCAATGTGCGGTTTCCCGAAAACCCGCACTTCAACTCGACGACGACAAGGGCGTTGGTTGCCTCGTGATAGCATATCATGTCCGCCGCCGTGGCAATGCCGTGTGCGCGAGACAGCGATACCCGTTGGCCAATCACGGGTTGCAGCCCAGCCTTCTCCAGGGCGGAGAACGCGAGCGTCGTAAACTTGAACTTGGACGCCCGGTTGCGAGCGGCGTCGCTCGCGCCCGCGAGTCGTGACACCTGAGAGTCGACAGCCTTTCCACGCCGGAGACCGCCGTTGTTGCCTTGCCAGGCCCCCGGGGTCCATTCAGTAGACGAAACGGCGCTGTCATCCAGCTCGCCGGCAGAGTATAGTTTCGTATGCAGCCGTTTGGTGATTCCCTTCAGCGTGGGCCCTTCGAATCCGCCGTGTGCGTCGACAGCTCGGTACCCTTTGTAGCGTCCTTTTGTAAGTTTCCCCGGAGACGTCTGTTGCAAGAACGCCTTGAGCCCGCGCGGTAGCGTCATGCCGACGAGAGCTTGACCGCCGCAAGCTCTGCTCCGAGGTTAGCGCTGACATCCGATGCTAGCCGCTCGTAACGTGGACTATGACGCTGCGTTTTGTGCGCATGTGATAAACAACCGCCTTCGGTCCGTTGGGTGTCCATTGTATTCCTACGTCGATTCCTGGCCCGACCTCTTCTCTGGCAACAACCGAATAGCTGGAATGCTGCGCGTGATCGTGCTTTTCTAGGAGGTAAATGTGGTACTCATGCGAAGGAAAGTACAGCACGAATGCGCCAGAGGGCGAAGTGCCATGGCGCTTATAGATCGGACCGAACCCATGGCCGGTTACCACGTTCTTTGGTAGTACCGAAATACGTCTTTGGACTCCGCCGCTGGTATGGACGGAAGCAAGAGCATTCAAGCACGACTGTCTTTCACTTCCGTGTCTGAATTTGTGCACGCTGGAATGGGAGAAGTAGCCGAGCATGCACAGTGCTGAATCCATCTCGCACATCAACCCACATGCCTCCAGACCGCTTGGGATGCGGGCTGCTCGATCCACGTGTCGCCGTAGCGCCCCGTCCCGATCAAAAACCAACGACTCCGAAAACAAGGACGCAAGTTCTTTGCAGGCGCGAGCGAGATTGAAAAGGTCGCACGCGCGCAAGGATGTTGCAATGTACGAGACGATTTCCAAAGGGATGCACGCGAATGCACACACCGACGTATCCGGATTTTCCGTAAATGGCCTGCCCGAGTCCCCGGCGCTGTGAAACGCGAGCATGGACTCGGGGGAGCAAACTGCGTGGAGCAACCGTCTCGCGTCGATGTGCTCGCTCCGCCCTCCCGCGATGACGAAGGCAACGCCGTCTTGCCCGCGCTTCTGTTCTGAATGAGCACGAACACACGCGACTAACGCTATGGCATCGTCCACCGCGGGTGTATTCTGAAGCGGCGCGGGTGGCTCCATGCCAAACGATCAGCTATGGGTACGGGGGATAACCCAAACGCGAGCAGCACTAAGCGGGTCGAGAAGTGCTTCTGCACTGTACTCGCACACCGTGCAACCCGTGACGGTGGTAAGCAGGCAGCTTGTACTTAAAGGGCTGGTTTTGTCGTCGTGGAGGAGTTAGTGGCCGTTGCAGTCGCGTCGCAATGGGCAGCCACGGCCGCCGGAGACACCACCTTGGAGCCGCGACGCTGCTGCTGCTCCACGCCGCCGGTTTGCCGGACGTCCGTGCCCAGACATTGGACGATGGCATCATCATCGCCAACGAGTGCGACTACGTCGCCGCCGAGTACACCAAGCTGGTCGTACGCACGGCGTCCATGACCAACCCGAGCCAGACCATGTACTCGAACATTGGAAACTGGCGCTCCGACCCGTGGCTAAACCAGCAAGCGACGGGGACCCCCATCTGCAATGCCGATCGGTGCGCCGGTCCCGCCGCCGACGGGTCCTACTACCTCGTTTACGCGCAGGACAGGTCGGCGTTGTTTGCGGACTATCCGTCCACCGCCGTCGTCGGCGCGCCAATGTATGATACTTCCATACCGAGCGGGATGCTGATCAGCAACGTTATCGAGCTTCCGGACGGTTCGTTGCACGATCTGCACATCGACATCGACTACGCATCAATTCCGGCGGGCATGCAGTCATGGGAGTACTACATGGCCAACGCAAACCAAGAGACTGGATTAAATGGAAACATGATCGCGATCAATCAACTCTCTCCCGGTGGCCTCTCCTCTACAACCGACGGGCACGTTACGCCGTGGCATCAGACACTTGGTGGCGGCCGCGGAGGCAACACGCCGGTGGCTGGAATGGGAGCTGGCGACTACTACACCGTAAAGTACAAGGCGACGGTGTACCAGAGCGGTACGACCACGCCGCTTACCGTCGGTGCGATGAAGATTGGGTTCTTCGACCTCGACCACGGAACGTTTCCGAGCTGCAACAACGCCTGTGGGTTTGGGCACATGTCTACCACGATTCCACAGGGTGCGGCGTGCGACGTTTGTGGCACCAACAACGGGTACGTGGACTTCACAACCAGCAACGGTGCATCTAGCTGCGAGTGTTACCTAGACGGCCGCCTCCGACGCGAGCCAGGAATCTGGGGCTCCGAGTGCATCAGCGTCCAAGTCTCGAGCGCTGGGACGGGGGGGGTTGCAAAGGGCATGACCTACGTCCCCGAAGCCGGAACGCCGGTGCCTCCTTCTGGGTTGCCCGTGGGCGAGGCCCTTGAGGTGACGTTCGAGAACGCCAACACCATTCGCGCGTGCGGCATCGACACGGGTACCGGAGACAACAACCCCGAAGACCCGATGGACGTCAACAACGGGGGTGTGCCCCCAGGCAGCTACACTACGAGCTGGTGGGCGAACGCGGGATCACTAGGGTCATTTACTGCCAACAATAACAACCAAAAGGCACAGACCGTCACGCTCATCTACGAAGAATTCAGTTCGTTAACGTGGGACATGAGCACCGCGTTTACGGGGGGCTGCGGATCGCAGCGCGACGTGGGCTGGAGCTCGGGAGCCTGCGACGAGGCGGCACCCGGGTGGGTCAGCGGTCGCAACTTCTTGCTCGCCGGCGAGAGCGACGCCATCCCGCCCTGCCCCCCAAGGCCACCCGAAATGCCACCGCCGTCGCCCCCGCCCTCGCCCCCGCCGCCGTCTCCACCGCCGCCGACGCCTCCCCCGCCGTTGCCGCCGCCGCCCTCGC
>Ga0209603_1004110_pt1 | contig 12327 bp, 13 predicted proteins | sample COGITO_mtgs_1206_FD_184812 | JGI IMG/M metagenome (GOLD analysis project Ga0209603, IMG submission 184812) | Pelagic marine microbial communities from North Sea - COGITO_mtgs_120607 (SPAdes) (version 2) | ecosystem: Environmental > Aquatic > Marine > Epipelagic ... | reverse complement strand
AAATCCATGCAGCATGCCCGCCTGCGCGCTTTTGACCAACCAACAACCGGCAAAGACCAGTTCTTGGCCAGCGGCAATCGGCGTGGCAGTTACCTTGCGGCCCGTTTCGCGAAACAGATGATAATTAGCCCCTGATGCGTGGCGTGATGACGGCGTGGTAATTGGGCTAAAATGACAGCCGCCAATCGTTGCCGAAACACCATCATCACAACGCTGGCGAAGCTGATCCAGAGCCATTCTTGCCGCCCCATATTGCCCACCGCCGACCGCCATAATGAGCCGGCGCATGATAAGCGCCCAAAATGATTGCGGCAGATCGGCAAAGGCGGCCATGGTCACGCTGGCATAACCCGCCGGATGCAAGTCAACCGCTTGCTCAATAATCCGATCACAAGCCTTGTCAGCCGCCGCGCCTAGCCGCGCTGCGCCAACACCAAGACGGCGCAATTGCCATGAAGACAGCGCGATATCACCTGTTGCGGCATCTTGGCGATCAAGATCAGCCAGAAATTTTCGGATACGAACGCGTTCAAACTGGTGATTTTGGTTACTAGGATCAATTTCAAAATCGCAATCAAGATGACGGCAAACCGCCTTTAACTGATCGGGCATCCAGCCCAAAACCGGCCGCGCAACGACAACATCATGCTGCAATCGGTGGCAAGCAATCCCGCCAAGACCGTTTAAACCCGATGATTTCAACAAGCGCATTGCCACGGTTTCAGCCTGATCGCTGGCATGATGCGCAAATAGCAAAGCGGCCTTTTTTTGCCGTGCCACTGCTAATAGCGCGTGATGCCGGTTGATCCGCGCCCATTCCTGTGATCCGGCTGTCGGGCGCGGTTCGGTAATCTGGATAATATCGCTGCCAATGCCAAAGCGGCGCAAACGCGTTTGCACCCTTTCTGCCTCATCACCCGAGCCTTCACGCAAACCATGATCGACAATCACCGCATGATGATGCTTGCCGGTTACATTGGCATAACGCTGCGTCAATAAAGTCAGCGCGGTACTATCTGGCCCACCCGACAATGCTGTGACATAGCCTTTGCATTGATCAAGCCCCAGCCCCGCCATGACAGCGGCGAAACGGGCGTCAAAAGCCACAATCGAGTTAGCTTTTACACTTGGCAGCATCACTAAGGGCGGCAAGCTGGGCCATGAAAGCTTCAGGCGGCGTATCAAGAAGCTTTGGCAAGGATGCGTAGATTTCGCAGGCTTGTTCTGCTGGTGCGAAATGCGAGACTGACTCGGCGATCCACATGGTTGTATCAACAAGCCGTGCATCATTTGCATAGGTGCTGTTAAATTCGGAAAATGTCATGGCGGCTTTTTCATATTCACCGCGCATGAACTGCACCCGCCCCAGCCAGAAAGTGGCATCGGCCTGACGTTGGTGATCTTTGTTGAAGACCCGAAATTCGGCAAAGGCCAATTCGGCTGTTTCCAAATCATTCTGCAAGGCTCGCCCAAGCGCAAAGCGATATTGCTCTTCGGGGCTAACCGCAGGCAAAACCGCAGGTTCGGCAGGTTGCGCAGGAACGACAGGTACATCATTTACCGCAACATCGGCGTTCAGGGTGCCTGCATCGCCAGAAACCGCATTATCAGCAGTTGATGCGCTGTCACTGGCCTTCTCAACACCATCTTTGGTGGCGGCGTCGGGTGCGCTGGCCGTATCCAATGTCTCTAGCTCGCGGTTAAGCGCGCCTTCTTCAACCGACCATTTGGTGACACCACTATTGCTTTCGCGGGTCATTTGTACATTGGCTGGCGCATCGGCAGCGGTTGTTTCCTGCTGTGCTGCCGCACTGGCAAGATCACTGCCGCCAAGCGAGATCAGCGTTTGCACCCGCTTTTCCAGCCGCAGCAAACGAAATTCGGTATCAGATGTGATTTCAAGTGTGCGTTCCATCCGGCGACTGGTCATTGCCAATGTATCATTCAGCTTTTCCATCTCATTGCGAAGCGCATTCAGATCAGCCACCTGCGCAGTGCCAGCCTGTGCCGAGCTTGACCCAAGCTGTTCAACCTTAAGCTTGATTTCGCGAAGATCCTGTTCAATGACCCCACGGATTTCTTTCAAACCCTGCTCCAGAATATCCATGCGTTGCTGTTGGCGTGTTAACAGCGCGCTGGAATTTGACGATATCGCATTATCGCTTGCCGCGCTTTGTGCCATCGCATTTGCTGGCAGCAGCAAACTGGCCAACACCAAAAAGACTATCCGTTTATTCATCACGTCAATTCCCAACGACAAAGAAAAATTGATGATTGCAATCATCTGTTGCAAACATACTACAGGCGATTTTAGGCAGAAATTAGGCAAAAAAAGAGGGGCTCTTGCCCCCCTTTTCAAACAGATCAACAGGTCTAGTTTAGAACGGTTGCAGCACGGCGGTTAAATTCCCATGACCCTTCATTTGAACCAGAAACCGCTGGGCGCTCTTTACCATATGACACGGTACGGATGCGAGAAGCGTTGAGGCCCTTTGCGAGAAGATAGTCACGGACAGCCACTGCACGGCGATCACCAAGCGCTAGGTTGTACTCGCGGGTTCCACGCTCATCGGCATGACCCTCAATTATAACGACCATAGTTGGATTCACATTTAAGAATGCGGCCTGACGATCCAGAATAGCTTGTGCCTCACCGGCCAGCTCAGAGCTGTCAAATCCGAAATACACAGTGTTACCAACTTGCGCCAGCTTTTCAGCATCGCTCATCTGTGTTGCCGTTGTTGAGCTGCTGCTTGATCCAGCTGATGTTGCACTGCTTGATGAGCTGCCAGAGGCACTCTCACTGGCAACGTTTGAAGCCGTTTCACAGGCAGTGAAAAGAAAAGCTACTGCGCATATAGCGAAGAGTCGTTGAAACATCTGTATGCTCCCCAATTTTTTTCCGGCACACCGGATGGTTTCCATTTCTTATTGTATCCGGTGGCCTCGTTAACAGCAAGCCAACGGAACACCACGGTACTCGTCTTGCGACCCCACCACGCATTCGGGCTAAGCCACACCAAATTCTGCACTGTCCTTACATCAAATTTATGGCAAATGAAACCAAAAAATTGACCAATCAACTATAAAGTCGAAATTTTTTAGAAAGACCGCCTATCTTCGCGCCGAATAACATGATGATGATCGCCCTGCCCAAACATCATCGGGCACACCAATTACTATTTCCCAAGGCCTGCAGACAAAGATTGCAAAATTTCCATTAACTTGCCGAATTCGTTTCGTTAACGCAATATAGGCGACCATGCTGGATCAGATGCATCCGATGGGGTAATGATACGCTTCTCATTAAACCCGGTAATATCGATCCGGTAAACGTGCGTATCGCCACCACTGCCATCGGTTTCAAAGGGCTGTTGCTTGAAATACATCAAGACTCGGCCATTTGGTGCCCATGTTGGCCCTTCAACAAGAAACCCACTTGCAAGAAGCCGCTCACCAGACCCATCAACATTCATCACGCCAATGTAAAATTGGCCATTCGCCATTTTGGTAAAGGCAATGATATCTCCGCGGGGCGACCAAACCGGCGTTGCATAGCGGCCTTGGTTAAAGCTAATGCGCCGAACATTGGCACCATCAGCATCCATCACATAAAGCTGTTGGCTGCCGCCACGATCAGAATTGAACACAATTTTTGAACCATCGGGTGAATAGGATGGTGATGTGTCAATCGACGCCGATTGCGTCAGGCGATTGATCGCTTGAGTTCGCATATCCATTTCATAAATGTCGGTCATGCCATTTTGCGCAAGACTCATGATCAATTTATCACCTGATGGCGCAAAGCGGGGTGCAAAGGTCATGCCCGGGAACGAGCCAAGCCGTTCGGTGCGCCCTGTCGCAATTTCGAACAAATAGACATTTGGTTCATCATTGAAATAGTTCAGATAGGCAATTTCATTGGCTGTTGGTGAAAAACGCGGGGTCAAAACCAGATCAGCACCTGAGGTCAAAAATTGATGATTATGGCCATCCTGATCCATAATGGCCAACCGCTTTAAACGGCGGCTTTGCGACCCTGATTCAGCAACATAGACTACGCGCGTATCAAAATACCCTCTGTCACCAGTGAATTCCTCATAGACGAAATCGGCAATCTGATGCGAAATCCGGCGAATGGCATTTTGATCGGCATTGCCGCCACCGCCAGTGATATTGCGCTGGATCACCACATCCCACAGCACAAATTCCACCTGCAACATGCCAGCCGAATCAACATATGCCGACCCAACAAGAAGCCCCTTGACCCCCAACGGGCTCCAATTGGTGAAATTTGGCCGAATTGACGGCGCTTTTGGTGGCTCGATAAAGGCCGCGCTATCAACCGGCGCAAACAGACCTGAACTTTCCAGATCTTCGGAAATAATCTGGGCGATTTGTTTGCCGACCTCGGACACGACACCATCAGGGCCGGTAAAATTGGCGATCGCGATCGGTGTTGGCGCGACCTGACCTTCGGTTATATCAATGCGAAGCTGGGCATGCGCGATATTACCGAACAGACCAAAACAAGCCGCAACCACAATTACCAATCGCAAAAACATCATCATCGCTAATCCATTCCTATCTTTTTACCTGCCAATATGCGCTGTGCGGCGCAAACCATGTCACTTCATTATCGTGTTAAAAATTTCGGATCAAACCCGAAGATAAAGCTTTTCCATTGTTCATATTTGTCCAACGGCACCGGCAAAGGCGAACATTTAAACATTGTGCGAATGGCCTCATCGGCGGCAACCCGATATGTCCGGTCGGTGGCAAGTCGCATTTTATTGTCAACCTCGGCAGTCAAAACCTTTCCGTCTCTATCTAACGTGACAATTATGTCAACAATTAGCGTGTTTGCACCTGCCGTGCCAATTGGCGGCGACCAGCATGATGACACATGCTGGCGAATGCGATCAATGTCGGAAAGGCCAAGCGGGCCAACAACTGGCTTTTCGGGCGCGCGGATGGCATTGCCAGCCGCCGTTGTCAAATTGCTGGTCAAAGTTTCAGCCGCTTCTTTACGTTCTTTTTCGCGCCGTTTCTTTTCGGCATCTTCGGATACCGCCTTGGCCTTGGCAAGATTTTGCATCACCCCGCTCAACGCGTCTTCGCGCTGTTTTTGCAACGCTTTCTGGCGTGCCAGCTTATTGATGCGTTTGGGCGGTGATTGCGGCAGACGTTTTGGTGCTTTCAGAGTCGCGGTGGTTTTTGGCTTTGATTTTGGCGGCGCCGGTGGCTGGGCAATTGCCGGCTTGGGCTTGGGCGTGATTTTTTGTGGCAGGATTTCTGCTTTTGGATCAGGCGCTTTTGAGACTGGCTTGGCAACGGGCTTTGGCGCGGGCGGTTTTGCACGCGGCGGGGCTGGCGGTGGTGGCGGGGGTGGCTTTTTTGATTTTACTGCCTTTTGTTCCTTTTTTGCTGTATTCGGCTTATCGCCTTGCGTCAAATTTGTCGTTGGCACTGATTGCACCATTTCCATCACCACGATGGGCTGTTCGGCGGGAAGATCGCGCTTGATTGACGGCAAGCCAATCCACGCCAGTGTTGCAACACTGACGTGCAATCCAACCGAAATAATCAACGAACGACGATCCATCTCTAGCGTTCCACGCAAATTTCCATCATGCAGTCATTATTTCGCTTCAGGAAGCTGGGCCACTAATGCAACCTTTTCAAATCCGGCTGCCTGAATGCGACCCATAACACCAAGCACATCGCCATAGGTCACTGCCTGATCACCACGCACAAAAATACGAACATCAGGATTGGCGTTGGAAATGGCCTTCAGGCGCGGGATCAAAACCTCGGCGTCAACCGCGGCTTCTTGCAAATAAAGACTCCCATCAGCTTTGATCGAAACCACCAAAGGCGCTGCATCAGCATTGATTGCCCCAGCTTTGGTTTTTGGTAAATCAACCTCAACACCAACGGTCAAAAGCGGTGCTGTCACCATAAACACAATCAGCAGCACCAGCATAACATCAACAAAGGGTGTGACGTTAATCTCGCCCATTGGACGATGCCGCCGCCCGCCGGTTGATCGTTTGACTCCCGCTCCCATTATTTGCCGCCTTCATCAAGCTGGCGCGCCAAAAGCGTGCTGAATTCCTGCGCAAATGTTTCAAGCCGCGCGCCAAATCGTTCAAGATCACCAGCAAATTTATTATAGGCAATAACCGCCGGAATGGCCGCCGCTAGCCCAAGCGCGGTGGCAAAAAGCGCCTCGGCAATTCCGGGCGCGACAACCGCAAGGCTGGTGTTTTTTGACTCGGCAATCGACTGGAACGAACTCATGATCCCCCAGACCGTGCCAAGCAAACCAACAAAAGGCGATACTGAACCAATTGACGCCAGAAGATTCATCCCGCGCTCCATCCGTTCCATTTCACGCGTGATGGTGAAATTCATCGACCGGTCAATCCGGCTAACCAATGACGCGCGCAAATCGGCACGGCCAGCATCGGCAAGCCCGCGTGACGTTGCCCGTCGCCATTCACGCATCGCTGCAACAAACACAATTGACATTGCATCGCGCGGATTGGCACCTGTATCATCATACAGCTTATCAATCGATCCACCTGACCAGAAAGCATCTTCAAAGGCCTGCGCCAAACGCCGCTCGCGCCGAATGATGGTGATTTTTTCCACCACAATCGCCCAGCACCAGATCGATGCAAAAATCAAAAGCAACATGACCAGCTTGACGAAAGGATCCGCCGCCCAGAACAACCCCATGATGCTAAGATCTGCACTTGAATGGGTTACCGTCAACTCCACAGAATTCATTTATTCACCCTCTGTTTTCGTCCAAATAGCATTTTCGTTCGCACCTTTCGCCGGTGCGAGTTATCCATCTGACAATGCCAGATCGGAAAATTTGGCTTTGACCGCCGCCGGCAGCCGACATATTTTTGGCCGCGCCCCATCGGCCAGCGCGACAAGTCCTATGTCTACGACAAGTCGGGCAAGAATATGGCGATTTTCACGATTTATGATTTTTTGTTGAAGTTTCAGCGATGCGCCGCCAAGCCGAAGCAAGCCGCTTTCAACATCAAGAATATCACCAAGACCAGCAGGAAGATGAAAATCAGCCTCGATCCGGCGCACCACAAAGCCTAATCTGTCATCGGCAAGCATCGCCGGCTGGTCAATGCCAAGACATCGAAGCCACGCTGATCGGGCGCGTTCGGCAAAGGCCAGATATTGGGCATGATAAACAACGCCGCCAGCGTCGGTATCTTCATATTGAACACGAAGCGAATAAAAATGATTGCCAGCGTCGAACCGGCCATCAAGCATGGCATCGGCACCGGCTGCCAGATTGGCATGATCGAAGGTTCCTGCCTGATTTTTTTGCCGACCACCCACCATCATACCCTATTCGATATCTGCCTTATCACCGGCGATTTGCGTCAGAAGGTCAAGCTGTTTGGCAGCCGATGCAGGCGGCGTCATACCAAGATAGGCCCAGCCACCAACCGACAGGCACCGCCCACGCGGGGTTCGCATCAGTAATCCGGTTTGCATCAAATAAGGTTCGATCACTTCTTCCAAAACATCACGCTGTTCAGACAATACCGCCGCCAGCGTTTCCACACCAACCGGCCCACCAGCATAGGATTCAGCCAAACAGGCAAGATAGCGCCGATCCATCTGATCAAGGCCGTTGGCATCAACTTCAAGCCGGTGCAAAGCGGCATCGGCAACCACCGCGGTTACGGTTCCAGCGGCCTCGACCGCCGCAATATCACGAACCCGCCGCAATAGTCGGCCCGCCACACGCGGCGTTCCGCGCGCACGCCCAGCAATTTCGGCCGCGCCATCAGCGCCAAGATCAAGCCCAAGCTTGATCGCCTGTTTGGTCAGAATAAGTGACAATTCATCAGGGGTATAAAACTGCATCCGCATTTGAATGCCAAACCGGTCACGAAGCGGGGTTGTTAATAGTCCCGATCTTGTGGTCGCACCAACAAGCGTAAATGGCGGCAAATCAATCCGCACTGAACGCGCCGACGGCCCCTCGCCGATGATCAGATCAAGCTGAAAATCCTCCATCGCCGGATACAGAACTTCTTCGACCGCAGGCGCAAGACGGTGAATTTCGTCAATAAACAACACATCGCGTGGCCGTAAATTGGTAAGCAGTGCTGCCAAATCACCCGCCCGCGCAATCACCGGCCCTGATGTTGCCCGAAAGCCAACACCCAATTCAGCGGCGATAATCTGCGCCAAGGTTGTTTTGCCAAGACCCGGCGGCCCGTGAAGCAGGCTGTGATCCATCGCATCACCCCGATCACGCGCGGCATGAATGAATGTTTCAAGATTGCGGCGTCCATTGCCCTGTCCAATAAATTCGGCAAGTGAGCTTGGCCGCAAAGCATTGTCACTTCTCTCCTGGCTATCAGCGCCAATCAGGCGGCTGGGGTCATCTGCTTGGGTCATGTTCCCATCTCCCGCAAGGCCGCCGCAATCACATCTGAAAGATTGTCACCGCCTGCCTTTGCCTGAACCCGCATTACCGCGCTATGCGCCTCGGCGCGTCCATAGCCAAGATTGACCAGCGCCGAAACCGCATCACCAAATAACCCAGCGGCGGCACCGTCAAGCCCGCCAGCCGTGCCAGCGGCAGAATCACCAATCGCCAAAGCACCGCCAAGGCTGGTGATTTTGCCAATTTTCTCGCCAAGTTCATTGACCACACGCTGGGCAATTTTGGGGCCAACACCGTCGGCGCGCGCCACCATTGCCTTGTCACCTGCGATAATGGCATTGGTTAAATCGCTTGGTGACAACACCGACAAAATCGCCATCGCCGCCTTGGCACCAACACCCTGAACCGTGATCAAAAGCCGAAACGCATCGCGTTCAGCCAGATCAAGAAAGCCAAACAGCGTCATGCTGTCCTCGCGAACCTGCATTTCGGTTAAAAGCGCAACCTCGCCTGCCATGGCGCCAAGCTGGCCTTGCGTGCGGCCAGAAATATTGACTGCATAGCCAACCCCCTGAACATCAAGAATCGTCTGCTGATCATCAGTTCGCACTATGGTGCCACGCAATTGCGCAATCATGTCTTGCCCCCATTGCTGGCATCATCTCGGGCAAGCGCCGCAGCAATAGCCGCCGACAGACCCCCAGTCGTCTGTCCCTTGCCCACTTGTTCCTTGCCCGCCTGCCCTTGGCCCAACTCTACCCCGACTGACGCCGCTGTACCAGCCTCATTGCTGGCGGCGATCGCAATTGCCAGCGCGTCGGCAGCATCGGCATTTTGTGCCGTGACCGCCAACAGGCGCGTGACCATATCTTGGACTTGCTTTTTATCAGCAGTGCCAGTGCCAGCAACAGCCTTTTTGACCGCGCGCGCCGAAATTTCGCCAACGCCAAGCCGATTGACGCCGCAAGCAAGAATGCCAACGCCGCGCGCCATGCCAAGCCGAAGCGCCGATCCGGCTGATTTTGCCACAAAGATTTGTTCAATCGCCGCCTGATCGGGCTGGTGAAGATTAATCACCTCGCAAAGCCCATCAAAAATAATTTGCAGTCGCGCCGCATCATCAAGCGTGGGTTTGGGCTGGATTGCACCATTGGCAATATGCTGCAACCGCCCGCCATCAAGGGCAACAACGCCCCAGCCGGTGCATCGCAATCCGGGATCGATGCCAAGAATTCGCATCATCGACCCCACTTAGGCAAGCTTGGCAATGACGTCATCCGAAATGTCAAAATTTGACGACACATTCTGCACATCGTCATTATCATCAAGCGCATCAAGGAGCTTTAACAAGGTCGTGGCCTGCCCCTCATCAACGGCAATCAAATTTTGCGGTTTCCATGTCAGACCCGATTCCTCGGGCGCACCGAACACGGTTTCCAATGCTTCGCGAACGGCGTTGAAATCATCCGGTGCGCAAATCACTTCATGCCCATTTTCATCTGACTCCACATTTTCGGCACCGGCTTCAAGAACCACTTCGAACATTGTATCAGCATCGGTCACATCAGCCGGATAGATAATTTGGCCAACCCGATCAAACATAAAGCTAACCGATCCGGTTTCGCCAAGTGACCCGCCAAATTTGTTAAAGGCGGCGCGCACTTCTGATGCGGTGCGGTTCCGGTTATCGGTCATCGCATCAACGATTAGCGCGGTGCCACCCGGGCCATAGCCCTCATAGCGGATTTCATCATAATTTTCACCCTCACCGCCCTCGGCGCGTTTGAGCACGCGTTCGATATTATCCTTGGGCATATTGGCAGCGCGCGCCGCCGATAGAGCCGAGCGCAAGCGCGGGTTTGAATCAGGATCGGTGCTGCTGCGGGCGGCAACGGTCAGCTCTTTAATAAGACGACCGAAAACCTTGGCGCGTTTTTTGTCCTGCGCACCTTTGCGATGCATGATATTTTTAAATTTGGAATGGCCTGCCATGATCTCTTGTTGCTTGTCTGCTTTATTGACGGGTTTGCTTGTCTATTTTCGGCTCAAGCCAACGGCAAGACCCGATGCGCAAAGGTATAGCAGATCAAAGCTTGGGGAACCAGCCTTGCCACTCATTTTTCGTCACGACCATTATCGCTGGCATAATGGTTGGCATTATGGCTGGCATTATAGTTGGCAAAGATGCCGCATCAGCTAGGCTGGCGACAAAACCCCGCCACGGCGAAGCGGATAAATTGCTGTTGCAAGGCCAGTATCGGCTGTTTTAACAATCACACCGCTTAGCGTTACAGGTCCAAGCGCGACCGAAAGACGGCTATTGCCTCGCCCAAGAAAGCGGTCGGTTGCCGCGCCCTTATCCATGCCAATCACACTATCATAATCGCCGCACATACCAGCATCGGTCTGATAGGCCGTGCCGCCCGCCAGAATACGGTGATCGGCCGTTGGCACATGCGTATGCGTTCCCACCACAAGCGAGGCTCGGCCATCAGCATAATGGCCAAGCGCCATTTTTTCCGATGTTGCCTCGCCATGAACATCAATCAAGATAAAATCGGCATCACGGCCAAGCTTGTTGCGAACCAGCGCATCATTCAATGCCGGAAAAACCGGATCATTTGCCGCCATATACAGATTGGTCATCAAATTCACCGCAACAAGCCGCTTGCCAGAAGCATTCGTTACCTGAACTATGCCTTTTCCCGGGGTGCCTTCAGCCATGTTCAACGGCCGCAGCAACTTTGGTTCAGACGCGATGTAATCAATAATTTCCTTTTTGTCCCAGACATGATTGCCGGTTGTCAGGACATCAGCACCAGCGGCAAAAAGCGCATCACAGATTTTCGGCGTGATGCCAAACCCGCCAGCCGCATTCTCACAATTTACCACAATAAAATCGAGCGCCAATTCATTACGAAGAAGTGGTAATTGTTCAATCACATCATTGCGCGCCGTCCGGCCAACAATATCTCCCAAAAACAAAACGCGCATTACACTCAATCCTTACTCAATGCCACTGTTCTGCAGCATTGCTTGGCATATCACGATCACCGAAATAATTACCGCCAGTAAACATCCAAAAGCGGCAATCAAACCACGGTCATCAAATCAATTTTGCGGAGGCACCGGCGTGAACAAACCGGTTGGGCACAAAACCGCATCAAGCGGCATGTCATAGGGGCCAACCGGTATTTTGTCCAGCTTTTGGCCATCATAGGCAATGCCGATTGCCGATAGATGATGCCCTGCGCCCCTGAGAACAGCAAGCGTGCGATCATAAAAACCACCACCATAGCCAAGCCGCCAGCCAGCCGCATCAAACGCCAGCATCGGTGCCAGAATCACATCAGGACGGCAAAGCGGCTGATCTGCAGGCGGTTGTTTGGTGCCATAAGGCCCATCATCAAGCCGATCACCAACCGCCCAGCGATGAAAGCGCAAAGGCTGACCCTCGGCTGGCGTGATGGGCAAAGCGGTCGCACAACCCAAACCGGCAAGCCGCGCCAACAGATCAAACGGCGATAATTCACTTCGGATGGGGGAATAGGCAGCATAAATGCCGTTGCCAAAACGGTCAATTAAACGCTCGGCATGCGTTGCCAGCAAGGCCACGGCATCGGTTTGACTTGCGGCAAGGTGATTGCGATTTTGCGCCGCCAGCTTGCGGCAGGCCGCTTTGGCCTCGGCTGGTTCAAGATTGGCTTTGGACAAAATAGACGTCTTTTGTGACATGCAAGCCTCATGGCCAATAGCAAGAAAGCGGCGACAACCACCTCAACCGTCGTTGTATCATCCTCTGTGACCTGCTTTGCAGGTGGGTGCCACATAACCAAGCCACGGCTCGGCCAGAGGCAGCTCCCGAGAGAAAATTTATGGCCCCAGGG
>Ga0209603_1004108_pt1 | contig 12329 bp, 9 predicted proteins | sample COGITO_mtgs_1206_FD_184812 | JGI IMG/M metagenome (GOLD analysis project Ga0209603, IMG submission 184812) | Pelagic marine microbial communities from North Sea - COGITO_mtgs_120607 (SPAdes) (version 2) | ecosystem: Environmental > Aquatic > Marine > Epipelagic ... | reverse complement strand
ATTGCTTTAGCAACTGCGTTTCTGATTGCGGTAGCTTCTTCAACTAAATCTAATGATGTTTCTAACAACATTGCTGCTGAAAGGATTGTCGCCATAGGATTCGCGATGTTTAAACCAGCTCCTTGAGGGAAAGATCCATGGATTGGCTCGTATAAACCAACCGTAGATCCTATGGAAGCGGATGGTAATAATCCTATTGATCCTCCGATTACTGATCCTTCGTCAGAAATAATATCTCCGAACATATTTTCTGTTAAAATAACATCAAACTGAGTTGGCGATAAAATCATTTGCATTGCTGCGTTATCAACAAATAAGAAGTCTAATTCAACCTCTGGGTAGTTAAGCGCCATTTTCTTTACAGTATCTCTCCAAAGTCTTGAAGTTTCTAGCACGTTAGCTTTATCAACTAGTGTTAATTTTTTTCTTCTTTTCATTGCAGTTTCAAATCCGATAACTGAAATTCTTTCAATTTCTTTAATTGAATATGTACAGTTATCAAAAGCAACAGTACCGTCATCGTTTCTTCCTTTGTCACCAAAGTATATTCCTCCAGTTAACTCACGAACAACAACAAAATCTGCTCCTTCAATTCTTTCTGGCTTTAAAGGTGAAAATTCTTCTAGTGCAGAATGATAAGCGACTGGACGAATGTTGGCATATAGTCCTAATTCTTTTCTGATTTTTAATAATCCTTGCTCAGGACGAACCTTTGCATTTGGATCGTTGTCATATTTAGGGTGACCAATTGCGCCAAATAATACAGCATCTGAGTTTTTACAAACTTCTAAAGTTTCATCAGGAAGTGGTGTTCCTGTAGCATCAATTGCGCAAGCACCCATTAGAACTTCAGTGTAGTTAAATTTGTGGCCAAATTTAGTTCCAACTGCATCCATGACTTTCATAGCTTCAGTAACTATTTCTGGCCCGATTCCATCTCCTTTAATTACTCCAATTTTATAATCCATCTGATAATTTTTTGATTTTGCGAATTTAAGCTATTTATTCAATGTTATTGAAAGAAGAAATGTTTAGTTATTTCAAACGCTTTGTGGAAAACTCTTGTTTGTTTTAGTGTGCGTGTATTTTAAGCTCTAATCCTATGTTTTTTTATTGTATTGTTTGATATACAACTTCTCAATTTGATTGGGATTAGCGTGAGAAATTGATCTAATGACGGTTTCTATTTAGTTGTAAAAGGAACATTTATAAAGACTCTCATTCCCAATTTTGTCTTGCACTACTAGTTTTAATTCGTGTTTTCCTTTTGAGATTACATTATGCTTGTAATGCGTTATACGTGCTTTTTTGTAGTCGTACTCCATTAAAACCCACTTGCCATCGATGTAGCAATTAAAGTTTTTTATACCTGCCAAGTTATCTGAAATCTTAAAATCAAATTTAGATTGAGTTGCGATGTTTTTTCCGTTTGAAATGTTTAAAGGGATTATTCTAGGAGGAACTGTATCGTGATATATATAAAAGTCGCCAAAGTATTTTGTTTTAAAAGAGTAGTAACCCACGGCAAATTCACCAATGTGGGTTTTTATTCTTCCTTTGGAAGTTTTTCGAATAGCTAATAATTTATTGGATGGAATAGAAGATGGAAAGTTACATTTAATAAAGATTTCAGCAGGTTTGTGAATAGGGGTATAATCTGAATGTACTTTATGAACATTACTCCATCTCTTCTTTGGATGCGGACTTGCTGTGTATTTAAAGTCAATGTCATTATACAAAGCTCCATCTGGTAATTGTATTAAGAATCCTTCTGCATTATATTCATTTGGAAGATGGTATTCCATTTTTTTTACAAAATTTTTGTGAATAGGTTTTTTTATAAGGTTAAAGTTAGAAGTTGAAGTGATGTTGAAATTTAATGTTGATGAATTACCATAGGCATCTGTCGTAACATATTTTATTTTATGAATCCCACTATTTTTAAACGTTAAAACTCCATTTTGATCAGTGGTTTTATAAATACTCAACTTATTATTCGGTTCTATATAGGATTTATGAATCCATTTAGATTTCTTTTTTTTGAATTCATAATCGGTGTGTGAATTTAAATATCGTGATTCATCAAAAGGAACTTCCTCCGTTTGTTGTTCAAAAATTAGTTTTTCATCTACCAGTAGTTTTATGTTGTAAACGCCACACCTATTAAAAGAACCATTTAAATAATCTGCTGTTTCGATTCCAAACCCAATTTTGTTAGAAACAATAGGAGTAGAGACTAACCCATATGTCGCGCCTGTTTTTTGAGTTGGAAAATAAACTGGAGCGGGTCTGTTATTCACGGTTGAATTAGCATCTAGTGGATAAATTCTAACTCCCTTAATTGTTGGTTTTATATTGTCCTTAATTGGTAGTCCAAAAAGTAAAGCATTTAAAGCATGTTCGGATTTTGTATCTCTAATTTCGAAATGTAAATGAGGTCCTCCAGATCCACCTGTATTTCCTGAAAACCCAATCCGTTCTCCTTTTATTACAGGAATTAAGCCAGAATCAGGGTAGTAATTAATAAAGAAAGATTCTTGATGGTATTGTTCTTTTTTTACAAATGCATCAATTTTTTTTGAAAATTTGTTTAGATGGGCATAAGTAGTTGTGTAACCATTTGGGTGATCAATGTAAACTATTTTCCCATAGCCACCTTGTTGTACTTTTATTCTCGAAACATAACCCTTGGCAGAGGCGATTACGTTTTTTCCAGTTACCCCTTGAGTTTTAATATCTATTCCTGCATGAAAGTGATTGGATCTTAATTCACCAAAGTTTCCAGCTAGTAGTAGGGGTATATCCATTGGTGCTCCAAAATAATTTTGAGGATAAACTTTATTGGTGGTTTGTGCTTTTACGTTTTGTAAAAAACAACATATTAAAATAAAAATTAAAAATTTGCTCATAATTAATTAAGTGCAAAAGTCGGGCTAATTCACCATTTGAACAACGGAAAGTTAGTAACACTCAGTTTTTAATTTGTTTTACTGCCTAGTTGCGATTACATTTGCGATAGTTACAATTAACTTAATGGAGGAAAGAAACACATCATTATTGGTTGACAGCTTGCAGTCGAAGGTTGAAAAATTAATTATTCAACACAAGAAGGCGAAGGAAGATGTTAAACAATTAAAAGATGAGAATTTATTTCTTCAAAATAAATTAAGCGAAACTAAGATCCAGTTAACGGACGTTAATGAGCAAAACAAAGTTTTAAAATTGGCTAAAACGTTATCTGGTAAAGAAGGTAAATCGACCGATATTAAATTGAAGATTAACGAATTAATTCGGGAAATTGACAAATGTATAGCAAAGGTAAATAGTTAGGATGTCAGAAGGCGTTTCCATAAAAGTTAATATTGCAGGCAAGGAGTATCCGTTAAAGGTTAGTGCAACTGAACGTGATGATGTAATTGCTATTGAGCAAGAAATAAAGGAAAACCTTGATGAATTGAAGAGTAACTATGGTGTATTAGATAAACAAGATTTATTGGCGATGTTTTTACTTCAGCATATGATGTCGAATAAAAACAATAAAAATAATTATTCCGAAGATGCAGAAGATAGTTTGCATGATAAATTAAAAGATTTGGAAGATTTTGTATCAAAATACCTTAAAAGCTAAATTTTAAATTTCTCTTATTTATTGGTTCTAATTTGATTAATTGGTTATTGTTAAATTAATTAAACACTTGAATTATGTTAGAAATAGCCTATGGCTTAGTAGGGATTGTTATTGGTTTAGTTGTTGGTGTTTTTATTTTAAAAAACATAACAACGAAACAATCAAAGCTTATTATTGATACTGCGGAGAAGGAAGGAGAGCAGATTAAGAAAAATAAAATTTTTCAAGCGAGAGAGAAGTTTGTTCAGTTAAAGTCTGAGCACGAAGACTCTATCAATAAAAGGAGTCAAAAAATGGCTCAGACGGAAAATAAATTGAAACAAAAAGAGAATACGCTTAACCAAAAAGTAAACGATTACACCAAGAAAGAAAAAGATGTTCAGCGTTTACAAAATAAGCTAAGTGACAAAATTGCGCACAACGAAAGAAAGGAAGATGAGTTAGAATTACAGCATCGTCGCCAGGTTGAGCAATTAGAAGCTGTTGCTGGTATTAGTGCTGAAGATGCTAAATCTCAATTAATTGAGAATTTAAAAGCTGAAGCTAAGACCGAAGCTATGTCTTATATCCAGGATACAATGGAAGAGGCTAAAATGAGCGCAACTAATGAAGCGAAAAAAATTATCATTAAAAGTATTCAACGTTGTTCTACAGAAACTGCAATTGAAAATGCAGTGTCTGTATTCCATATTGATTCGGATGAAATCAAGGGTAGAATTATTGGTAGAGAAGGTCGTAACATTCGTACTATCGAATCAGCAACTGGAGTAGAGGTTATTGTTGATGATACGCCTGAAGCTATTATTCTTTCTTGTTTTGATCCTATTAGAAGAGAGATTGCTAGATTATCTTTACATCAATTAGTTTCTGATGGAAGGATTCACCCTGCTAGAATTGAAGAGGTTGTTGCAAAAACACGTAAACATCTCAATGAAGAAATTGCTGAAGTTGGTAAACGTACTGCTATTGATTTAGGAATCCACGGTTTACATCCTGAATTGATTAGAATGGTTGGGAGAATGAAGTATCGTTCCTCCTACGGACAAAACCTATTACAGCATTCGAGAGAAGTTGCTAATCTTTGCGCTATAATGGCAGCTGAACTTGGATTGGATGTTAAAGCTGCTAAAAGAGCTGGTTTACTTCATGATATAGGGAAGGTTCCAGATGATGAACCAGAATTACCGCATGCTATTTTGGGTATGAACCTAGCCAAGAAGTTTAAAGAGAAGCCTGATGTTGTTAATGCTATTGGAGCCCACCATGATGAAGTCGAAATGACGACCATGATTGCACCAATCATTCAAGTTTGTGATGCTATTTCGGGAGCTAGGCCAGGAGCAAGACGCGAGATTGTGGAATCATACATCAAGAGAATCAAAGAATTAGAGGAATTAGCGTTAGCTTATCCCGGCGTTCTTAAGACATACGCAATTCAAGCAGGTAGAGAGTTAAGAGTTGTTGTTGAAAGTGAAAAAGTAAGTGATAAAGATTCTGAAAAATTAGCTTTTGATATTTCTCAAAAAATTCAAACTGAAATGACTTATCCAGGACAAGTTAAAGTTACCGTTATAAGGGAGGTAAGAGCTATAGGTATAGCTAGATAGTAGTTTTATTTATTACAAACAAAAAAGCCACCTGTTGGGTGGCTTTTTTGTTTGTAAGTAGATTTAAAATATTATTTTTTTTACTGGGCTTGTAATTACCATAGTAAAACGAGATGTAAAATTTATTTGAGGCTATAAAATAGTGTTTCAATAATAAGATTGCTAGGTTCCGATTTTGTTAATCAATAATAAGATTGCTAGGTTCCGATTTTGTTAATTTTGAAATTTACTTTTTGAAAGTGTTTTTTTCGTTTTTCATTAATTTATACCAAGTGCTTTTAAATGAATTAATTTTGGATATGTTGTTTTGACTAATTGGAAGTTTCCAAAATTTAATCGTTCAGCTAAACTAATTTTCTAATTATTTCAGATTCAATTGTTCCATTAGAATGATCGTTATTACTCAACCAAATCATTGCATTTGCAATCGTTTTTGCTTCAATTCCTTTATATCTAGTTAGTTTTCCAAGCATAAAAGGACTTATGATTGAAAGTAATATTTTGCCCAATGATTCTCCTAAGCGATTTTCTTGCCGTGCTCCTAAAATCATGGAAGGACGTAAGAGGTATGTCTTTTCAATTCCAAAAGCCATTACTTCATTTTCCATTTCTCCTTTTGTTTTGGGATAAAACACCGTACTTCTGGCATTTGCACCTAAAGAGGAGATGATTGAAATACATTTAATGTTATTAGCCTTGCAAAGCTTAGCCGCTGCAACTGGAATTCCAAAATCTATGTCTCTGTATAGTTTCTTATTTGGAGTCTTATTGGTTGTTGATCCAATACAAACATAAACTTCATTAGCTTGGAATTTTTCTTGTTGTTCTTCAATTTTTAAAAGATCACAAATAATTACTTCTAGCTTATCGTGCTTAATTCCTAGCTCAATCCTTGAAAAAACAAGCAACTTAGAGTATTCTTCATTTTTAAGTAATTCTTCAAGAACAAAATTTCCTGTTAGCCCTGTAGCCCCTAAAATAATAGCAGATTTATTCATGTCGTTTTTCTTTTGGTTTGTATTCGTATTTAATTTGGATAGGGGCTTCAGCTTTAAATTCGTGTTGCTGATGGTCTTGTTTGTTTATTAACTGCTCATCAGTTTTCCAATAATCCTCTCCAAATTTCCATTCATTAAAAGAATCATCATCTGAAATGTAAGTTTTTGTAGATGATGGTCCCCTTTTTCTAAAATAAAAAGCGAGAACAACTCCAATTAAAAATCCAGATAAATGACCTTCCCAACTAACTTTAGGGTCATCAGGGAAAATCCCCCAAATCATACTTCCGTACAAAAAAAGTGTTAATAAGCTTAAAGCAAGTAAATGTTTGTTTCCTTTTAAAAAACCACTTATTGTTAGGAAACCAAATAAGGCATAAACAATTCCCGAGGCACCAATGTGGTTTGAAGGTCGGCCGAAACTCCAAAGCCAAACACCAGTTCCTATAAATAGCCAAATGAATATTTTATAAGAGAAGTCTTTAAAATGGTAAAATAGTGCTGTTCCTAAAAGTAAGAAAGGAATACTGTTACTTATTGTTAGGAAACCAAATAAGGCATAAACAATTCCCGAGGCACCAATGTGGTTTGAAGGTCGGCCGAAACTCCAAAGCCAAACACCAGTTCCTATAAATAGCCAAATGAATATTTTATAAGACAAGTCTTTAAAATGGTAAAATAGTGCTGTTCCTAAAAGTAAGAAAGGAATACTGTTGTTAATGATGTGATTATAATCAACCGATCCATCAGGGAGATGTGTACTGTGGAAAAATGGGTGGGTTATAATTCCAACTAATCCATGAAAACTTCTGGGTGTTACACCAATTTTGGGGATGTTCTCTATTTGAGTACTATACAGCCAAATACTCCAGCATATCCCTAAAAATATACTTGGCCAAAATGCATAAACCCAAATCCCGAAAGTTCTTTTATTTGTCACCTATTAAAATTAAGATATTATTCTAATTAAGAAGAGGATTTAGATGATAGATAACATTTATTAACATTGTTAATAAATAGACTAAAGTGTTGCTTTTCATGCGATTTACGCATATCTTTGCAATTGAATTTAAACAAACTTTGTTTTAGAACGGGAAAACACTGTTTATCAATTATTTAAACAACCATTTGGTAGCCGTTCATATTGAATGTACAATTATTAAGAACTATGTCAAAAGGACAAGTTACTGGAATCGAAGATTTCGACTGGGGTGGATTAGGTAAGCATGACGAAGCCTATACTGCTGAACAAAAAATTGAATTAGAAGCTGCTTACGGTATTACTGTAAACTCCATTTCTGCTCACGAGGTGATTGAGGGATCAATCGTTGTCAAAACAAAAAGAGAAGTAGTAGTAAACATTGGATACAAATCCGAAGGTGTTATTTCTATTTCTGAGTTTAGATATGATCCTGAGTTAAAAGAAGGAGATAAAATTGAGGTATATGTTGAAAATCCTGAAGATAAATCAGGACAACTAGTATTGTCTCACCAAAAAGCTAGAGCACTAACAGCTTGGAATAAAGTTAACACTGCTCTAGAAGATGAAATTATTATTAAAGGTTTTGTTAAATGCAGAACTAAAGGTGGATTAATCGTTGATGTTTTTGGTATTGAAGCTTTCTTACCAGGTTCTCAAATTGATGTTAAGCCTATAAGAGATTATGATATCTACGTTGGTAAAACAATGGAATTCAAAGTTGTGAAAATCAACCAAGAATTTAAGAATGTTGTTGTTTCTCATAAAGCACTTATCGAAGCTGAATTAGAGCTTCAGAAGAAAGAGATTATCGGGAAACTTGAAAAAGGTCAAGTACTTGAAGGAACAGTTAAAAATGTTACTTCTTATGGTGTGTTTATTGATCTTGGTGGTGTTGACGGTTTAATTCATATTACAGATCTTTCTTGGGGTAGAATTAACCACCCAGAGGAAATCGTTACTTTGGATCAAAAATTAAATGTTGTAATTCTTGACTTTGATGATGACAAGAAAAGAATTGCATTAGGATTGAAGCAATTAGAAGCTCATCCTTGGGATTCACTAGATGAAGGATTAAAAGTTGGTGATAAAGTTGAAGGGAAAGTTGTCGTTTTAGCTGACTACGGTGCATTTATTGAAATTGCTCCAGGTGTAGAAGGTTTAATTCACGTTTCTGAAATGTCTTGGTCACAGCACTTAAGATCAGCACAAGATTTCTTAACTGTAGGAGATACTGTTAATGCGGAGGTATTAACATTAGACAGAGAAGAAAGAAAAATGTCACTAGGTATCAAACAATTAGTTGAAGATCCTTGGGCAAAAGTTGGTGATAAGTATGCAGTTGACACTAAGCATAAAGCGACAGTAAGAAACTTTACAAACTTTGGTATTTTTGTTGAATTAGAAGAAGGAATTGATGGTTTAATACATATTTCTGATCTTTCTTGGAACAAGAAAATCAAGCATCCATCTGAATTCGCGACTTTAGGTCAAGAAATGGAGGTTGTTGTTTTAGAAATCGATGCTGAAAACAGAAAATTAAGTTTAGGTCATAAACAATTAGAAGAAAACCCTTGGGATGTATTCGAAACTGTTTTTACTGAAGGATCTACTCATGAAGCTACTGTAGTTGCTAAACAAGATAAAGGATTCTTGATTAACACTATGGAGTATGGAGTTGAAGCTTTCATTCCTAAAAATCACTCAGTAAAAGAGGATGGTTCGACTATAGCAGTTGAAGAGAAATTACCATTCATGATTATTGAGTTTAATAAGGATTCTAAGAAAATCATAGCTTCTTTTACAAAAACTTTCAAAGCGGAAGTAGAAGGTGAAAAGAAAACTACTGGTGGAAATAAAGGGAACACTAAGAGTGCAGTTAAGAAATTAAATGCCGCTCAAGAGAAATCTACTTTAGGTGACTTAGATGCTTTAGCAAAATTAAAGTCTACAATGGAAGGGAAGTAATTCCTAACTGACACAGATATTTAGACGACTAAAAAGTCGGGGCTTTTTTGTGTTTTTTTTTATGCTGTTCTCTTACGTTTTATAGATAGTGATCTTAGATAGCTGTGATTGAAGGTTTTGATGGCTTGTTTTGGTAAACCTTAAATATGTCATTCCGTTTTAAGAATTGAATGACAGAATTTGATAAAATCCTGCTTACTTGATTTATTGAAGATGAACATTGAAGCGAAAATTAGCTTGACTGATTTGCTGACTTCCAACTTTTCGAGAATGAAAGCCTTTGAAAAGTGTAATTCATGAATATTTTTTCCCTTCTAGCGAAAGCGAGGGTCAATGGTAAATATCAATATAAAAAAAGCGAATCAATTTAACTCGCCTTATTTTTTATTGCTAGTATTTGAATTTAAAATTCACTGGTAAAGTGAAATTCAATTTCTGTATATTTTCCTTGGGCTAATTCTAACGCGTATCTTGAGTCTGCTAAGAAAACATCACGACCATCTTTATCTTTCGCCATGTTGTGTAGCTTTCTTAATTTAAAGTCTTTCATTTGCGCTTCGTCCTCACTAGTAACCCAACAAGCTTTAAAGATGTTCATGCTTTCGTATCTACACTTAGCATTGTATTCGTGCTCTAAACGGTATTGAATAACCTCGTATTGAAGTTGACCAACGGTTCCAATGATTTTACGGTTGTTATCTACTTTTGTAAATAATTGCGCAACACCTTCATCCATCAACTGATCAATACCTTTGTTCAGTTGTTTTGTTTTCATCGGGTCAGCATTGTCTATATACTTAAACTGTTCTGGAGAAAAAGATGGAATACCACTATAATTGAATTTTTCACCTTCCGTTAAAGTATCACCAATCTTAAAGTTTCCAGAATCGTATAGACCTACAATATCACCGGCAAATGCATCTTCAACAACTTCCTTCTTAGAAGCCATGAAAGCTGTAGGATTAGAGAATTTTAATTTTTTGTTGTGGCGGACGTGTAAGTAATTCGTGTTTCGACTGAACTTACCTGACACGATTTTCACAAAGGCAATTCTATCTCTGTGCTTAGGGTCCATGTTTGCATGAATCTTAAATACAAATCCAGAGAATTTTTCATCGTAAGGAGATACAACTCTTGTGTCACATTTTTTTGGTTGTGGTTTAGGAGCAATCCTTACAAAACAATCTAGTAATTCTTGAATTCCAAAATTGTTTAATGCGGAACCAAAAAATATAGGAGAGACTTTTCCTTCAAGGTATTTTTCGTTCGTATATTGAGGGTAAACAACTTCAACCAATTCTAATTCCTCACGCAGTAAATCGGCGGCTTCTGTACCAACAATCTCGTCGACTTCCTTTGATTGTACATCAGCGATTTTTACGACATCACTAACACTTTGTTTATTATCAGCAGAGAATAAGTTTAATCCTTTTTCATATATATTGTAAACACCCTGAAATTCTTCACCTTGTCCAATTGGCCAAGAAAGAGGGTGGACACTAATTCCTAATTTTTGCTCAATCTCAGTTAATAAGTCAAAAGCGTCTTTTCCAAAACGATCTAATTTATTAATGAAAACGATGATAGGAGTATCTCTCATTTTACAAACAGCAACTAATTTTTCTGTTTGTTCCTCAACACCTTTTGCAACATCAATTACAACAATTACCGAATCTGCAGCAGTTAAAGTTCTAAACGTATCTTCTGCAAAGTCTTTATGTCCAGGAGTGTCAAGAATGTTTATTTTAAGTCCTTTGTAATCAAATCCCATTACGGAAGTAGCTACGGAAATTCCCCTTTGCTTCTCAATTTCCATGAAATCGGAAGTAGCTGTCTTTTTAATTTTATTTGACTTCACAGCACCTGCTGTTTGAATCGCACCTCCAAAAAGTAGAAACTTTTCAGTTAATGTAGTTTTACCTGCATCGGGGTGAGAAACAATAGCGAATGTTCTCCTTAAATCAATCTCTTCCGTAAGTTTCGACATAATCACAAATTTGCGATTGCGAAGTTAATCAATTACTTCCTTACGTTGTATAAATAGGAAAAGGATAACGATAATTTAAATGAATAAATATTCAATTTTAGATGCGAAGTTAATCAATTACTTCCTTACGGTGTATAAATAGGAAAAGGATAACGATAATTTAAATGAATAAATATTCAATTTTAGATTAGCTTAATTTACTTTTTATTTTGAGGGTAGCTTTGAAAAATAATAATGCAAAAAAACCAACAACAAGTCCCATTAAAAATTCAGCTAAAATAGAGGGTAGTGGTAATAGAAAATCGTGAAGGAAATCAATGTTATGTACAAATATTCCACCGGAAACTAATATCATCGCTATTGTACCTACAAAAGCTAACGCTCTAATAATATAAGGAAGTATTTTAACTAATCCCATTCCAATTGCTTTTAAAGGACTTTTTTTATTTCCACTTAAATTTATCAAGTTGTACCCAAAGTCATCAATTCTGACGATTAGAGCTACTATTCCATAAACTCCAATTGTTGCTAAAATAGCAACGAAACTAACGACAATTATTTGAATGGAAAACTTTTCCTGGACAACAGTACTTAGCGCAAGTATTACGATTTCGATGGATAAAATAAAATCAACAAGAATAGCAGATTTTATTTTTTTCTTTTCGATTGATTGAATTTCGGCTTCTGATAATGGTTTTGAATTAGTGCTTTCTTTTTTAAGATTTCGATGAAAAAGAAAATGATAAATTTTCTCAGCTCCTTCAAAAGACAAATAAATCCCCCCAATTAAAAGAATGGGAACAATCACTTTTGGACAAAATGCGCTTAACAAGAAAGCTAAGGGAAGAATTATTAGTTTGTTTAAAAAAGATCCTTTTGTGATTTTCCATAAAACAGGTAATTCCCGAGACGATTGAAAACCCGACGCCTTTTCAGCATTTACAGCTAAATCATCACCAAGTATGCCTGCTGTTTTTTTTGTGGCAACTTTACTCATTGTTGCCACATCATCCATTAACAGCGCTATATCATCTAAAAGTGCAAAAAATCCTGAAGCCATTTTTATTAATTATTATTTGAATCAATTACTGTAATCGTTGTAAATAAATAATGTTTGAAATTACGATAAACAAATTTAATAAATCTTCATTGCTGAGTTGTA
>Ga0209603_1004105_pt1 | contig 12343 bp, 10 predicted proteins | sample COGITO_mtgs_1206_FD_184812 | JGI IMG/M metagenome (GOLD analysis project Ga0209603, IMG submission 184812) | Pelagic marine microbial communities from North Sea - COGITO_mtgs_120607 (SPAdes) (version 2) | ecosystem: Environmental > Aquatic > Marine > Epipelagic ... | reverse complement strand
TTAGACCTCTAAGGGAGCAAAATAGATGTTAGAAGGATTTCTTATTGGTCTTGAAACAGCTTTATCAATCAAAAACCTGCTTATGGTCATTGGTGGTTGTATAATAGGAACATTTATTGGCATGTTGCCTGGGCTTGGTCCTATGTCCATCATTGCGATTATGATCCCTGTGGCGATTTCTATTGGCGACCCGTCAGCTGCAATTATTCTGCTTGCCGGTGTATATTATGGCGCTGTTTTTGGTGGCTCAACCTCCTCTATTTTGATTAATGCGCCCGGTGTGGCATCAACTGTTGCAACAAGCTTCGATGGTTATCCGATGACCCGTCAAGGCAAAGCAGGCAAGGCGTTAACAATTGCAGCCATTGCATCTTTTGCAGGCGGGACAATCGGGGCTATTTTGCTGGTGCTTTTTGCGCCGGCACTGGCGTCTGTTGCCTTGCTGTTTCATTCCTCTGAATATTTTGCGTTGATGGTTGTTGGGCTGTCAGCTATTGCAGCTTTTGCCGGGACTGGGCAGATAACCAAAGCAGTGCTGATGACGATTGCCGGCCTTGTGCTTGCGACTATAGGAGAAGGCGCACAGTTTAACATGCCGCGCATTGGCTTTATCACATTGGCAATGGCAATGTTTGCAATTCCAGAGACGTTATTTCTGATTTTGGATCCAAACCGCTCTGGCAAACCAGATGAAAAGCAATCTGAAATTACTAATCTGCGGATTACCAAAGATGAGGCAAAACAAATTACACCCGTAATTGCACGCCAATCTTTGCAAGGATTTTTAATTGGGGTGATGCCAGGGGCCGGCGCGACTATTGCGTCGTTTCTGGGGTATGCTGTGGAACGAAATTTAGCCTCTCCAGAGGAAAGAGAACAATTTGGAAAGGGATCGGTAAAAGGTCTTGCGGCGCCTGAGAGTGCAAATAATGCAGCCTGCACCGGGTCTTTTGTGCCGTTACTCACGCTTGGTATTCCAGGCTCTGGGACGACTGCGATTCTTCTGGGGGCACTGATTGCTTTAAATGTATCGCCGGGCCCACGCCTGATGGAGGACCAACCTGAGATTTTCTGGTCTGTGATTCTCTCGATGTATTTTGGCAATTTGGTATTGTTGATTTTGAACCTGCCTCTCATTCCTTATATTGCTAAGGTTTTGACTGTTCCGCGTACCTTCCTTATTCCGTTTATTTTGTTCTTCACATTAATGGGCGCTTATATCGGGCAGAATAATGCAACAGAATTATTATTCCTTGTGGGATTAGGTGTTACTGCGACGATATTACGATTTGCTGCCTTTCCCCTCGCTCCGCTGCTCATTGGGTTTATTTTGGGCCCGATGCTCGAAGATAATTTCTCGCGCGCGACACAGCTTTATGATGGCATTGGATTTATGTGGGAGCGTCCTATGACGACAGCGTTACTTCTTATCGCCATTTCTTTGATTGTGTTGCCAGCTTGGCGGTCTCGCCGTGCGGCGGTGAGCTTAAAAAAGGGATAGTTATGAGCATATAAAGTGAAGTTCATCGCCTTTTCCAAACACCGTTCAGCGACTATTTCTAGCTGTCCTGCTAGCGTTTCGTAGTCGCCGGCGCTCGGGCCGAGTTTGCTAATATTGGTGCGTAGTCAGGGCTGGGTCCTAAAAATTAGTCTGGTCCCCACCTTTAAGAGCCAGCATGTCTCGGGCCTCGTCGGGTGTCGCAACTTGTAGTCCAAGACCTTCGATAATCTGACGTACTTTCAAGACTTGCACAGCATTTGATGTCGCTAGTTCACCTTTGCCGGCCCATATGCTGTCTTCTAAACCAACGCGCACGTTACCGCCAAGAGCAGCTGCTTGAGCTGCAATACGAAATTGGTTTGCACCAGCTCCAAGAACAGACCACTTATAATCCGTGCCAAATAAACGGTCTGCGGTGCGTTTCATATGCATTACATCTTCTGGATGTGTTCCTATGCCGCCTAATAAGCCAAAAACGGACTGAACAAAAAATGGCGCTTTGATTAGTCCACGGTCAGCAAAGTGAGCTAAATTATACAAGTGTGAGATATCATAGCACTCAAACTCAAACCTCGTGCCGTTCCCGTAACAGGTTTTTAATACATACTCGATATCTTTGAACGAATTCCTAAAAACTAGATCTCGTGAACCTTCTAGATGTTCATGCTCCCACTCGAATTTAAATTCCTTATAGCGCGCTAACATAGGGTATAAACCAAAATTCATTGACCCCATGTTAAGTGAGGCAACTTCGGGTTTGAACGTTGCTGCTGGTTTCACTCTTTCTTCAACAGTCATGTATGGGCTACCACCAGTGGTTATATTGATAACCGAATCTGTGCCTTGTTTGATGCGCGGTAGAAAAGACTCAAAACCTTCAGGCGTCTGGTCTGGCTGCCCTGTGAGTGGATTTCTTGCGTGGAGGTGTAATATTGCTGCTCCTGCTTCTGCTGCGGCAATTGCCTCTTTTGTGATCTGGTCTGGAGTAATTGGCAGATGGGGCGACATTGTTGGCGTATGTATTGCGCCAGTAATCGCGCAAGTAATTATAACTTTATTGTTATTTTTATTTTTCGTATTCATACCGTTATCCGAAAGTTTACCTGGGTGTTATAGGGGGTTAGTTCAAGGAATGTTCAGTGCATGTCAAAAACGTAACTCTTGAGATTTCATAGTTCTGGGCACTATCTTATTTAATTTCATCAGAAAAGGAGTTTATTAATTCATCGTAAGACCGCGTGATGTCTTCCGTTAAAGCCGCTCTTGCGCCCGGTATGTCATGGGAAGAAACTGCGTCGATAATTGCCTTATGGTTGTCATTCGACCATTTAAATCTGCCAACCCACTTCGAATGGTATAAAATTGGGCTAACCTTTAACCAGAGATTGTCAATAATTTGCATTAGTACTGGCGAATCAGACTGTTCGTAAAGTCGGAAATGAAATGCATAATTTCGCTTTATGAAACTTTGAATATCGTGTCTTTCTTCTGCATCAATTAACCCATCAAACAAAACTAGCAAATCTTTTATAAAATCCTTGTTGCTGTTTTTAATGGACCACTCGACAGCTTTCGTTTCAACTTCCAATCGAACATTTCGAAGGTCAGTAAGGTTTTTAATAGTCACCTCAGGAACACCTACTGAACGTCCAGAGACATTTGATAAAACACCCATAGCCTGCAAACGCATGAGTGCTTCACGGACGGGCATAGGGCTTATATCGAAAGCCTTGGCTATCCGAGCAACTGGCACTGACTCCCCTGGATTAAATTCACCTTGGCGCAACATAGTACATAATCGTTCATAAACCTGATCATGAAGTTTATCTTTTTGAATTGGTTTTTGCTTTTCGAACATTATTGTACCTTGGCCTAAGAAATCAGAATTAGTTAGAGCTAACCGGGGAACTCAGTGCATTAGGTTCCTCTCAAAATTTAACTAATTCAACCTACCTTTTTGTTTTTGTACAAGTGATAACATCATCTTCTGGTCTCTATCTTTACATGACTTATCAAGGTTTGAAATTGGGTGCTTTTTTACAAGACTTTCTTCAAGTCCCTTCTCTAGAGCCAAGGACCAGTCAGTTTTATCTCCCGTATTTGAGAACATTTTCCGATACATAGGACCATATCTTTCTATGTACTGTGCTACGCCAAGCGGCGCATTCAGATGAATTGACTCAAAAGGCCCCATTAAAGACCATCGAAACCCTAATCCATCAGTGACAGCTTTATCTATGTCTTCATAAGACGCTACGCCATCAGCGAGTAGTTGAAACGCTTCAGTTAAAAGAGCTCCTTGTAATCGATTGAGAATAAAACCTTCGATTTCTTTTTCCAAGACTATCGGCGTTTGCCCGGATGCAAACATTATCTTCGAGGCTGTTTCTAAAACTGACTTATCTGTCCACTGAGAGGGAACAATTTCAACGGCAGGAATGAGGTGAGGCGGATTAATAGGATGAACAACCAAACATCTGTTGCGTCCCTTTGCTTCAGCTGCGTACGAAGACGCAGGAATCCCAGATGTGGAACTGCCTATCGGGACACCTTCATCAGTATATTCATCGATTGCTGCGGTAAGTTTTGATTTGATTTCTAAATCTTCGGGGCCACATTCCTGCACATAACAGCTACCTCTTAAAGCATCCTCAAGGCCATTTTCTAAGGTAAGATTTAACATCATTTCTGCAATTAGATGTTGGTTTACCAATCCGAATGAACCGAGCTCTTTGATTTTATCCTCAATTCCTAACTTAGCGTGTTCTGTTATCTTTCTTTTTTTATCATATATTTTTACGTTAAAACCGGCACGTAAAAATACTACGGCCCATGCCTGACCAATCAGCCCACACCCTATAATGGATATAATTTTCTTAGAATTATTATTAAAATCGTCAGAAGCATTTGTCATGAAATTGAAGACGCCCTTAATATTTTGTAAATCGCTAACTTATATCCGAGTTTTCTCTGTAGCTACATGAATTTACATAAAAGTAATTTATATTTAATCTAATAATTGATTTTTGATCAAAAATCAATTTAGATAGTTTCATAACCATAAAAATGGAGGAAACTATGAATATGTTTAAAACGGTTGCAACTTCGATAATTGCTTTAGGGCTTCTATCCGGAGTGGCTGCTGCTCAGAATACTAAACTTTCTATACAGACACATTATGGACCTGAAACGTTGTCAGGTAAGCTCATCGGTAACTATGTAGATGATGTTCAAACAATGTCTGGCGGCGAAATTGAGATAGAAGTCTTTTATTCGTCTTCTGTAGTCAAATCAGTTGAAACTTTTGATGCTGCTGCGAGCGGAATTATTGATTGCGACATGACTGGCGGATTATATCAAGTCGGCAAGAATTCTGCCTTCCAATTTGCTGCTGATATTACTGGCGCTTATTCAACACCATATCAGCAGCTATCTTGGTTGTATTATGGCGGTGGCCTTGAAAAAACTCAGCCCCTTTATAACAAATATGGCATGCAATTAATTGGATGGTTCATTTATGGTCAGGAATCTTTAGTATCAACGCGTCCAATTGGCAGCGTAGAAGATCTTCAAGGGTTCAAATTCAGAGCGCCTCCAGGCATGATTACTAAAATATTTGATAAACTGGGCGCCTCCCCGATTGTAATGGATTTTACAGAAATCTTTACTGCTTTGGAAACAGGTATTATTGATGGTGCGGATGCCTCAGGTTTCGCAAATAATGTGGGTCTTGGTCTATACGACTTAGGAAAACACTCTAACTACCCTGGTTTCCACTCAATGCCATCTGATCATTTAGCCTGTAACAAGGGTGTTTGGGATAATATGCCTGAAAAACATCAGCGCATAATGTTAGTGGCTATTGAAAAGCTCGCTCTCAGAAACTCCTTAGCTTTTGAAGTCAAAAATGCTGAAGCTGTGGCAGCTGCACCAGCTAATGGTGTAACAATTTATTCTTGGTCAGAAGAAGAACTCGCCAAGTTTCGTGCAGCCGCAACAGAGGCTTGGGTTGAATTTGCTGATACACCAGAAGCAAAAGACCTCGTGCAATCTCACAAAGATTTCATGAAAAAACTTGGTATCATCTAGTTAAAAACCTCCGTGAGATGCGCGCATTTTTCATGTGTTGTGCGCATCTCTCCCAAGGTGATGCGCGTATTGAATGCGCGCATCATCAAATTCGAATATTTCTTTAAGGAGGAAGTTTATTGGAGGATAAACACGAAAATGCCCTCGAATGGCTAATCCCATTTGCATTTATTTTATGCGCTGGTTGGATAACATGGCATTTGCCGGCATTTATCCTAACATGTTTTCCACCTGAAGATGCCTCGAATTACGACAAGCTGAGTGCACTTTTTGATCGTGTCGATGTTACCCCCCATTTTTACCGACTATTCGGCGGCTTTGCCGATGTTATAGATTGGGCAGCGCTCATACTTTTACCAATTTTAGGATATTTTGGCATGCGCACCGTGCGCCGGGCGTCGATGGAATTTGAAAATTGGACTGCAGCAGATCGCTTGGCAGTATTTGTAGGGCGTATAACAATGATGCTGGTCATCTTGCTTTGTACTGTGATGCTGTACGAAGTGTTTCTTCGTTATGTTCTCGAAGCCCCAACACTTTGGGCAAACGAATTATCTCTATGGCTTGCTAGTATTATCTTTCTTTGCGCTGGACTCTATACGATGCAACAAAGAAGTCACATTCGTATTCTTATTTTATACCAGGCATTACCTCGAAGCCTTCAACATGTTTGCGATATCTTCTCTACATTAGTCATCGTAACATTTACCTTCTTCCTCTGCTATGGCGGCTACGGAGAAGCGTTCGCTAAATTCTACCGTTGGGAAACATTCGGAACAGCCTTTGATCCGCCGATTCCTGCAACCGTCAAACCTTTAGTTCTTCTAATCACAGTTTTGGTAGCAGTGCAGGCAGTCATTAACTTGATTTCGGACTGGAACGATGAATCAGTAAACTATTCAGCCGCTGATGACATTGATGAAGAAGAAATTGCGCGTCTTAAAGCGACAATTGGCGATGACAAAACTATAAATCAGCCCTCAGGGAGACACTGATGGATATTGGAACAATCTCAATAATTCTTTTATTGGGGCTTATGCTGCTCCTTGCTACCGGGGTGCCACTTGGTTTTGCATCGGCAATTCTCGCAGTTGTAGTCCTTGTTATGAAATTCGAACCACAGCTTTTGTCGAATCCGTTAGCCTTTGGAGATGGGATACTTACAGGTAGGCCAGGGTCTGGACCATTAAATATATTGGCCCAGAAAATATACGGGTTATTGACAGATTATGTTCTGATTTCCATTCCACTATTCATCTTCATGGCTGCGCTATTAGAACGATCAGGTATCGCAAAAGATATGTATAACTCGCTTAATATCTGGCTTAACCGGACCCGTGGCGGGATTGCAATTGTTACATCTATAATGGCTGTAATTATGGCTGCTATGTCTGGCATTATAGGAGGCGAAGTTGTGCTCTTAGGCCTCATTGCCCTCCCCCAAATGCTTAGGTTAGGATACAATCAAAATTTAGCAGTTGGAACAATCTGTGCATCTGGTTCTCTCGGTACAATGATCCCGCCATCAATTGTTCTTATTATCTACGGCTTAATTACTGAGACGTCTATTAAAGCGTTATTCACCGCATCTTTCTTGCCTGGCTTCATGTTAGCCTCCTTTATCATCACTTATATCATCGTCAGAACACAATTGAGGCCTGAGGATGCACCATTGCCTGAGCCTGTTGAGGGCGAGCCACAAGGGTTAGAAAAATTTAAGCTTTTCTCAGCATTTATGGGAATACTGACAGCCGGTTTTGCCACTGTGTTATTCTTGCGGGCCTTGTTTTTTGAATTGTCTGGGCAAAATGCTGCAAATAAAGCAGAACCATTTGCTTTTGGAACAGCTGATTGGCTTCCCTGGTTTGGTGGCGTTGCTTTCATCGCATTAATAGTGATCTTTGGCATATTGGGGCGAAACCGCGTTGTCAAAGGATGGTCGATGGGAAAAGGATTGGTCCCGCCGGTTGTCGTGATAGGCGTGGTTATGGGATCAATTTATGGGGGTATTACTGGTATCACAGAAGCTGCTGCTATGGGCGCTTTTGCGGTGTTAGTTATTGCTATTCTTCGCGGTGAGGCATCTTTCAGTCTGGTATGGGAGAGTTTACTGCGCACGTTGAAGTCTACTGGAACTATAATTTGGGTAACTGTAGGCGCTGCTGCCCTTGCTGGGGCCTATACGATTGCTGGAGGTCCAACATATGTAGCCGATTTTATCGTGGCATCAGAATTGCCAACAATGGGCGTTTTGCTTGCTATGATGCTAATTCTTTTGTTCATGGGAGCTTTCATGGATTGGGTTGGCATCGTACTGCTAATAATTCCAGTATTTTTACCCATTGTGCAACGACTACCAATTGAAGAGATAGGCATATTTGGTCAACTTGAGCCGCGATATGTAGCAATCTGGTTTGGCGTTGTCTTTTGCATGAATATGCAGGTGAGCTTTTTGAGTCCTCCTTTCGGCCCAGCAGCTTTTTACTTGAAATCTGTGGCCCCTGCACATATTAGCCTGACTGATATTTTTAGAGGGTTTTTTCCTTTTATCGGTATTCAGTTATGTGCGTTGGCAGTCTTATTAATCTGGCCATCAATCGTAACATTGATGCTAAAGTAAAAAAGACACCTAAAAGCTAGGCCTTGCTCTTCTGCAGTTAGACCTAGGGTAAGGGGTCATTTAACTCATCAGCTACTGAAGGGGGATGAAATGGATTTAGAGCTACAGGGCTTGCGTGTTTTTGTGAGTGCAGGAGCTAGCGGAATTGGCCTAGCGATTGTGGAGAGTTTTTTACAAGAGGGCGCGCAAATTGCAACCTGTGATGTAGATGAGGCTAATCTCAACCTTCTGGCGCAAAAATATCCTAATATCCATACTTACCTGTGTGATGTATCTGACAGTGCTGCCATTCAAGATGTTATCCATAGCGCTGCTGCAAAAATGGCAGGGCTTGACTGCCTTGTAAATAATGCTGGCATCGCTGGACCGACAGCAAAGATTGAAGATATTGACGATGCAGCTTGGCAGAGCTGCCTTGATATCTGTCTAAACGGACAATTTTATTGCGTTAAAGCTGCGCTCAGTTATTTGCGGCAAAGTGAGAATGCCTCAATTATTAATTTATCTTCTGCAGCAGGCAAATATGGTTTTGCCTTGCGTACTCCCTATGCAGCAGCGAAATGGGGTGTTATCGGGTTGACTAAATCCCTTTCGATAGAATTAGGAGAAGATAATATTAGGGTTAACGCGATACTGCCTGGTTTCGTGGCAGGAGATCGTCAGAGGCGTGTAATGGAAGCCAAGTCCCAGCAATTTGGAGTACCGTTCACAGAGATAGAAACGGCAGCTTTTTCTTTTTCTTCATTGAAAGATTATGTAACTGCCCAGCACCTAGCGGATCAAATCCTTTTTCTGGCTAGTATGCGTGGAAGGATGATTAGCGGGCAAGCATTGTCTATTGATGGGGATACCAAGATGTTGATTTAAGACAGTTCAGAATACGGGCTAACTTCGCTATTTAATATTTCAGCAGAAGTCTATAGCCATATTAGATGACACATCCCCACCAAAAAAAGTACTGAGTTTTATTGCTCCCAGTGTCACCAGTAACTAAGGGTGTTATGGGCCTGTTGTGGTTGAGCGCCGTAATCATGGTCTGTGCCCCTAAGCCTTCGGGTAAACTTATATGGCTAGTGAAAGCAGGAATAAGCAATTTTGTCCCAGCTTTATTTCCCTAGTTTATCGTTCGTGGCGGTGCCTAGCGAGGGACGCAGGCGCTCCAGCGCCTCATCTGAGTACCCCAACTCACGTGCGACAGCATCGTTGTGTTCACCGATTTGTGGCAGGTCACGATACAGGCCTAGCCGGCTGCCACCATATTCAAATGGGAGCGCAGGAACCTGTGTCCGCACACCATTGCTCAGGGTTACTTCGACTGTCGCATCAGGGTGGTTTACATGAGGGTCATCGAAAAGTTGGTCTGGCCGCAAAATTGGTGCAAAGGGCAAGCCGACGCGCTCACAAATTGTAATTGTTTGCAGAAGTTCTTGCCCTTTGAACATTTCGCGCAGGCGCGGCATGAATGATTCTCGCTGCGCCACCCGTTGTGCGTTGCTGTGAAGGTCTTCATTCTGAAGTAAATCGTCTAGGTCAAAGGCGTTACAGAACTGAGTCCACTGCTTATCACTCACTACGCCCACAAAAATATTTTCATCGTCAGCAGTCTCGAAAACATCATAGATCGCCCAAGCAGATTTACGCTCGGGCATAGGTACTGCAGGAACCCCAGTTTGTCGGTATTGTAGCATGTGTTGTGCAACAAGAAACATGTTGTTTTCAAATAGACCTGAGCGGACAAAGGTGCCTTTTCCAGTGCGCTGCCGTTCCCATAGTGCGGCCTGAATGGCAACAACACCAAATAGCCCACCCATCACGTCATTAACAGATGCACCGGCCCGTAACGGACGCCCCTCGGGCCCAGTCATATAAGCTAATCCACCCATCATCTGCACTACTTCGTCAAGAGCAACACGCTGTTCGTAGGGTCCGCTAAGAAAGCCCTTTAGCGCGCAGTAGACTAACCTAGGGTTAGCTTTTTGCATTGCCTCATAACCAAGGCCAAGACGTTCCAGTACTCCTGCACTGAAATTTTCTATTAAAACATCGGATTCTCGCACGAGCCGGGAAGCAAATTCGAGGCCTTCTGGAGACTTTAAGTTTACTGAGACACTACGCTTATTGCGGTTGTAGGTGCCAAAAATACCGGAGCCCGACCCCGGTAGGTAACGAGTATTATCACCTCCAGAAGCAGGTTCAACTTTGACTACATCAGCACCTAGGTCGGCGAGAATGAGGCCGCAGGTAGGCCCCATCACCATGTGGCTGAATTCCACGACCTTGACACCATCAAGAGGGCGGGGTGCGCTGGTCATGTAACACTCCTTCCGCTGGCGTAGGTGAAACCCTTGGGCAAGCCAACATCAGGGATGTTGCCATAGATGACTTCATTTGGCAGTCCGCGCAGCAGCACCTCGCGAGCAGCGATCAACGCGTCTATATCTACACCTGTGCGCAGCCCCATAGCTTCCAACATAAAGACAAGATCTTCCGTCACAATATTGCCAGATGCTCCGGGAGCGTAGGGGCAGCCTCCAAGTCCACCAAGTGAGGAATCAAAGGTGGTCACATCAACCTCAAGGGCGGCTACGACATTGGCAAGGCCTTGGCCACGCGTATTATGCAGATGAGCACCTCCCATTTTTTCCACACCAATTTCGCTGCGAAGGCGGCGAAACATGCGCTTGATTTGGGCTGGGTTGGCATAGCCGGTCGTGTCCGAAAGACCGATACTATCTGCGCCAGCCTTTGCTAGTAGGCCAGCAATCTCGATCACCCAGTCTTCCGAAACTTTACCTTCGAGTGTGCAGCCAAACGCTGTTGAGATGCTGGCCTCAACATCTGGACGTTTCTCAGACGGGAGAGAGTCACGAAAAGCGCAAACGTGGCGAACCTCTTCGATCGCTTCTTCGGGGGTCATGCCAATATTATTAAGGCTATGCGCCCGTGAGGCTGATGGCGGCATTGTTAACTTGCGTGCGCCCGCCGCAACTGCGTTTTTTGCGCCCTTCAGGTTGGGAACCAGCGCTAGAACTGTGAGACCCTTAATTTTATTTGATTCCCTTACAAGCATGGCGCAATCTGCCATTTGTGGTAATAGTCGCGGCGATACGAAAGAACCTACTTCAATCTCCCTAAGCCCTGATGATGCAAGGGCTTTAATCCAATGAAGTTTCGCCTCTGTCGGCATTGTACGTTTGATGCTCTGTAAACCATCTCGTGGGCCGACTTCACTCACCAGTATGTCAATTTCCTGAGGCATATCGAGTCTCTCCCCTTAAAACTCTATTTGGTAGTTCAGTTATTACTCAGCAAAACTAAACTAAAACCTGTGATATCAGGGTATCTTATAGATAAAGCACTACAATTTAAATATTAGGAATTTTTGTTTTAATTCGTCTAAGTATTAAATAATTGCTTAATTTTCCTGGAGGGTGCTGTTCAAGGAGGAAAAATATAATATGATTTTGAATTTTTGAACAGGGGAAGAACCCCAATCATATCAGCCAAATAGCTCTTTGAATAGGCCGATATTCTGCCGGAAGCCTGCTTCAAAATCGCCGTTACCGGGGTGATACACGCTCTCGAACGAGATAACACCATCATAATTATCGGCCCGCAGCGCATCGGCGAGGGGCTTGAAGAGAGGGGCTAGCTGGCCTTCGCCCATTGGGCGTACTTCCAATGTTGCGCGCGGCGTATCCACCTGCACATCCTTGATATGGATATGGCTTAGATAGCCGTCCTTAATCTCATCATAGCCTTCTGGATAAGCGTTTTCATGACACCAGCAATTATTTGCCGGGTCCCATAAGACACCCAACACATCCTTAGCATCCAAATCATCAATCAGCTTGCGGCCGGTATAGTTTGAATTCACCATTGTGCCATTGCCTGTTTCAACCACAAGCTTGATGCCTTCAGCGCGAGCAAGCTCAACAGCGGGCGCGATAAGCGGCGGCAATGTATCCCACGCGCCCTTGGCAACATTCCATTGTTCAGCCCCGTTCATACCCCATAAAATCTGTTCCTTTTTTGACGTCATAATCCGGACCAGAGGACAGGTAAGTTCATGCGCCATTGAAATAACCCGCTTTAGGGCATCCATATGTTTTGTATGGTCTGCATCGCCCGCG
>Ga0209603_1004104_pt1 | contig 12347 bp, 18 predicted proteins | sample COGITO_mtgs_1206_FD_184812 | JGI IMG/M metagenome (GOLD analysis project Ga0209603, IMG submission 184812) | Pelagic marine microbial communities from North Sea - COGITO_mtgs_120607 (SPAdes) (version 2) | ecosystem: Environmental > Aquatic > Marine > Epipelagic ... | reverse complement strand
AAGTATCGCAGGAAAATCATACAAAAGGCAAAAGCCTATCCCGAAACCTCAAAAACACACGGGGACTGGGTCGAAACAAAACGGGTTTATTATTTTTTTATGTCAGTAGAAATTAGTATATAACCCCCAAGTTCTTCATATCTAACAAAAAATTTTTTTCAAAAAATTCTGATGGACCGTAGTGCGACATTAGGTAGTTATATATATAGTAAGAGGCTATCGTCGCATTATTGCAGTATGTAAATAAGTGGTATCGCGCGTGAGTATATAAGGTATAATAAACATGTACATAGACAAACAATATAAAAATGGGACTAAATTTAAACTTAAACAAAAAAACTAAAAAGCTAGGTAAAGTAACCGGAGCTATGTTTTCAAAGAAAAGACAACAGGAATACAAGGACAGAAACTGGGCCATGGATAGCACGACTCACGCACCTATGTCTTCACCAACCCCAAAGAGCACTAATCCTTTATTGAAAAGCGAATTCTTTCCTTCTATTAAAGCGCCAACAAAAATAAAGTCCCCTAAAGCACCGCCGAAAAGAAAAGCCACTAAGGTATTAGTAAAGAAAAAAGCAACAGCTATCAAAGCTCCTAAGTCAGCAGGTATAAGTGCGGTGTCTCAAAGACCCAAAGCAAAATCTGTTAAGGTAGCGAAACCAAAGCAAGGCTTAGTAGGTAAAAAAGCTACAGCTCCTAAAGCTAAAGTATCAAAGTCTACAAAACTTACTAGATCTCAAAAAATAAGAGCAAAAGGAGAAGCTGCTTTAAAAAGCGGAGACACTGCAAAAGCTAGAAGACTTAGAAGAAGGTACGACAGAGTAGCTGCGCGTGAAGCTAAAAGAGCTGGTAAAAAATCTTAATAACACATGGCTCAAAAATTATCACAAAAAGCTGCCGCTAAGAAAAAAGCGAGGGATATTGCTTATGCTAAAGGTATGGCTTGGAATGGTAAATCCACGGCTAAGTTTAAGAGAAAAGAAAAGAAAGCAGAAAACCAAAGGATAGGGCAAAACAGTACATCAGATATACATCATGTTAACGGTAAAGTAGGTAATACTAAAAGAGTATCGATTGCAAGTAACAGAGATACATTTAAAAACGGTGACCGCAAAAAGAAAAAAACAACTAAAAAATAAAGCATGGCAATAATTTATTCATACCCGACATCTACCCCTGCATCGGGAGACTTATTAATAGGTACAGATATAACGGGCAACTCAACGCAAAACTTTACAGTAGGATCCGTGGTAACCGCTGGTATATCTACACATATAACAGGTACAGTTAATAAGATACCTTTATTCACAAGCGCAAATGTAATAGGTGATTCTAGTATTACTCAAAGCGCTAGTAAAATCGGTATTGGAACTGCTACTCCTGGTAGTAAGTTAGACGTTAACGGTAATATAACATCTACATACAACGCAGCTGACACTAACACTGGAGCTTATGGCGTAAGTAGAACTTTAAGTGGACTTACAGTCAACGCAAGAGGATATAGAGATGACACTGTAATAACTGCTCCTGGAAACAACACTGTGTCTTATGCTGGTATAGATTTAAAATCACAATCTACTAACGGGACATATGGGCATGTAACAATGCTTCAAGGGAGACATAGTTTAGACGCAGCAAATTTAACTGATTTTGAAGGGCTATATGTAGGTGGTTTAAACTTCACGAACTCTAGTAGTGCTACTAATTATGTTGGTGTTACGGTTGAAAACCCTACTTTATTCAACGGGTCTATCACTAACTTCATAGGAACAAACATTAAAGCACCAGTTAGAACAGGCGGAGCAATAACTAATTTTTATGGATTAAAAATTGAAGATAACGTTTCGGCAACTAATAAATGGAGCGTATACTCTGAAGACACTAGCGTAAAGTCGAAAATGCTTGGACAGCTAGAAAGCGGAGATATTAGCGTGTACAACACTGGCACAAGTGGCTCTTTGAATTTAAACTCTTCTAGTACTGCTTCTGGAGGGAATTATATACACGCTAAGAAGTCAAATGGCTCAAATCAATGGGTGCTTGGTTCTAATAATGCTAACGACGACAGACTAACTTTAAAACAATACAATGCTGCTAACATTATATTTGCTAACAATAGCGGTGATGCAATGGTTATTGATACCAATGGTAACGTAGGTATCGGTACAACAAGCCCTAGTGCTAAATTAAGTGTAAGTGGTAAAGCAACCGTAAATGAATTAGAAGTAGCCGGAGCAAGTGTAGCAGGTAGTCAACTTACTAGTTTAGCCACAAAGACAAGTACAGGAACAGAGGTTAACACATGGATAGATATGACGGCTACCCCAACGTCAAACGCTACAGGTGATGCTTATGGCGCAGTTATAAGAGCTATAGGTTCTGGTTCAAACACTGACAGAGGATTAATTGGAATTAACCCCGTTGGTAGACAATCAGGAATCGGTGGGGCGCAATATGCTTACGGTGTTTTAGCAACAGGTGAACAAACAGGGTCAGGAAATATTGATTTTATAATAGGTGTTAGTTCAAGAGCTTCTAGTAGCGGTTTTTCTACTGCCACATCTGAATATGTTAGAGGAATAAGTGTAGATGCAGAAATAAATAATGCAAACGCCACAGTAGATTACCTACAAGGAAATCACGCCTCGGCTAATTTAATAGCCGGTACTGTTGGTGAAGTAAATGTAAACTTGTTAGACTGGGATTATACAGCAGGAACAGTAACTGGGGACTTATCTTATATAAGAATTCAAAACGATAACTATTCAGCAGTTGGAGGAACCGCTAGGGCAATTCACTCTTTAGCTGCACTACCATCTTTGTTTAGCGGAACGGTAGAAGTAGCCGGAGGTGATCTCGAGGCTAGCACGGTTGCTAAAGGTTTAGTGTTAAAATCACCGGACGGAACAAGATATAGAGTAACAGTTGCAAACGGAGGAACATTAAGCGTATCTGCAGTATAAACCAATAAATAGAAAACAAAATGGCAATTAACTATAAATGGGAAATCCCAAAAATGAATGCTCACATCGAAGCGGAAGGTAAAGAAAATGTAATCTACGAAGTGCAGTACAAATATACCGGAACTAAGGAATTAGATGGAAACATGTACTCATCCGTAAACTCAGGAGCTCAAGGTTATACTTATGTAGCTGGAGATTCTTTTACGCCTTATGAAAACACAGAAGCTTTTGAAGCTACGGTTATTGAGTGGTTAGAAAACTCTTTAGACGTAGGCCAAATGCAGGCTGATATAACTGCCAACATACAGCATCAAATTAAACCAGTTAATAAAAAGCTGCAATTTACTTGGAACGGTTCTTTTTCTGCACCAGTAACAGTAGAAGCTGTAGACGGTAGTTTCTAAGTAAAACAAGTAAGTTGTAATACAAACATGTAATAATACAACCATAGTAGTATAAATTAAATTTAATTAAATAAAATGAGTAACGCAATTGTAAAAAACCTCAGCTTCGGCGATGAGGCAAAAAATAATGTGTTTAAAGGTATTGACAAATTAACTAAAGCGGTAAGTTCAACACTTGGAGCCAGCGGTAAATGTGTTATGCTTGAAAACGAATTAGGAAAACCAGTTATTACCAAAGATGGTGTAACTGTAGCAAATTCAATAACACTTAGAGATCCTATTGAGAATATGGGTGCAACGCTTTTAAAGGAAGCAGCTAGGCAAACTGTAAAAGAAGCCGGAGACGGAACAACAACGGCTACAGTGCTAGCACACTCAATTCTTTCTAAGGCATACGCTGAAAACAACAGTGGATCCAGGGAAATGAAAAAAGGTATTGAAGAAGCTACAAAGAAAGTAATTAAGCACTTAGAAAAAGTGGCAGTACCAGTTGAAGGTAACATGATAAACAATGTTGCAACAATATCTGCTAACAACGACCCTGAACTGGGTAATATCATAGCAGAAGCTTTTAAAGAGGTTGGTAAAAATGGAGTTGTCACAATGGAAGTGTCAAATGACAGCAGCACGAGTTACGAAGTAATAAACGGAGCGGCTATTGATAAACCTTTAAAAAACTTTCACTTTATAACAGATGAAAGTAAAAAGGAAGCAGTATTAGACAACCCTTTAGTATTACTTGTAGAAAACAAAATAGAAAACATACGTAAAATACAAAGTGTATTGGAATACGTTATAAAAAACAATAAACCTTTACTTATTATAGGTGAAGCCGACGAACAAGTGGTTTCAGCCTTGGCAATGAATAAGCTAAAAGGTAATGTTAAAGTAAATATTATTGATACACCCGATTTCGGTATATATCGAAAACAAAAACTTCAAGACTTAGCTTTATTAACAGGAGCTACGGTTGTAAACGAAGACCTTGGAGACGACTTAGATATGATAGAGGTAGAATTGCTTGGAACTTGTTTAAAGTCCATTACAAACAGCGATGAGACTATTATACAAGTAGAAGAAACTACTAAAGAAGTTCAAGATGTAATTGACGAAGTTACCAGGGAACTAGAAAAAGAAACTTTGCCAGGACATATAAATAGATTAGAAAAAAGACTAGGCTTACTTTCTTGTAAAGTAGCGGTTATAAAAGTAGGTGCAAGTTCAGAGGTAGAGCTTAAAGAAAAGCAAGATAGAGTAGAAGATGCAATGTGTGCTACAAAAGCAGCTATCAAAGAAGGTATTGTACCAGGCGGCGGAATTGCACTACTAAATGCTGCTACATTGGTGAAAGCAAGTAATCAAAACGAAAAAGTATTACTCGAGGCTATTAAAGCACCTTATTTAACTATATTAAAAAATGCCGGGCTCGATGAGGTTTATCCAAAGGGTAAAGGCAAAGGGATTGATGTAGTTACTGGTAAAAGTGTTAGTATGATTAAAAAAGGTATTATAGATCCTTTGTTAGTTACCAAAAGCGCTTTAAAAAATGCAGCATCAGTTGCAACTACAATATTATCGACCGATTGTGTAATCAACAACTTAAGAGTAGAAGATGAAAGCAATAGGTAGAAACTTAATAATAAAAATCATAAAAGAGTCAACCACTAAAACAAAAGGTGGTTTGATTCTTAATGAAAAAAGTAGAGAGGATATAAGATATCGCAAAGCTACTATTGTATCGATCGGAGAAGAGGTTGTAGGTGTTAATAAAAACGATACAATCTATTTCGACAAGAATGCTGGACACGGAATAGAAATAGAAAACGAAAAGCTACACGTTATAAAAAATCAAGATGTAGTTGTTGTATTATAATGCGAGTTAACGCTAAAGACATAAAAGAATTAAATTTATTAAAGCATTACCGTGTAATACGTAAATGGGCATGTAGAAATAATGAGTTGAACGATGCAGATCTTGAACTACTTATTTACTTTGATTGCATGGATTATTTTACTAAACACGATTTTCAAATAGGTACATACGCTTATAGCTGGGATAATAGACGATGGAATAGGTTACTAAAAGAAGGTTGGATTGTTGTGTGGAGAAAACGCAACAGAACCACTCAGAAATATCATATATACAAAGTATCCTTTAAGTGTAAACAGCTAATAAGCCGAATGTATCGAATAATGTTAGGTGAAGAAGATATTCCTACTAGCGAAAAAAGAAACAGTATAATGAAAGGTAAAACGTATACAGATAAAGTTTTACAAACAGCAATAAACAACGTTAATAAAGATAAAAGCAGATAAATATGTTTGGAACAGCACTAAGAGCAGCGGTAAGCGGAGGTGGTAACAGCAGCGAGTACGCCACAAATACTGGAGGAGGATTAAAAGAAATGGTAGAGAGGATTCATCAAGCGGCCGCAAGTAGAAAAACTACTTCAGCGCCTGAAATTCCTATGTCCGAATCTTATAATTCAGCTGCTTCCTTACCTGTTTTTCCTCCAGCTACCCAAGAAAGAGCCGCTGCTGTATTTGGCACTAATGATCAAAGACAAATGTCTACCACTGGGTTTAAGCAAGATATAAAAGAAAGAATTATAGAAGACATAAGCTCTTTATAAACTACATATAAAATGAATTTTACCGATATAAAAATATATGCCCTAAACGGAAGTAGCTTGATGTTAAGTTTTACAAATATAGATGCAGCTTTAAAATTATTACTTTTAAGTGTTTCAATAGGATACACTTTACAGAGATGGTATTTGATGAACAAAGACAATAAATAAAACGCTATGAGCAAGATAAGTGATCACATAACTTTGAAAGAGGGTGTCAATTCTTTTACCGCTAAAAGAAAAGGTATAGATAACACACCCGATGAGTATCAGATTACTAACATGTATATATTAGCTCTCAAAGTGTTTGAGCCTTTACGTAAGTGGGTTGGTGGGTCAATAAAAATAAACTCTTTTTTTAGATCACCTGAACTTAACAAAGCTATTGGCGGAAGTTCTAAATCACAACATTGCGAAGGTAGAGCTATGGACATAGATGATGTTTATGGTCACAAGACTAATGCTGAAATGTTTGAGTATATAAAAAACAACTTAGACTTTGATCAAATTATATGGGAGTTTGGTAGTGATGAAAATCCGGACTGGATCCATGTAAGTTATTGCTCAACAGATGAAAACAGGAAAAGATGTTTAAAGGCATACAAAGAGAACGGTAAAACTAAATATAAGGTTATATAATGAGCTCAGAAATTTCAGAAAAATCAAAAGTTTCTTTAGATATAAAAGCGGTTATTGGGGCTGTAGCTGGTATTATTTCAGTAGCAAGCGTATGGTTTACACTAACAGCGGAAATAGCACAACTAAAGCTAGACATAGTTAGAATGCAAGATGCCGTAAAGCTAAATGAAGAGTTTAGGATTAAATGGCCTAGAGGTGAAATGGGTGCATTACCTGATGACGCTAAACAAGATTTAAAGATAATATATCTACAAGACGATGTTAATCAACTGAAGTACATTGTTAAAGCACTCGAAATAGATAACGCTAAAAAATAAAAGAATTATGAAGTCAAAAACAAAAAAAGATTCTTGTTATCATAAAGTAAAAAAATCATACAAAGTATTTCCATCAGCATACGCTAGCGGAGCTATTGCTAAATGCCGAAAAGCTAAAAGTAAAAAACGAAAGTAATGGCTGTTAGAAAAACTAAAAAAGGAGCAAGTCTTCAGCGTTGGTTTAAAGAGAAGTGGACAGATGAAAAAGGTAATGTATGTGGTTCTACTAAAAACAAAAACACTAAAAAGTGTAGGCCAAGTAAAAGAGTAAGTGGTAAAACGCCTAAAACTTGGAGGGAAATGCCACCTGCTGAAAAGAAAAAGGCAGTAGCTGAAAAGAAAAGAGTAGGTATGGGTAAAAGAACATCATCATTAAAACGTAAAAAATAAATATTATGCCAAAAGTAGGAAGTAAAAAATTCGCGTACACGACAAAAGGAAAAGCAGCAGCTAAAGCTTATGCTAAAAAAACAGGTAAAAAGGTTGCTACTAAAAAAAAAAATAAATACTAAAAAATCTTGCGGTTGTAAACATTGATAAATATGGCAGATAAAAGTAAAATGGCTTGTAATAAGCCTAAAAAATCAGACCGTAAAGGTAAAAAGAAAATGGTTAAAGCTTGCGAAGGTGGTAAAGAAAAACTAATTCATTTTGGAGCTTCTGGGTATGGTCACAATTATAGTGCTGCTGCTCGTAAGTCTTTTAAAGCTCGTCACAAATGCGGTTCAGCAAAAAGCAAACTAACCGCTAGATACTGGGCGTGTAAAAATTTATGGGCTGGTAAAGGTGGCTCTAAAAAGTCTAATCCGTCAGGAGTTAGAGGTAAATATTAATATATGAGTTGGTTAAGTAGATTATTAGGAGGCGGAACCAAAGGTATTGGGGAATTGGCTAAAGATATCAGGGAAGCAATTAAAGGAAAAGAGCTTGATCCTAATAAAAAATTAGAAATGGCTGGTAAATTAGCTGAAGTTCAAACCAAAATAAACGAAGCAGAAGCAACACACAGAACTGTATTTGTTGCTGGTTGGAGACCTTTTATAGGTTGGGTATGTGGATTAGGTTTATTGTATGCCGTATTTATAGAACCTTTATTAAGGTTTGTTTTTACAGTAAAAGGTTGGACAATTGAGTTTCCACAAATAGATACTACTATTACAATGCAAGTACTGTTCGGAATGTTAGGATTAGTAGGAGCGAGATCATACGAAAAGAAAAATAAATTAACAAAGTAACAAATAATAAAAAATGGGGAAGTATTTTAACTTAGAACAAGAAACAAAAGCAATTTCTAGAGATGCTAAAGCGGTTACTAAAAGTAACACTAATTTTACAGAAGCTTTCGTTCCTAGAGGAGAAGCGGCTCTTTATGTAGGGACAGGAGGAGACTTGTCTGTAAGAATGGCCGGCGACAATAGTGACACTACTGTAGTTATAAAAAACGTGGCGGACGGTTCATTTTTACCTATAGTTGTAAAAGCTGTATTAGTAGCAACAACTGCAAGTGACATTTTAGCAATAAATTAAAAAAAATATATGTTAAGTTTATTAAATACGACATTTACCAACGCCGTAACAAAAGGGTTTAGTTTAGTAAGTAGTTTACTTAACAAGCTGAAAAAAAGAGTATCCGATGATGGTGGTACTTTTGAAAATGAAGCCTGCACTAAAGCCGAGTTAGAAAAATTAAATAAAAAAGGTTTACTAAGCAAAGTAACTGTGTTAACAACTCCTACTGCTTATAATTTTCGTAAGCTATATAGTATTAAGCCAGAAGGCTTAGGAGATGAATTGGTTACTAATGGAGATTTCGCTACTGATTTAAGTGGTTGGTTTTTGCAAAATGTTGATGAATCAAATACAATAACTTGGGAAACTAACGGAGCAAGGATTATATCAGTAGGTGTTAATATATCTCTTAGACAACTTAACATATTAGAGGTTGGTAAAACTTACAAACTAACTTGCGATTTAGATATTACATCTGGTACATTAGGTATTGATAGCTCAACTGCTGGTTCAACAATAAATATGGTTGAAGGTTTTAATGAGATAATTTTTACTGCTAACAACAGTAGACTTACCATAAAAAGAATAACTGGAAACGATAATTGTCTAATAGATAACATATCAGTTAAAGAAGTTTTAAATGCTGACTTTGAAACCGACAGAGGATCTTTGGCTACGAGAGTTAACGAACAAGGATATATAGACGCTACTTTAGCAAATGCAGACCCAAGAATAGATTACTTAAGCGGATGCGGTAGTTTTTTATTAGAGCCAAGCAGAACTAACTTACAAGTAAATAGCGAAGAATTTGATAATACCTTATGGAATAAGGTAAGAGCATCAATAACTCCAAATGATACAACTTCTCCAAGTGGTTTATTAAATGCTGATACACTTGAAGGATTATCTGGTTCAACAAGTTATTTGTTTGATGGTGTTAACGTAGTTTCTGGAAGTGTTTATACAATATCATTTTTTGTTAAATATATAGACATTTCTGAATTTGTAATAGCTAATTTTACACAAAGTGGTAATGCTTACTTTAATATAGAAAACGGAACTGTTATAAGTAACTCTGGAACTGTTACTGAACCAAAAATAGAAAATTATGGTAATGGTTGGTATAGATGTAGCGTTAAATTTACTGCTAATGCTACTCAAGCTGTTGCTTACGGGCCTTTTTTAAATAATGCTACTAATAAAAGTCTTCATATTTGGGGAGCGCAGTTTGAATTAGGAAGCTACCCAACAAGTTACATACCAACTACAACGGCAGCAGTAACCCGTAACGCTGAAAGTGCTAACGACGCTGGATCTTCCACGCTGTTTAATGATTCAGAAGGTGTTTTGATGGTGGAGATTAAAAAGTTTGAAGAAACACCAACAAGCAGTCAGTATATTCAAATAACAGATGGTGTGGCAAGTTTCACAAATGCAGTATTGTTACAGTTTAGAAATAACGGAGATTTAAGGATTTATATGGGTGGTTCTGCGAGTGCAAATATACAATTTATCGTTCCAGATATTAATTTTACAGAAAATAACAAGATAGCTATTCAATATGATTCTAATGGTAGTAATTATAAGCTATTTGTAAATGGTGTTTCTAAAGCAAGATACTCACTTGCTACAAATCAATCTGTCGCTGGATTAAGTCATATAGACCTTAATTATGTTTTTACTAATAGTCGAGCTTTCGGAAACACTAAACAAATTCAATACTACAATTCAGCATTAACAGATAGCGAATTAGAAGCATTAACATCTTGGGTATCTTTTTCAGATATGGCTAACGGACAATCATACACAATAGAATAATATGGCAAATACATTAAATTTAGGGGATGGTAATTGGGCAACCAAAAAGGATTCTTTGTTAGGTTACAATTCAGAGAATAATAACTTTAAGCCATTACCTTTTGACTTTACTAGATCAAGTTTAGCTACAAGAATAAACAAAAATGGTTTAATTGAAACTGTTGGTGGTGAAATACCAAGAATAGATTTTAGTAATAATACTAAAGGTGCTTTATTGTTAGAGCCAACGAGGAGTAATTTGATTTTAACAAGTGCAAGTGGTACTTATGGTAATTCTCCAGCATCTGAAACAAACACTATTTCTCCAGATGGTACAAACAACGCAGTTATACCAACACCAGATGCTACTGCTGATAGGTATGAGCATAGTATTGGTTCTAATACTTATGCAACTAATACAAAGTTAGTGTATTCTTGGTATAGAAAAAGAATATCTACACCTATTGATACATCTTTTTTAGGAGATTTACAGTTTAAGGTTTTAGTAAATGCTACACCAGTAGGTTCAACAACTCAAATACAAAGTGATGTAAATGGATTTGATAGATTTCAAGCAGTTTTAAAGATAATTGATGGTTCTTCATATACTACAATCAGAGCATATTTTGGGCATATTATAGGTATAGGTAATTCATCAGTAGCATATTTTGGTCATCAATTAGAAGTCGGAAGCTACGCTACATCTTACATACCAACCTCTGGATCATCAGTCCAACGTGCTGCTGAAACAGCTAATGGAAGTGGTAATAGTGAAGTGTTTAATGATAGTGAGGGAGTATTGTTTGCTGATATAAGTGCTTTAACTAATATTGGCAATGATAGAAGAATAGCTATAAGTGATGGAAGTACATCTAATAGAATATTTTTTTATTATGCACCAAACTCAGACCAAGTAAGCGCAATTATTGTAGATGGTGGTGCTACTCAAGTAAATATACTTATTTTAGGCATACAAGATAAAAACAACAAATTAGCTATAAAATATAAAGTTAATGATGTTTCATTATGGGTTAATGGTTTTGAAGTAGGAACAGACACAAACGCAACAATGCCCTCTAATTTATCAGAATTAGCATTTGATGATGGAGGTGGTAGTAACGATTTCCACGGAAAAACAAAAGAAATTGCATACTACGATGAAATTCTCACAGATGCAGAATTAGAAACACTTACAAGCTACCGTTCATTAAACGAAATGGTAATAGAATTAAATTTAAACGCATTATAAAATGGCGAATACATTAAAATTTGGTAACGGAGAATGGTATGGAAAGAAAGATACTATACTTGCTTACAATGATGAAAACAATAACTATAAACCATTACTTTTTGACTTTAGTCGAGCAAGTTCTGCTACAAGAGTAAATAAAGATGGTTTAATTAAAACTGTTGGTGGTGGACAAGCAAGAATAGATTTTAAAGATGATAGTAAAGGTAGTTTATTGTTAGAGCCGAGTAGGAGTAATTTAATTACTTATAGTGAAAATTTTAGTAATTCTTATTGGTTAAAAATAAATAATGCTACTGTAAGTGCTGAAAAAGTAATAAGTCCAGATGGCACACTAAATGCATCACAAATTATCTTTGATGGTACAGTTGATGGTAGAATAGAAAAAGACATAAGTGGATTAACACAAGGTGCTGATTATACTGTTAGTGTTTATGCAAGAGTTTCAAGCGGCACTCAAGTCGTAAACTTTGGTAGTGTTTCTGATTTTGAATATACATTAACAACAGAGTGGCAAAGATTAACAAGTACACAAGCAGAAAACGATACAGTTGGTTATCCAAGATTAAAATGTAATGATGCTTCAACTATTGAGATTTATGGATTTCAATTAGAACAAGGAAGCTACGCTACTTCTTACATACCAACACAAGGTAGTGCAGTAACGAGGTTGGCTGATACTTGTGATAATGGTGCTAATGAGCAAGTGATAAATTCAACAGAGGGAGTTTTGTATTTTGAGGGTAGTGCAATTGCTAATGATGGAACATTTAAAAGAATAAGTGTTGGTACATCTGATAACCTTTTTGCAAATAGTATTCAATTAAGATATAATA